>Ga0182735_1001797_pt1 | contig 13914 bp, 15 predicted proteins | sample eDN5th30CKraftMG_FD_128524 | JGI IMG/M metagenome (GOLD analysis project Ga0182735, IMG submission 128524) | Enriched Miracle-Growth compost microbial communities from Emeryville, California, USA - eDNA 5th pass 30_C Kraft MG (version 2) (version 2) ... | reverse complement strand
TCGCCTAACTGACTAGCTGAAACGGCGAAGCAAGGTTACCGCTCTGCGCCTGACAGTAAGATGCGCGCGACATGACAGTTTTTTCATCTTCAACATGAAAATTTTTTCATCTTCCCGTCATCCGCCGCGCATGAACAACCCGGTAAGCTGCAAGACGAAGCCAATGGCTCCAGTCGTCAATCACCGTAGACCATGCGCATTCTGCTAATAGAAGACGAGCCGAAGATGACGTCCTATCTTCGGAAGGGGCTTACTGAGGCCAGCTATACCGTCTACATTGCTGACAATGGAGAAGACGGTCTCTTTCTCGCGCTCAACGAGGACTTCGACCTTATCGTCCTGGACATCATGCTGCCCGGTATCGATGGCCTGAAGGTCCTGAAGGGACTGCGCAAGCAGAAAGAAACGCCTGTGTTGCTGCTGACAGCGCGCGACACGGTCGATGACAAAGTCGAGGGACTAGAAGCCGGCGCCGACGACTATCTACCCAAGCCCTTCGCGTACGCCGAGCTACTGGCGCGCATACGTTCCCTGCTTCGCCGCGCACCTCGCGCAGTGAAGGACATTCTCCGCATCGGAGACCTCGAAGTCGACCTTATCAAGCGGCGCGTGCGACGCGGGGATGCCCGGCTGGAATTGACTGCGCAGGAGTTCGCGTTGCTCCAACTTCTCGCCGAGCGGCAGGGGGAAGTCCTGACGCGACAGTTCATCACCTCCCAAATCTGGGATATGAACTTCGACAGCGATACGAACGTCGTCGATGCTGCAGTTAAGCGCTTGCGCGCCAAAATCGATAACACATATAGCAACAAGCTCCTGCACACCGTACGGGGCATGGGTTACGTACTCGAGGACCGGTCGTGAACAACCCTGCGCCCGACAAGTCGCCATATCTGCTGCTTCTGCGATTGGCGGGCGCGTTTGCAGTAGCCGCACTCCTCGTATTTTCCTTGATGGGGGCGTACCTCTACCGCTCGCTCGCCCATGAACTCGAACGGCGCGACGATGTGGAAATAGCTGGAAAGCTGGCCCAGTTCCGGCAGTTAATTACAGAGGCTGGCGCATTCGACGCTGTGCGTCGCGACCAGTCCGTGTTTCATGAAGTTCTCCTGTCACACCCCGGCGTGTACCTAGCCGTCCTCGGGGAACGCGGGGAAGTGTTAGCGCAGCACGGACTGACCACAGGGGTGGATTTTCAGACCCTTCTGCGCCAGGACCACTCGCCGAGCGTCCCATACAGCTGCGACTCTGCCGCAATAGGACAGGCGCGCTGCGTGGCGGCAGCACAGAAGCTTCGCTCAGGCGAGGTCGCGCAGATTTTGCTTTCGCGCAGCGCGGCAGACAGGCAATCGCTTCTCAAGAGCTACCGAATTGACATCTTGCTAGCCGTAGCAATCGGTTCCTTGCTTGTCGGCGCTCTCGGCTACCTAATCACAAGGCGCGGGCTTGTACCGGTAAAAGACATCGGTCGGCAAGCGTCCCGAATTGAAGCTCACAACCTGAGCGAAAGGCTCGACATCGAGGGCGGACCTGTCGAACTCCAGGAGATAGCAACTTCCGTAAATCGAATGCTTGACCGACTCGAGCGGGCGTTCGTTCGTCTGTCGCAGTTCTCCTCGGACCTCGCGCATGACATGCGCACACCGCTTGCAACGTTGCTGAGTGCATCGCAGATAACGCTTTCGCGAACGAGAACCATCGAAGAGTACGAAGCGCTCATCGAGTCGAACATAGAAGAGTACGAACGCCTGCAGCGCATGATTGAGAACATGCTCTTTCTCGCTCGAACCGACAACGCACACCCGTTGCTCAATGCGTCGACAATCGACGCGAAGAGCGAACTTGGGCGGCTGGCATCCTACTTCCAAGGACTCGCGGAAGAATCGGACATTGTTATCAACGTCGAAGGTAACGCCGCAGTGGAAGCGGACACCAACCTCTTTCGTCGCGCCGTCAGCAATCTCATTTCGAATGCTCTGCAACACGCAGTTCCGGGCTCGACCGTAGAGCTGCGTGCTATCGAGACCTCACAACACGCGTCCATTGAGGTCGTGAACGCCGGGAAAGACATTGCGCCCGAACATCTGCCGAAAATTTTCGAGCGGTTCTACAGAGCCGACGCGTCGAGGCACGGGTCGGCTAAAAACACCGGGCTGGGACTCGCGATAGTGAAGTCGATTATGCAGCTGCATCGCGGCACCGTCGACGTCCAGAGCGCGGCGGGCCGAACTTCATTCTTGCTGCACTTTCCCCGAGCCCAAACGAAATCGGAAAGAACGCAGCCGACTTAACGTTCCCACGATGGGACGGTTGAAACTCCGGTGACTACATTTCTCTTCTTGGAGACGACGATGAAGTTCTATGTCAAGGAAATAGCATGCGGCGGCTGCGCCCAGACTGTCCGCAGGGCCATCGCACAGGTGGACGACGTCGCGCAAGTGAATGTCGACGTCGCCTCGAAGACGGTCGAGGTCGAATCGACCGTGTCGGAGCAAATGATAAAAGATGCACTCGAATCAGCCGGCTACAGTGCGACCGAGGTTCGGGCATGAGCAGAACTGGACTACGGCGACCTACCGTTGCGCAACTTATCGGTGTTGCAGTGCTTTGGTTCGCACAGGCAACCGCGCATGCTGACGATGTCATCGTTCTGAATTCGGCCGATGCCAGCATCAGCGTCATTGACCAAGGCAGTCAAAAAGTCATCGATACGTACCCGGTCGGCAAGGAGCCGCACCACCTGATGGCGACGCCCGACAACCGGTCCTTGATTGTCGCCAATTCTGTGGCGAACAACCTAGTTCTGCTGGACCCAAAGAGCGGGAAAGTTCAGAGGTGGATTCCAAACATCGAAGACCCGTATCAACTCGGTTTCTCGAGCGACCGACAGTGGTTTGTCACGAACGGATTGCGGCTCGACCGCGTCGACATCTACCGGTACGACGGCAAGGATTTTTCGTTGGCGAAGAGAGTTCCTCTCGCGAAGATGCCGAGCCATATGATTTTTACGGCCGACAGCAAAATCGCTTTTGTTACTCTCCAGGAGTCCGGCGAAGTGGCGGCCATTGACCTCGCTACGCAGACGGTGCTTTGGAAAATGCCCGTCGGCAAGGCACCTGCTGGCCTTTGGCTCACGCCCGGCGACAAGTATCTGCTCATCGGCATGACCGGTGCGGACTATGTGGCAGTGGTCGACTGGCGCGAGCGCAAAATCGTCAAGACCATCCACACCGACAAAGGCGCGCACAATTTTCGGTCCCTTGCCGACGGTCACCACGTCCTTGTGAGCAATCGCGTGGGCAGCACCATCAGCATCCTCGACCAGGACAACCTGACGACTGTCGGAACCATTACCGGATTGTTGCCAGGGCCCGACGACATGGAGCTGAGCCAGGACAAGCGGTATCTGTGGGTCACGTTCCGTTTCACACGCTATGTAGGGGTCGTCGATATGAAAACGTTGAAACTCTTGAACACTATAAAGGTAGGCAAGTCGCCGCACGGCATTTACTTCTACAACCGCGCACCGCTAATGTGAAGAGGCGCTATGGCGGTCAGACGAGTTGTCTTCTTTGACGGCCGCAGTGAGAACCACTGACGTCTGACGCTCGTTGGTCCGCAAGATACAGATGAAATCCAGTAATTCCATTGACAAACGTCGCGGTAGCTAAAGGGCCGGACGCTGGAAATATTCACAAGCAGCATACCTAGCCGATTGACAGCAGTTGCCGCGGAGCTGAGCGATGTCGGCGACTTTTCAACGTACGCAGTTTGCCGCAAGAAGGGAGATGATATGAAAACGCGCGTATTGGCTGCACATTTCGTCGTCAGTGCCGTGACGGCAATCAGTTTTGTTGGGACGACATACGCCCAGGAGGGTGCGTCGATGCCAGGTATGAACATGGGCGATTCGGGGAGCTCCAGCGCAGGAGGTTCCACGCAGGCGTTCCAGTCAGCCGACAAGAAAATGATGCAGCAAATGCAGTCTCAAGCCTACACCGGTGATGCTGACAAAGACTTCGTCGAACGCATGATTCCGCACCACCAGGGTGCCATTGACATGGCTGAGGTCGAGTTGAATTATGGAAAGGACCCTCAACTTAGAAAGCTCGCGCGCGACATTGTGGGAGCACAGCGCCAAGAAATTTCGACCATGGAACGTTGGCAGTCCGAGCATGGCAGCAAGTAATGCCAGTACGGTCCAAAGCAAAATTGTTGAAGGCGACGGCCATTGAGACGCTCTGCGGCGAACCGGGCCCTTTCGGCCCGGCCACTGCGTGTCCCTATCCGTAAGGACCGTTACGTCCTGTGTCTTGACGCGGCGCTCCCAGAGTCCCTCGGCGATTTATCGAGGAATTGCGCACGCAGCAGCGTGCGGAACGGAACGAGGAGACGTTCCTGAAAGTACACCGCCGCGATAACCGTGACCAAAAGGTACAGCGGATACGTGGCCATACTGGGCACGACTTGCTTCGACGCTGAGACGCACGCCGAGAAATTAGACATACACCATAGAGGCGACTCCCCTAGGGAGAAGAGCTTCAGTGCCTTCATCATTATGAAGAAGACTGGCACGTGAATAGCGAAGATTGAAAGCGCTGCATTCCCCAGCCGCACGCAACTTCCCTCGAAACGTTTGGGCACCGCGAGGTCGGTGCAAACGATGACGAGCAACATCTCAGCCGGCATCAGGCCGCCATTGTGGATGATGTAGCGCAGACTAAGGGGGCCATGGGACTCCAGCCATGCACAGGTCACGAACGAGCCGGCAATGAAAAGCATCGCAAGAGCGACCTTGCGCCGACGGTCGAGGACTTGAGCGAACTGCGCTTCCCGGTAAATGCCGAAGAGCAAGATTCCGGCGAGGAATTCGGGCAACCGCATAATGGGATTTCGCGTGATGACGCCAACGGCAACCGGGCCGTACCACTGCATCGTGGCGGCAATTAACGGAGGGACGAGATAAAGCACCCATAGGACAGGGAGCAGCCGCTCTTTATGGCCGGCCTTGAGAAGCCGTGGACCGAGGACTGGGAATGCAATGTAGAAGAACAACAGAGTCGAGAGAGACCAGGAGGGAGGATTGATTGACGCATACAACGGATTCCAGACCTGAAGCAAGAACAGATTCAGCAAAAAATTGAATGTCGCCGCGACATGTCCGAGCGTTACGACAGGGTCCCCGTCGTCCAGCGACATAAGCGAGAAAGTGTCCAGTGTTCTAGTTCCGGCCGCTGAGACTACAAGAAGTAGAGCCAGCGAAACAAGGTGAACCGGGTATAAGTTCGACAGACGCTTCACAAGAAAGTCACGCGTCCCTCCTCTTAGCTCCGCAGTGCGGCCAAAGTACACATGCGAGAGAATGAATCCGGAAAGGATAAAAAAGGTACTTGTGGCGAACCCGCCAAGGTTTGTCAGCTCCATCAGAGGAAGGTCTACGTTCTGCGGATACTCGCGTATCGTATGAAAGACCATCAGATAGACGGCTAGGCCAAATCGGAGGAGGTCCAGGCCAACAAACTTCTTCATCACGTCTCCTGCTGTAGCGGTAAGCGGCGTCACGCATTGGTGACCTGCTACGAACAGCCATTGAACGTCTGCGCGCTCGGCGTAGCCGACGTTCGTGCTTTCGTAAGCCGCGTTCAATTGGTGCATCGGGTCAGGGAATGAAAAGGCACGTCGCACGCCGTCTTTGCGGTCACACTGTTCGACGCCCACTTACTTCTGACACACGAATGTTGCCGCGAGCGCCGTCCAGCCAATGGCGCCTCGAAGACGCCTTTGGTACGCTGAGGTGGAAGCCGCCGACGTGCGTGTGCACGCATGGCTTGCCGCCCCGATGAAGCGGTACAACTCGCGGAAGACCAGCAGCTCGGAATTACTAGCGTGGTGGCCGCTCTATGCCGCCCGTAATGAACGAGACGGTCTGGTTCGTAGGGCTTGCAGACGCGGCTGGGCGAAGAAAGCCGCGAGTGCCGATGGACGTCTCGTTGCCCGGCAGAACTGCACTGAGGCACGACAGCTCGCAGGGGCAGGACTTAGCGCGGCACGTACCGCAATGACTGTTCGAACTGAGAGCTGCCCGAAACCTTTGAACTGAAGGATGCGCAGGCTTGCCGTTTTCCGCTGGGAAGTTGCTGCCCATTTCAATTGAGGTCGACGCGCCGCATCCAACATATCCCCACGTCAAAACTGCGGCCGACGATGACTGAGCCACCAAGTGCTACTAAGAAGAACGCAGCTAGTCGGCGCCACTTTGACATGATTGAGAAGCCCAATGCTCAGCTTATTGGATACGAGGTTCGGGGGAGACGCACTTGTGCCTCTTATCCCACATCTAGCGATGCCAACCTTCTCGGAACTACACACGGACAGGATAAACGAGAATGTAACGCTTAATGCGTACGCATCGCGAGATTCTAGGTATTGGCGCTTCTGTCGGCACCGGGAGTTTGTTGGGTAAGGCGAATGAATCGCCCATTCAATAGGTCCAGCCTAGGGCCCGACTCACCATTGCATAAACGCTACTCATTCTTGGGTGGCCACCTCTCGCATCCGAAATAACCACGCGCGACGGAATGGGACTTCGCCGAGAGGGAGTTAGCTCTTTTGGGACATATCGGTACCGGCGATGGCCGAGGTGATATGGCCGCTTATTGAGTTGACTAAGGTCAACCAGTTGTGCGCATGCGTCGGTACGATGGGACGAACTAGAGCGCGCACCGGAGCGGCGCGACCTATCTGCTAAGTCGTCGACGGAAAGGTGCCCTATGCCAGACAACCTGCGATTTCTAAGCGCGACGCGACGAGTTGCTCGGATGGGATGGAACACTGCGCTCTTCGCGCTGATTTTAGGGCTGGCCGGATGCGGCTACAACTCGATTCAAGCCGAAGATGAACAGGTGAAAGCGAGCTGGGCGGAAGTTCTAAACCAGTATCAACGGCGCGCTGATTTGGTGCCCAATCTGGTCAGCACGGTTAAGGGATACGCCAATCAAGAAAGAGAAGTCCTGACGAGGGTCACGGAAGCCCGCTCAAGGGTTGGCTCGACTCAGGCGACCCCAGAGGTGCTCTCGGACCCACAAGCGTTTGCACGATTCGAGTCGGCGCAGGGTCAACTCACCTCGTCGCTGTCTCGCCTGCTGGTGGTGTCGGAGAACTACCCGCAACTGAAGTCGGACGCGAACTTCCGCGACTTGCAGGCGCAGCTCGAAGGAACTGAGAATCGCATCGCCGTGGCACGCAACCGATACATCAAGTCGGTTCAGCAGTACAACTCGACTGTACGGTCGTTTCCCAACAACCTGACAGCCAAAGCCTTTGGTTATCAGCAGAAGCCGAATTTTTCTGTCGCGAACGACGCGGAAATCACGAAGCCGCCTCGCGTCGATTTTGGTGCAACGCCTGCGTCTGCCAGCGGAGTCAACAATTGAAGGTCTTTGGTGCGCTTCTTGTACTCGTCGTTGCAGCACTGACTTTTTCCGGGGCGGACGCGTATGCCGACGTGCCCGTGCCGCCGCTGACTGCGCGGGTTATCGATGAAACGGGGACGCTTACGGGTGAGCAGCGGTCGTCGCTCGAACAGACCTTGAAAGACTTCGAAGCCCGCAAAGGACCTCAAATTTCGGTGCTTATCGTCCCCACCACGCAGCCTGAGACAATCGAGCAGTATTCGATGCGGGTGGTCGAAAAGTGGAAGCTGGGCCGTGCAAAGGTTGACGACGGCGCAACGCTGATTGTGGCGAAAGAGGACCGCGCGCTCCGCATCGAAGTGGGATACGGCCTGGAAGGCATACTGACCGATGCGACCAGCAATCGAATTATCCACGACACGATTGTCCCTAGGTTCAAACAAGGCGACTTCTATGGGGGCATCGCCGCTGGAGTGGCTGGAATCATCCGTGTCGTAAGCGGAGAGCCGCTCCCCGCACCAGCGCAACGTCGAGGGAAAGCAAACGGCATAGGACAGCTCTTGCCGCTATTGTTCGTAATGGCCGTTGTCGCAGGCGGTGTGCTGCGTGCCATGCTTGGTCGGCTACCCGGTGCCGTTGTAACTGGCGGCATCGTGGGCGTACTGGCTTGGTTCCTTTCGGGCGCGGTCATCTTGGCCATCATCGCCGGGGGAATCGCGCTGGTATTCACCCTCGTTGGCAGCGGCATAGGCGCATACGGAGGCGGCCGATATATCGGCGGGCGGTCGGGCGGCGTAGGAGGTCGCTCTAGTCGCGACATCTTCAGAGGCGGCGGCGGCGGGTTCGGCGGCGGTGGCGCGTCCGGGAGGTGGTGATTTTGGACCTGAAGCGCATTGTCCGGCATCTCTTGATGACCCAGCGGCAGCTCAATGCGGCGTTTCCCGTTCAAGCGCTCGCGGTCATCGAAGATGCCATTCAAGAAAGTCACAAAGCCCATGTTGGTCAGGTGAGGTTTGTGGTGGAAGGTGCGCTACATAGTTCGGCCCTGTTCGAAGGACAGACGGCGCGCGAACGTGCTATCGATGTGTTCTCCCAACTCCGTGTCTGGGATACGGAGCACAATAACGGAGTTCTGATTTACCTTCTGCTAGCGGACCGCGACGTTGAAATCGTCGCGGACCGAGGAATGCATCTGAGAGTCTCAGGTGGAGAATGGGAAGCAATCTGTCAAAAGATGGAATCGGAGTTTCGGCTCAACAAATTCCAATCCGGTGCCGTGCAAGGGGTCGAGCAAGTTACCGCGCTCCTTAGGACGCACTTTCCGGCGCTTCCGCCGCCGCTGGAAGACTTGCCCTCTGCGCCGGTCATCCTCTGACTTTCGGGCGCGTCGCTCGGCTTGATACCTTCACGGCACGCGAAATTCGGCAAACGCATAGACACGATGCGCACCGCTCCTTCGAGCAATAACCAAACTGCGAATGTCACGACAGACGCCGCAACGTCTGCGGGCGCTGTGCCTCGGTAATGGTTTTCGTCCGCCAATTCAATATTGATGCACTGCCTTTTGGAATGCCGTCCTAATCACTACGCCGCTTTAACAAGCGAATCAGCACTGTCTTCTTTAGGGCAGTTGGTGCCGTAGCTCGCGGCTAGCGATGTCGTCGATATGTCGAAAAGCGCTGGCCACCTTCTGAATCTCTTGAGGGTCGATGCCGAAACCGTCGAACGCGTCGCGCCATTGACTGACCACCTCCCAAACGTCGGCGATAAGCTCGCACGCGAATTTCTTCGAGAGCGGAAAAGCATCATGGTCGGTCAACGCATTGTCCAGCGTCGCCAGTCGTCCGCTTTTTCCAACGGAGAGATGTTGAAATCGCTCCGTAGCGATGCTGGGTTGCGGAGTCAGGTCGTAAGCTGGGCTCAACCGCCAGCTAGCGACGTCGGCGTCCCATAAGAATCCAAAATTCCTGAGGTGGTCGTCGCTATTGCTGACAAGGATGTTGAAGACCATGCGTTTGAACAGTTCAGCGGCGCCATCGTACGCAAAAGGCGCCCGGCAGTGCCTCTGCATGCAGGCTACGAGATTTGCGTACGACATGTATCGTGATTCCCACTCGTCACATGCCATCAAAGTGAGCGCGCTCACGAATGGGACGCGTTGCTCCATCGCTCCAGCGGCGGCATCGCCTCGCACGAACCTGCTGTCACCCTTAGGTGTCTTATCGCCGGGAACCCGCCAGTAACGGTCGAATCGACGGATGAGCAGGACACTGCGGTCGTTGACGCGAACGAGCCGGACTGCTGGCACCCGCAACCCGGCTTTTTCAGCGAGCCGCAGGGTCGCGTATTCAATCCCGGGGACGTCGAAACGGTCGCTTGCGCTCGAGAGCTTCGCGAGTTGCAATGTCCCACGCTCATCGCGGACCGATGCTTTCGGGCGAGCACCACCAAGGCAAGCTCCTTGAACGAAGATGCCAGTGAGGTGAGCAGGTAGAGCAATGCCGCGGTCTATCCGGTCAGCCGCTTCGACGATGTCGGACAAGGTTTCCCAACTGTCCGGAGCGGTCATCGGCGCGGCTGACGCTTTCGCCCGTATGTCGAGCGCACCGACTCGGTTGCTTCCTGCGTGCAGCAGATATTGTGACTCCTTCAAGCCATTAAGGGGCGCTCCAAGCTTCGCCTCGATTACTCTCCGGCCCCACGCATCGGGCGTTGCGTCTCGGACGGCACCGAAAAATGGCAGGCCGTTGACTGGAATCAGGGGGCTCGCGCTAGGCCTCCAACTCTTCACTGGAAGGCTAACCGGGTCGACGCTGAACGCGTTGCTGCGTTGGAGGTACGCTCGGGCGTATTCAAAACTGGATGAGACTGAATCCGAACCGTTCTCGACGAGCGATAGGTGGCCGCACGGAAACCACGACCCGTCCACGTTTGCCAACACGGAGAAATGAGAGATTGCGGCTGTCATGGGAGGATGGTGGTGAAGTCAGTTGCCGGCGAACGCGCGGGCATAGCGCATCGCTGCGCGAAACCCGACTGCGCGGCGCATCACCTGCAGGAGCGTCCGACTTCCCAGACTCTCGAACCGGTACACCAGTTCGAAATAGGCACCCCACGCGTCGTCCGTCGGCTTCATCGCGCCACAAACTCGCGCCAGCCGCGTCCCGAGCCTGTCGTTTCGCGCGAAGAACGCTGGATAATAGCGGGCGCGACCGATGACGATTGCAAACATGGTTCCGTGTTTCACTCGCCGACGGAGGGTCGTTCTCGAGATGCCAGCGCGCCGACAAAGGTCCGCTACGGTCAAAACCTGCCTCTTGCGAACAAGTCGGCGACGCGTCCGCCGTATTACCCTCATTTCGTCAGGGTCGGGAGAGTCCGAGAGGTCGTACATAGCTTCGTCTGCAAATCGTGTGAGCGCGACATCCCTGCGAGCGACTGGAATTTCCACAGTCACATACTCTGCGACTGCGCTCGGATTCGTGACTATGACGCGCTCGGTACGGTTGTCGCGTTGTTCAGCGCAGCGCTCGGCGAGGGACTCGACCATGTCCACCACGTCGTCGATTCTGAGAAACGGGCTGAACTTGGTTTTCGACTCCGCCCACATTGCAAGAACGAGCAGCGGCTCGTGCTGAAACAGATGGAGGCCGAGCGCCGCACATGCTTCGCTAACGACGATAACGGCTCGTTGTATCGAACTGAGATGGTTGCGCGGCGACTCCCGAATTTCCACGATTTCATCGCACAAGAGGCGCAACGCCTTGTATGTCGACAGCGCACGCTCGCCATCAGAACATTGTGGGTCACCCGCCCGGGTCATCAATGAAAGATAGCGCTCGTTCATAGGTGCTTCGCTGCTCCTTGCGCTACCGTTTCGCGAGCGCGGTGAACACGGCATCCGCCGCCTCAACCACGGTCGGATGGCCGCCCGGCGTGTCGACTTTGATGGCGAGCGGAGGTTCGCTCTGCACCGTTACCGAGATTCGTATGTCTGCTTCATCGATGCTGCAGACGATTCTGGCCTCAAGCACTGCGCCGGTTTGCCCAGCCGTGTGTCGTTCAACGAGGAGAACCATCGTCTTTCGCGCGCGAGGAATTGTATCTGGGTACTGGTAGCCCGGACTCTGAATCGCGCGCAGTGCGCGTGCCCATAACGGGCGTCGCGGGTCGATTTCAACTGCGCATTCGTACAGCGGCTCGGCGGTTGATGGGCGTTCAGGCGGACGGCCGTCGTAGACCTTGACCATGGTTCGGCTGAACTCAGTCGCCCACGCTCGAGCAAATCGCCGCAGCCTCTTGTAATCAACGTCGTCGTCGAGCATGTCGACTGGGATGTTGTCCCCAAGCGCGCCGCACTCTCGGGTAAGGAAGTCAAACCGCGACGCGGGCGGCGCCGGCATGATTATCTTCGCGACTTGCCAGAGACGTTTCAAATTAAGATGTGCGTCGCAGAAAAGCGCCGGGTAGACCGATTCACCGTCGACGTCGAGCGTGAACAAGCGCCCATCGTTGAGCATGGCCGCCAGCCGCTTCTTGCTCACACCTAGCGTCGTTCGGAAATCTTTTTCTGGAAGGAGTTCTCCTTTCAACAGCATCTGCCGACGAAACTCGGCAGCTTCCTCTCGAACCCTCGACATCGAGAGCAGGCCTTTCGGAGCAGGCTCTTCATTCAGGTCGAGGTTGTTACCGGCAATCAGCAAGACCACCCGTTCGACAAACGCTTCATCAGTGGCTTCGTCGAAGTTCGTTGACGGCCCCGCACCTGAGTGGAAGAAGTCGTCGACCGCGCCGTGCTCTCGATGTTGGCGCTCGTGTATCCATGGCAGTCTGGGCACAATGACGGTGCGAAGAATCTCGGCGCCCGTTGCATCACGATGCGCCGGCAACAGCAAGACCGTCGCCCTCGGTGCGGCGCGGCTGAGCTGTTCGAGCAGTTGTCTGACGTTCATGCTTGTTGCTCACGCACTGGCAGACAAGAATCAGCGGCGGGCTGTGCTGCTGCAGGCAGCAGCACAGCCGCGCGAAATGACAAATAGGTTCTCATTGCCCCTCCTGGCCTTCACGCCATGGATGGACCGGCCGCGGGGGAAGCTCTTCACGGCCAACCATGGCGACGGTGAGTCCGCGTGCAACGAGGTCCCACACACTGCCGGCAAATCTTGGATAGTCGCTGAGCTGCCCGAGCCATTTTGGCTCGCTAGAGCCTTCCTTCACTTCGACAAGATAGTTCCCGTACGCGGCGTCGCCGCCGACGTTAATGATTCGCGTCTCACCTAGTGTCCGACGCTCTTTCTCGCTTCCCTGAGGGAGCAACTCGACGGTAATCAGAAGCACGGTGCCCGCCGGTCGCTTTTGGATTGGCGAGTACTCGTGATGCCCCCTCGATAGTGCGTCTCAGACTGTGACCACTAGCCCAGGGTCGAACGCTTTGTTCTCGAACTCGAGATTTCCATCGCGCCGCGGCTTCGGGTATCCGCGCGGATTGCAGACTACACGGCAGTGACCGACAACGTAGTCCGACGACGAGTGCAGATGACCGTGGACCCAAAGGTCGACGCCCCGCATGAGCTCTGACAGGTCGCTGACGAATGCTGCATTTAGCGGGTCGCCTGCGTATTGCGGGTCGGTGGAGCGGGGATGCGGTGCGTGATGAGTTACTACCACTGTGCGTCCGGCGAAGGGCCTCGCTATCTCTGCTTCCAACCATGCCCGCGACTTCCGGTGTATCGCCAGTGAGTAAGCGGGCGAGAATGCACCTCGATGACCGAGCCTGTATAAGCTGTACTCCGGCATTTGTGCCTCGGCTGCTTTCATAGCAGCAGTAGGCGCCCCGTACAAATCAAAATCGGTCCAAAGGCAGCAGCCCAAAATTCGGAGGTCTCCACACTCATAGGTCGTCTGCTCTAGAAAGATGACGCTCGTTCCAGATGCTTGCATCATCATTGAGCGGTTAAGGTCCAGGAGGTGCCCGCCTCGAGCTTCGTGGTTGCCGTGAACAAGCAGAACAGGCTTTGGCCAACTTGCAAAGCGCCGAACAGCATCTGCCGACCGGGAGATGTCGCCCGCCAAGATGAGCATGTCGGCGGATGCAACTGGCGACAGCATGGCGGCATTCCGTGCTTCGGGGGATAGCCCTTCAAAATGCAGGTCGCTCGCAATCTGAAACTTCACGATGCCCTCGTTACCAGGCTAGAAGGGTTCGCAACCGTTGAACCAGCCACGTGGTTTCCGACGGTGTAGTCCAATCGTTCTCTTGCACCGCGACCCTCACACGCCTGAGCACTTCTTCATGTGAGTGCTGTGCGGCGTCCCTTAGAGCGACATCGCGGAGCTGATGTGCGAGGTCCTCGCACAATTCGTAGCGCTCTTGTCGTACCTCGTCGGACGAGCTCTCGCGGTACAAGCCATCCGAGCAAAGGATTAGGCAGCGTTTGGGCTGCGCCCCGGACACGACGCCACCAGCGGTGCGGGGAAAATCTGCAGGAACATCAGGCATCAG
>Ga0182735_1001796_pt1 | contig 13915 bp, 10 predicted proteins | sample eDN5th30CKraftMG_FD_128524 | JGI IMG/M metagenome (GOLD analysis project Ga0182735, IMG submission 128524) | Enriched Miracle-Growth compost microbial communities from Emeryville, California, USA - eDNA 5th pass 30_C Kraft MG (version 2) (version 2) ... | reverse complement strand
CGCATTGCGGATCGCGGCGCAGACGATGATCGCGGTGCCATGCTGGTCGTCATGAAACACCGGAATTTTCATCTTGGCCTTGAGCTGCTCCTCGATCTCGAAGCACTCGGGAGCCTTGATGTCCTCAAGGTTGATGCCGCCGAAGGTTGGCTCCAGCGCGGCCACCGTGTCCACCACATGAGAAACGGTGTGAGCGTCGATCTCGATGTCGAACACGTCGATCCCGGCGAATTTCTTGAACAGGACCGCCTTGCCTTCCATCACCGGCTTGGATGCCAGCGGACCGATATTGCCGAGGCCGAGAACGGCGGTGCCGTTGGTGACGACGGCGACGAGATTGGAGCGAATCGTCAGCGAAGCCGCCAGAGCGGGATCGCCGGCAATCGCCTCGCAAGCGGCCGCGACGCCCGGCGTATAGGCCAAGGCCAGATCGCGCTGGTTGCCGAGCGGCTTGGTCGCCTGAATCTCGAATTTTCCGGGGCGCGGCAGGCGATGGTAGGACAACGCCGCGTTGCGTAATTCGTCCGACGAATTTCCCATTTCTGAAGCCACTGTCTTCCGCCGGTGCAATTCCGGCGCTCCCTCGATCAGTTTTGTGGAAGGTTGAGCCTGATGTGCAGTTCGCGCAACTGTTTCGTGGTGACATCAGACGGTGCGCCCATCAGCAGATCTTCCGCGCGCTGATTCATCGGGAAGAGCGAAATCTCGCGCAGGTTGGTGGTACCGCAGAGCAGCATGACGATGCGGTCCACGCCGGCGGCCATGCCGCCATGCGGCGGCGCGCCATACTGGAAGGCGCGGTACATGCCGCCGAAGCGTTCGATCACCGTCTCCTCGCCATAGCCCGCGATCTCGAAGGCTTTCACCATCGCGGCGGGCTTGTGGTTGCGGATGCCGCCCGAGGCGATCTCGTAACCGTTGCAAGCGATGTCGTACTGGAACGCCTTGATGGTGAGCGGATCCTGCGTTTGCAGCGCCTCCAGCCCGCCCTGCGGCATCGAGAACGGATTGTGCGAGAAGTCGACCTTCTTCTCCTCCTCGTTGTACTCGTACATCGGGAAATCGACGATCCAGGCGAGTTCGAAGCGATCCTTGTCGATCAGGTCCAGTTCTTCACCGAGCCTGGTGCGCGCCAACCCTGCGAACTTCCAGAATTTTTGCGGATCGCCCGCGACGAAGAACGCCGCGTCGCCTTCCTTGAGACCGAGCTGATCACGGATCGCGCTCGTGCGCTCCGGCCCGATGTTGTTGGCAAGCGGACCTGCGCCCAAGACTTCAGAAGAATCCTGGCCCTCGCGCCACATGATGTAGCCGAGGCCCGGCTGGCCCTCGCCCTGCGCCCAGGAATTCATCCGGTCGCAGAACGCGCGGCTGCCGCCCTTGGGGGCCGGGATCGCCCACACTTCGTTGCCCGCCTGCTCCAGCATGCGCGCGAACACCTTGAACCCGGAGCCGCGGAAATGCTCCGAGACCTCCTGCATCACCAGCGGATTGCGCAGATCCGGCTTGTCGGTGCCGTATTTGCGAAGCGCCTCGGCGAACGGAATGCGCGGCCAGTTCCTGGTCACCGGCTTGCCATCCGCGAAGTCCTCGAACACGCCGGTGATGACCGGCTCCATGGTCGCGAACACATCTTCCTGGGTGATGAAGCTCATCTCGAGATCGAGTTGATAGAACTCGCCCGGCAGGCGGTCGGCGCGCGGGTCCTCGTCGCGGAAGCACGGCGCGATCTGGAAGTAGCGATCGAAGCCCGACATCATCAGAAGCTGCTTGTACTGCTGCGGCGCCTGCGGCAGCGCGTAGAACTTGCCGGCATGGATACGGCTCGGCACCAGGAAGTCGCGCGCGCCCTCCGGCGAGGACGCCGTCAGGATCGGGGTCTGGAATTCGAAGAATCCGGCGTCCTTCATGCGCTTGCGCATCGAATCCACGATGGCGCCGCGGGTCATGATGTTCTGATGCAGCTTCTCGCGGCGCAGATCGAGGAAGCGGTATTTCAGCCTGACCTCTTCCGGATAGTCCAGATCGCCGAACACCGGCAGCGGCAGTTCGGCCGCCTCGCCCAGCACCTCAATCTCGGCGATGAACACCTCGACGGCCCCGGTCGGCAATTCGGGATTGTCGGTGCCTTCGGGACGGCGGCGAACCCGGCCGTCGATCTTCACCACCCACTCCGAGCGCAGTTTTTCCGCGAGCTTGAACGCCCCCGAATCGGGATCGATCACGCATTGCGTGATGCCGTAATGATCGCGCAGATCGATGAACAGCAAACCGCCGTGGTCGCGGATGCGGTGGCACCAGCCCGACAGGCGTACGTTGGAGTCGATGTCGCTCTCGCGGAGCGCGCCGCAGGTATGAGACCGGTAGCGATGCATGGAAATCCTGAAAGGCTTCTGACGGAGAATCGGGGGACGCGGGGCGACCCGCGCATGGCAGGGGTTTACCCGAGCCCGGTCAGCCGGGCAACCGACGGATCGCCTGTCCGCGACGCATTTCGATGCGAAAAACCAGCAAAAACAATACCGCGCCGGTCTCCGTCCGGTCGCCCGACTAGCGGGCTGGACGGAGCGCCGCCGATGACAGATTCCGGCGGGCCCGGTTGGCCGGGGCATGTACTCCCGCTTTCGCGGGATCTCTGCGGTGCAACGAGCCGACACCCCGTCATTGCGAGCGCAGCGCTTCGTCGCTCGCGCACCTCGTAATGACACGGATAGTCCGGCGGATTTTCGCAAGCTTCGATCCGGGCAGATCGGCTCCTAGGCGGCCAGCAGATGCCTGAAATAGGAAATCGTCTCGATCAGTCCGTCCCGAAGCGGCACGCGCGGGGTCCAATTGAGCCGGTCGCGGGCGAGCGAGATATCCGGCTGACGCTGACGGGGATCGTCCTGCGGCAGCGGCTTGCGCACAAGCTTCGATCTCGATTTCACAAGCTCCAGCACCAGCGTGGCCAGTTCGACGATGGTGCACTCGTTCGGGTTGCCGAGGTTGATCGGACCGGTCAGCCTCTCCTCGCTGTTCATCAGCCGCACCAGCCCTTCGACCAGATCGTCGACATAGCAGAACGAGCGGGTCTGGGCGCCGTCGCCATAGATGGTGATGTCATCCCCGCGCAGCGCCTGCACGATGAAGTTCGACACCACCCGCCCGTCATTGGGATGCATCCGCGGGCCGTAAGTGTTGAAGATGCGCGCGACCTTGATGCTGGTCTTGTGCTGCCGCCAGTAATCGAAGAACAGCGTCTCCGCGCAGCGCTTGCCTTCGTCGTAACAGGAGCGGATGCCGATCGGGTTGACGTTGCCCCAATAATCCTCCGTCTGCGGATGGATGCTCGGATCGCCATAGACCTCGGAGGTGGACGCCTGCAGCACGCGCGCACGCAGCCGCTTGGCAAGACCCAGCATGTTGATCGCGCCGTGCACGCTGGTCTTGGTCGTCTGCACCGGGTCGTGCTGATAGTGAATGGGCGACGCCGGACACGCCAGATTGTAGATCCGGTCGACCTCGACATAGAGCGGGAACGTCACGTCATGGCGCATCAGTTCGAAGCGTTTATGCCCCAGCAGATGCTCGATGTTGTGGCGCGTGCCGGTGAAGAAATTGTCGACGCACAGGACTTCGCATCCATCGCCGAGCAGCCGCTCGCACAGATGCGAGCCGATGAAACCGGAGCCGCCGGTGACCAGCGTGCGTTCGTTTAAATGCATGAAACCAACCCCAACGGTTCTCAATCTGCATAAGCAATACGGCAGGTGTGATATTCGACTGGCTCGCATCAAGCCAGCGGCAATTTGAGCACGACCGGCGATTCGGGCCTGACGATCCGCCGACCTGCAACGCAAACTGCTTGCCGCGGCCGGTCACGCCCGCGCGGCTCGTCGTCTTGCCAGAGCGGCTTGCGCTTCCTATCCTTACCAATCAAAAATCCGGACAGCCGGCTCGGGCGTGACCGTGGAACATTTTGAGGATTATTCCGCCACCGAGACCCTTCGCGACGGACGCAAGGTCGAGATTCGGGCTCTGCGGCCGACCGACCGGCCGGCCCTCAAGGAGGCTGTCGACCAGACCAGCCCGCTTTCCCTCTACCGCCGTTTTTTCACGGTCAAAAAGTCCTTTACCGAGTCGGAAGCGCACTTTTTCATCGACGTGGACTTCAAAGAGCACGTTGTTATTGTCGCCATTGTCGACGAAGACAACCATCCCGCTATTGTGGGTGGCGGTCGCTATGTGCTGATTGAAAAGGATAAGGCCGAGGTCGCGTTCACGGTTATCGATGCCTATCAAGGTAAGGGTGTCGGCTCAATGCTGCTGCGGCATCTGACAGGCATTGCACGAATAGCGGGACTTCAGCAATTTGTCGCGGAAGTCTTGCCTGAAAATGTGCAGATGCTGAAGATGTTCGAAAAAAGCGGATTGAGGATGACGGTTCGAGCAGAACCTCAGGTCACCCATGTCACGCTCGATCTTTGAATTGCGCCAGCCATCGGCTGTGTGGGACGACGACATTATAGGGCTTTTATCCAACCAGCGGTTGACGCCGCACCCCTGGGTTGCTTGAAAAAGCAGGTCAGAAGCCGCTGGCCGCCAGACCGGGCGCGACATCCGGCTCCAAAACGTTTATGCAGAATTCATGGACCTGATTACCACCACCGACCAACTGGCCGCCGTCTGCGCGCGGCTCGCGCGGCATCCGTTCGTCACCGTCGATACCGAGTTTCTTCGCGAGACGACCTATTATCCCCTGCTCTGCGTGGTGCAGCTCGCAAGCTCCGACGAAGCCGTGGTGGTGGACGCGCTGGCCGAGGGCATCGACCTCAAGCCGTTCTTCGATCTCATGGCCGACGAGAAAATCCTGAAGGTTTTCCACGCCGCGCGGCAGGACATCGAAATCGTCTGGCACCTCGCCCACATCGTGCCGCATCCGGTGTTCGATACGCAGGTCGCCGCCATGGTGCTCGGCTATGGCGACAGCATCGCCTACGATCAGCTCGTCAGCCGCATCACCGGCCACAAGATCGACAAGACCCACCGCTTCACCGACTGGTCGCGGCGCCCGCTGACGAAAGAGCAAAGCACCTACGCGCTTGCCGACGTCACCCATCTGCGCGACGTGTTCACCGCGCTCGACGCCGACCTCAAGAAGCGCAAGCGCGCCGACTGGGTCAGCGAGGAAATGGAGGTGCTGACCTCGCCCTCCACCTACAACACCCCGCCGGAGCGCGCGTGGGAGCGGCTCAAGACCCGCGTGCGCAAGCCGCGCGAACTGGCCGTGCTGATCGAGGTCGCCGCCTGGCGCGAGCGCGAGGCGCAGACCCGCGACGTGCCGCGTTCGCGCGTGCTAAAGGACGACGCCATCGGCGATATCGCCACCCATGCGCCGACGACGCTGGAGAAGTTGGCGCATCTGCGCTCGCTGCCGAAGGGATTCGACCGCTCGCGCTGGGGGCAGGACATCATCGATGCCGTCAGGCGCGGGGTCGACCGCAATCCCGCGACGCTGCCCAAGCTCGACAAGCCGCGCAACAACGGCAACGGCGCCGCCACCGTCGAGCTTTTGAAGGTGCTGTTGCGGATGACCTCGGAGAAGCACGCGGTGGCGAGCAAGGTGATCGCCACCGTGGACGACCTTGAACAGATCGCAGCCGACGACGAGGCCGGCGTCGCCGCCCTGCACGGCTGGCGGCGGGAACTGTTCGGCGAATCCGCGCTCGCGCTTAAGCACGGCAAGCTCGCGCTCGCGATCGAAAAAGGCCGCGTGATCGGTACCGAGCGCAGGTAAGATCGTCGTCATTGCGAGAAGGCAAGGCCGACGAAACAATCTGGCTTCTTCGCGTTTGCGCTGAGATGACAACACTAACTCTGTCATGGCCGGCTTGTCCCGGCCATCCACGTCTTAAAAAAATTATTAAGTAAGATGCGGATGCCCGGCATAAGCCCGGCACGACAAGTCGCTAATTCTGTCTAAGCTCCAACCCGCCTTACAGATACGACGCCAGCGTGTTCTGCACCGACTGCTGGGTCTTGTAGCTTGCGAGCACCCGGCTGGTGACGGCGTCGGTCACGCCCAGTACGGTCTTCTCCTCCGCGCTCATGTTGTTGTAGGTCTGCAGCAGGCCGGGCGAATTGCTCGAACTCGCATTATTGCTGCTGTTGTTGCTCGGGAACAGCGCATTGTACATCGACGTCCGCGTGCGCTGATCGAGCTCCTTCTTCGCGGCATAGGTCTCGTCGCCGGAGAATGACGAATTCGGATTGAGTACGATGGTCGCGAGCGTCCGATTGTCGAAATTCTTGAAGTCGACCATCTGCCCACCGCTTCGTCCGGAATTGAAGACAAGTTCGAGACCCTTGTCCTTGGCCTTGTTCTGCTGATCGTCGAGCATCGCACGCGCATTGGCCGCGACCTCCGCGGTCGTCGCATCGGCGCCAGGCGCGCTGACACCGGACACGGGTGCTGCGAGCAGCGCCGCAACGGGATCGTTGACGTCGCCTGTCGCCGGCGCCTTGCCGGGATTGGCCCTGGCCGCCGCGAGCCCCGCCGCCACCGCTTGTTTCTGCGCCTTCCAGGTCGAACTCGCCTTCTCCGCGTCGCCAGCCTGATCGAGATAATCCGATGCCGCCTGATAGAGGCTCGCATAGTCCGCATTGTGCCGGGCGATGACGGCGCGTGGCGCCATCGCAGTGTTGAAGCGCGCCTGCATTTCGCCGGCAGCGGCCTTGGTTTCATCCGCGGAAAAAAGACCGTCCGTATTGGAGGCCACGGCCGACAGCGTCGCGCGGCTCTGCGAGGAGAAATCGACGGCGGCTTTGCCATCAAGCATCGCCGACGAAATGCCGAGCGATTGATATTGCGCATCGAACCATGCGCGGGCGTTCGCGGCCAGCGCGGACGGCGTTACGTCCGCCGCTGCGGAGGCATCCCGCAGGCCCGCGAGATAGGTTTTCGCGGCATCCGACAACGTCACGTTGGTCGATGTGGACGAAGGTGAGCCGGAATTCCGCTCGTCCAGCGTCTGCGCGAGGCTCGGCTGTCCTGTCGCCGCCGCATATCCCTGCGAGGCGGAATTGAGCAGCGATGGCGAATAGGCACCGATGGCGGTCATGGGCGGCTCCGGAGAACAACGTGACTTCATGGACCATGCCCTCTCGGGTGACGGTCCCATGGAAAGTCATGCAGGAGTCGTGCCGCATCGGCGACCGCAGATTCAGGGCATTTTCGAGCGTTTACAGCATCAAAACATGCAGAAGCGGCCGGGACCGGCAGAATCTGCCGACCCTTCCGGTGTGCATGAGGGATGCCAGCGTCGTGAAATCCAGAAACCCTAGCCGCGCCCTGGCCCCGCGCCTGACGCCAGATCCGGCCCGAGAGGCGTCCGTTCGACCACGCGGCTTTGCCACCCTGCGGGCACGGTGACCTGCAACGTATCGTCGCCGACGATGGCGAACTCATCGCCCGGCCCGAGCACCATCAGCTTGCGCCAGCAACTGAGAAACCCGGTCGCGCCATCGATCATCTCGCGCAACGGCTGCTCGTAGCGAATGCCGCGCGGCCGCCGCAACCACAGCACCCGCGTGCCCGCGATCGGCTTGGTGTCTCCATGCAGATGATAATAAAGGCCGCCATGGCCGAAATCGGTACGGCGCGACACCGCCGCATGCACCTCCCAGCGCTCCGGCTTCACCGCGGCCTGGTTCAGCGTATCGAGCGCCGCGGACGAGGCGACGAAACACCAGTCCTCATAACCGCGCCGGCCATCGAGCCACGCCAGTTCGGAAACGCGATAAGTCGCGGAGCCTTCCAGGCCGGGCGGCGGTTCTGCGCCGAGATCGGAATGGAAGCCGACCAACGCGGATTCGTATTGATGCGGGTCGCTATCTGCGAGCGGCACATGCCAGAACACGTAAGCCAGCATAATTCCTAGACGACCTCCACTGCACCGGTTCGTCCAACGAGTTTGAGGCATTGCCGGAAGCGGCTATTGATACGGTCTCCGGCAAGCCCGCCGATCCGGTTTTCGAACGTCAGGATGAGCTTGTTTTTCCGATTCCGGAAGTGGGTCGCAGGCAGCACGCCCGGATGCGACGCCGAAATCAGATGCCCGACGCGCAGCAACTGGCCGATCAGCCGCGCGCGCTCCACCATCGGCGGCGTCAGCAGCACCCGCAGGCCGGTGCGCGGCTGGTTTTTTGCGCCGATTCCGGCGTAACGGAAATACACCGCGAGCGCGAGAAACACCCGCGCTTCGTGAGTCGTCGTGCCGAAATTGCCATTGGCGATCACATGCAGCGTTTCATCGCCGCGATAATCGGGATGCGCGCGCCAGCCGATGTCCGACAGCAGGCAGGCGGCATGACGCAGGCGGCGATCCTCTTCGGTTTCCGGAAGCTTGACGGCTTTGACGAAGCGGTCGGTCCAGTCGATCAGGTCGTCCGCATGACGCGGCGCCCGTGCGCGCAGATCGTTCATCATCCGCGCCGTCGAGATCAGGCCGTCCTCCTGCCTGACGCGCTCCGGCAGCATTTCGAACAACATGCCCTCGCGCACGCCGAACGTCGAGAACACGATCCTGTCGGGCTTGGCCGTGACGATGATGTATTCGAGCACGAGCGCGGCATAAGCCAGAAGCGGACGACGGGCCTCCGCCACCGTTTCGATATCCGCCAGAGTGCCCGCCACCACCAGACGGCGCAGACGGCGCACGAAAGCAAGCGCATCCGCCGCGGACAGCGTGTAGCCGTGCATCACCCGCAGCGGATAACCGCTTTGAATGATGTGGATCCGCGCCAGCGCGCGCCAGGTGCCGCCGACGGCGTAAAAGGTGCGCCCTTCTCCGCCTTGCAGCTGCGCAACCTTTGAAATCGTCGCCTTGACGATACGCTCGGCCTTCTTGATCGATTTCTGCGCGTTGTCCTGCAACGCAAGACCGCCGAGCGGCAGCGTCACGCCGGAGTGCACCCTATAGCCCCGCACGTCGATCAGTTCGAGCGATCCGCCGCCAAGGTCTCCGACAATGCCGTCCGGTTTATAAACGCCGGACACCACGCCGAGCGCGGACAGCTGCGCCTCGCGCGCGCCCGACAGGATATCGATTTCGACGCCGCAGATCTGTTCGGCCTTGGCGATGAAGGCGGGGCCGTTGGATGCATCGCGGCAGGCCGCCGTAGCGATCGCGTAAACGCGCCCGACCTTCATGACCCTGCACAACGTGCGGAACCGTCGCAATGCCACCAGCGCCTTGCCGACCTCGCTTTCGCCGAGCAGGCCGGTGGTCTGGACGGCGCGTCCCAATCCGCACAGCACCTTCTCGTTGAAGATCGGCGCGAGGCTGCGCGTCAATTCCTCATAGACGACGAGACGCACCGAGTTCGATCCGATATCTATGACGCCGATCGTTTTCTCGTCCGTCTTGCGGTGACGCAATGAATGCGATCGCGCGGCGGCGCTCGCCGTATCAGCGCTTCGAACGGCGCGTGAGCCTGCGCGGCGACGATTCTTTGAGCGATTTTCCACGGCCGGACAGACTCGGATTCGTCATGAAGTATTTGTGCACGTTGAAGGGTTCCTCGCCCTTCCCGGCCTTCATACGCGTTGACGATCCATCCGGCAATAACTGCCAGCTCTGCTCGTTGTCCTCAAGGTTCGCCACCATGATCTGGTCGAGCACCTGCGAATGGACGGTGGGGTTCTGCAAGGGACACAATATTTCCACGCGGCGGTCGAGGTTGCGCGGCATCATGTCGGCGGACGAGATGTACACGGCCGCCTTCACGCTCGGCAGGCCATGCCCCATCCCGAAGCAATAGACGCGGCCGTGTTCGAGGAAGCGGCCGATGATCGACTTGACGCGGATGTTCTCCGACAATCGCGGCATTCCGGGGCGCAAACAGCAGATGCCTCGCACCACGAGATCGATCGAAACGCCGGCCTGGGAGGCTGTGTAAAGCGCATCGATGATGTCGGGATCGACCAGCGAATTCATCTTCATCCAGATCGCGGCAGGCTTGCCGTGGCGCGCGAAGTTCGCCTCCGCCTCGATATGTTCGAGAATGCGCTTGCGCAGCGTCAGCGGCGACACCGCCATCTTCTCGATATCGACAGGCTCGGCGTAGCCGGTGATGAAGTTGAAGACCCGCGCGGCATCGCGCGCGATCACCGGATCGGAGGTGAAGTACGACAGGTCGGTGTAGATGCGCGCGGTCACCGGATGATAGTTGCCGGTGCCGGTGTGGACGTAAGTTGTGAGACCGCCACCCTCGCGCCGCACGACGAAGGACAGCTTGGCGTGGGTCTTGAGTTCGAGAAAGCCATAGACGACCTGCACGCCCGCGCGCTCCAGATTGCGCGCCCAGCGGATGTTGGCCTCCTCGTCGAAGCGCGCCTTCAGTTCGACCAGCGCGGTGACGGATTTGCCCGCTTCCGCCGCTTCCGCGAGCGCACGCACGACCGGTGAATCGCGCGAGGTGCGATAGAGCGTCTGCTTGATCGCCACAACATCGGGATCGCGCGCCGCCTGCTGCAGGAACTGCACGACGATGTCGAACGACTCGTAAGGGTGATGGACGATCAGGTCCTTCTGCCGGATCGCCGCGAAAATATCGCCGCCATGGTCGCGCACCCGCTCGGGATGGCGCGGCACGTAGGGCGTGAATTCGAGATCGGGTCGGTCGACGCGGGTGAGCTGAGACAGCTCGTTCATCGCAAGCACCCCGTCCACCAAAAGCACGTCGTCGTCGGGGACGGAGAGCGCGCGCTGCACGAAGGCGCGCAGTTCCTGCGGCATCGCCGCCTCGATCTCGAGGCGGATCACCGAGCCGCGGCGGCGGCGTTTCAGCGCGGTCTCGAACAGGCGAACGAGGTCTTCGGCCTCTTCCTCGATTTCCAGTTCGGAGTCGCGGATGATGCGGAACGCGCCGCGCCCGGCGACGGTGTAGCCCGGAAACAGCCGGCCGATGAACAGGCTCGTCGCCTGCTCGATCGTGATCATCCGCACCACGCCGTCGTCCTGCGACGGCAGGCGGATGAACCGGTCGATCCTGACCGGCATGCGGATCAGCGCGTTCATCGCCTTGCCGTCGGACTTGCGCACGAGATGCAGCGCGATGGTGAAGCCGAGGCTCGGGATGAACGGGAACGGATGCGCGGGGTCGATCGCGAGCGGCGTCAGCAGCGGGAAGATGTGATGGAGGAAATGCTCCTCGATCCACTTGGTCTCCGCCTTGCTGACGTCGCGCCCTTCCACCAGCAAGATGCCCGCATCCGCCAGGACCTTGTGCAGGTCGCGCCAGATCGCCTGCTGGTCGGTCGCCAGCGTGGAGACGGTGCTGTTGATGAGATGCAGTTGCTCGGCGGGCATCAACCCGTCCGGGCTGCGTTCGGCGACGCCTTCGCGGATCTGCGCCTTCAGGCCCGCGACACGGACCATGAAGAACTCGTCCAGATTGTTCGCCGAAATAGACAGAAACCGGACCCGCTCCAGCACGGGATGATTGGGATTGACCGCTTCTTCCAGTACCCGGCGATTGAAGTGAAGCCAGGACAATTCCCGATTGATGAAGCGCTCGGGGCTTTCGGCCATGCCGGACGGGGCGGCCTCCGGAGTGTTTTCGCTTTTATTTGCAGATGTTTCGACCGCGTCCATTGTACAACCTGTGAAGACATGAGAGCGCCTCCCGCCCATCATCGTCAAAGCACATGACCAATCAATGAAAGGATGGTTCCCGCCGTCAATTCGACGCAGCCGGGCGGGTACGACAAGGCTCATCCATCATTGGCCGGGCATAGCGGTTCGAAGAACGGCGGCGTTTCCGCTCGCTTATATCCCCGCCATCACGTCTTGAGACGTTTGAGCAAAGAAAGACGTGGATGCCCGGCATAAGGCCGGGCATGACGGTCTAGATTCCGTCTAATTCAAATTAATCCTAAAACGGCAGCGTACCCTGCCCGCGAAACAGCGACGCCGCGAGCGCGCGGGTGATCGGGCGGCGCTGGCGCAGCGCCTCCGCATCCAGCAACTCCACGGCCTGACGGGCGGCCGCGAACGAGCGTTCGATATGGGTGGCGAGATAGCCCACCACCCCCTCATCCACCGTCATCTGCCGGTCGGCGCAGAACTTCACCAGCAGCGCCCGCAGCAATTGATCGTCCGGCGGCTCGACATTCACCACCGGAATGGCGCGCAGCCGCGACCCCGCGTCGCGCAGTTCGACCTCGAACGAAGCCGGCGCCGTCCGGGCCGTCATCAGCACGAAGGCGTTGGTCTCCCGCGCGAGATTGAGCAGATGAAAGATCGCCCGCTCATCGAAGTGGCCCGGCTCCAGATGCTCCACCACCAGCGCGCCGGTCGCGAGCGACCCGGGAACATCGCCCGGCGTCAGCGCATGCGCCGCCACGATGCGCGCGCCCGATATCGATGCCCAGATCGCCGCGAGATGGCTCTTGCCGCACCCTTCAGGTCCGACCAGCATCATCACCCGGCTCGACCAGTCCGGCCAGCGCTCCACCAGCGCGAGCGCCTGGGCATTGCCCGGCCCTTCAAGATAATCGTCCCGCGACAGGCTCTCGGTGTGCGGCAGTTCGAGCGCAAGCTGGCGGGGCGGCGTGCGGGGCATCGGCATGGTCACATCGCTTCCGGGGTGCCGATATGACGCACCCAGGCCATGAAATAGAGCCCGACCGACCATAGGGTCAGGACCGTCACCGCCGCCATCAGGATCGCGTCATAGGGCCAGGCCTTGAAACCGAAGCCGAGCGCGGCCAGCACCAGCCCCGCGAATCCCACTTGCGCCACCGTATTCAGCTTCGAGGCCATCAGCGGATTCACCGGCATCGGATTGTCCATGATCCAGGACACGATCATCGCACCCACGATCATGAAATCGCGCGACACCACCAGAATGACGATCCAGCGCGGGATCGCTCCCGTAATCCCCAGCGCGACGTAGATCGAGACCAGAAGCGCCTTGTCGGCAATCGGATCGAGCAGCGCGCCGAGTTCGGTCGTCATGTTGAAGCGCTTGGCGAGAAACCCGTCCACGGCGTCGCTCAGGCCCGCCACCGCGAACAGGACGAAGGCGATCTTCATCTGCGAAGCGGCGATCGCCCAGATCACCAGCGGGACGAGGATGATGCGGCCGAGGGTAATGAAATTGGGGATATTCAACCCGTAAGTCCCGTTTTGCGGCTTCATTTGCATGGAGGCGGAACGGCGATGGTGCGCGCCCTCTCCCTTCCCTCTAATAATCCACCTGTGCTGCGGAGGCGAGCCATTGCACGGCTTGGGAATCCGACGTAACCACCGCCCAGGTTTCAGGAAAATGGCATGAGCGACAAACAACCCGGCCTCACCTATTCGTCCTCCGGCGTGGATATCGACGCCGGGAACCGGCTGGTCGACCTCATCAAGCCAATGGTGCGTGCGACCGCCCGTTCCGGTGCGGACGCCGAGATCGGCGGCTTTGGCGGTTTGTTCGACCTCAAGGGGGCGGGTTTCCGCGACCCGGTGCTGGTCGCGGCCACCGACGGCGTCGGGACCAAGCTGAAGATTGCGATCGAGACCGGTATCCATGGCGGAATCGGCATCGACCTGGTCGCCATGTCGGTCAACGATCTGGTGGTTCAGGGCGCTGAGCCCTTGTTCTTTCTGGACTATTTCGCCTGCGGCAAGCTCGACCCGGATTCCGCCGCGACCATTGTCGCCGGGATCGCGGAAGGCTGCCGGGAATCCGGCTGCGCGCTGATCGGCGGCGAGACCGCCGAAATGCCCGGCCTCTACCAGAAGGACGATTACGACCTCGCAGGATTCGCGGTCGGCGCGGCCGAGCGCGGCACGCTGCTGCCGCGCAAGGACATCGCGGCGGGCGACGCGCTGATCGGGCTCGCCTCCTCCGGTGTGCATTCCAACGGCTTCTCGCTGGTGCG
>Ga0182735_1001793_pt1 | contig 13922 bp, 9 predicted proteins | sample eDN5th30CKraftMG_FD_128524 | JGI IMG/M metagenome (GOLD analysis project Ga0182735, IMG submission 128524) | Enriched Miracle-Growth compost microbial communities from Emeryville, California, USA - eDNA 5th pass 30_C Kraft MG (version 2) (version 2) ... | reverse complement strand
CGTTCGGCGCCTGCCCGACCTGCGACGGGCTGGGCAGCCAGCGCGCCATCGATCCCGGGCTGATCGTCCCGGACGACAACGTGTCGCTGCGCAGCGGCGCCGTCGCGCCCTGGGCGAAGTCGACCTCGCCTTATTATGCGCAGACGCTGGAAGCGCTCGGCCAGGCCTATGGCTTCAAGCTCGGCGACAAATTCAAGGACCTCTCCGCCGAGGCGCAGCAGGCCATATTGCGCGGCACCGGCGAGCGCGAGGTGACGTTCCATTACGACGACGGGCTGCGCTCCTACAAGACGACCAAGACCTTCGAGGGCGTGATCCCCAACCTCGAACGGCGCTGGAAGGAGACGGAGTCGGCCTGGATGCGCGAAGAGATCGAGCGCTTCATGTCGGCCACCCCCTGCCCCGCCTGTAACGGCTATCGCCTGAAGCCGGAAGCGCTCGCGGTCAAGGTCGGGGGCCTGCATATCGGCCAGGTCACTGAAATGTCGATCCGCAAGGCCAACCAGTGGTTTGCCGACCTACCGGCGCAGTTGAACGAAAAGCAGAACGAGATCGCCGTGCGCGTGCTCAAGGAAATCCGCGAGCGGCTGCGCTTCCTCAACGACGTTGGCCTCGACTACCTGACGCTGGCGCGCAATTCAGGCACGCTGTCGGGCGGCGAGAGCCAGCGCATCAGGCTCGCCTCGCAGATCGGTTCCGGCCTCACCGGCGTGCTCTACGTGCTGGACGAGCCGTCGATCGGCCTGCACCAGCGCGACAACTCGCGCCTGCTCGATACGCTGAAGCACCTGCGCGACATCGGCAATACCGTCATCGTCGTCGAGCATGACGAGGACGCCATCCTGCACGCCGACTACGTGGTCGACATCGGGCCGGCGGCCGGCATCCACGGCGGCCGCGTCATTGCCGAGGGCACGCCGCGGCAGATCATGGCGAACCCCAACTCCATCACCGGCAAGTACCTGTCGGGCGAACTGGAGATCGCCATGCCGGCCGAACGCCGCCAGGGCAAGAAGGGCAAGCGCATCAAGGTGGTCGGCGCGCGTGGCAACAACCTGAAGAACGTGACGGCTGAAATCCCGCTCGGCACCTTCACCTGCGTCACCGGTGTCTCGGGCGGCGGCAAGTCGACCTTCCTCATCGAAACGCTGTTCAAGGCCGCCTCGCGCCGCATCATGGGTTCGCGCGAGCATCCGGCCGAGCACGACCGCATCGAGGGGCTGGAGTTCCTCGACAAGGTGATCGACATCGACCAGAGCCCGATCGGGCGCACGCCGCGCTCCAACCCGGCCACCTATACCGGCGCCTTCACGCCGATCCGCGACTGGTTCGCGGGGCTGCCGGAAGCCAAGGCGCGCGGCTACCAGCCCGGACGCTTTTCCTTCAACGTCAAGGGCGGGCGTTGCGAGGCCTGCCAGGGCGACGGCGTCATCAAGATCGAGATGCACTTCCTGCCAGACGTCTACGTCACCTGCGATGTCTGCCACGGCAAGCGCTACAACCGCGAGACGCTGGACGTCGTCTTCAAGGGCAAGTCGATCGCCGACGTGCTCGACATGACGGTGGAGGAAGGCGTCGAGTTCTTCTCGGCGGTGCCGGCGGTGCGCGACAAGCTGGAGACGCTGAAACAGGTCGGCCTCGGCTACATCAAGATCGGCCAGCAGGCGACGACGCTTTCCGGCGGCGAGGCGCAGCGCATCAAGCTCGCCAAGGAACTGTCGCGCAAGGCGACCGGCAAGACCCTCTACATTCTCGACGAGCCGACCACTGGCCTGCACTTCCACGACGTGGCCAAGCTCCTGGAAGTGCTGCACGAACTGGTCGAGCAAGGCAACACGGTGGTGGTCATCGAGCACAATCTCGAGGTCATCAAGACCGCCGACTGGATCCTCGACCTCGGCCCCGAGGGGGGCGACGGCGGCGGCGAACTGGTGGCCAGCGGCCCGCCGGAAGCGATCGTCGCCGAGCCGCGCAGCTATACCGGCCAGTTCCTGAAAGAGTTGCTGGAGCGCAGGCCCGGCGGGAAACGGGAAGCGGCGGAATAGACCGCAAGAACAGCGAGGGCATGGCGCCATGATGAGGCAAGCGGTTTCCGATGATCTCAGCGCCGTCGTCGCCTTGACCGACCTCGCCTATGCTCCCTGGACCCCGCTGCTCGGCGCGCCGCCCGTTCCCGTCACCGAGAACTATGCGCCGCGCATCGAGCGCGGCGAGGTCTGGCTGAGGAAAGAGGGCGCGGATACGACCGGGCTCGTCGTGCTCGAACGGCATGACGATCACGCCATGATCTTCAGCCTCGTCGTCGCGCCCGCCTTCCAGCGGCGTGGCCTGGCCGTGGCCCTGCTGCGCTGGTCGGAGGAACAGGCGCGCGACTGGGGCGTTCCGGAGATCAGGCTGTTCGCCAGTTCGAAGATGGAGCGGAACCTCGCCATCTACGCCCGCTACGGTTTCCATGAAACGGGTCGCGGGCCGCACCCTTACCGGCAAGGATGGACGATCGTGAACATGGCGAAACCGGTCGATCGGCCCGCCGCCTGACACATCGAAGGGAGACAGGAAAATGGCGAACTCCGGAAAAATCCGTTCCGGCATGGGCGGTTGGACCTTCGAGCCGTGGGATACGTCGTTTTATCCCGAAAAACTCGCCAAGGCGAAGCAGCTCCAATACGCCTCGCGACAGGTGCCGACCATCGAGGTCAACGGCACCTATTATTCGAGCTTCAAGGAGCCTACCTTCGTAAAGTGGGCCAATGAATCGCCCGAAGGCTTTGTTTTTTCGTTGAAGGGCAATCGCTTCGTCACCAACCGCCGGGTGCTTGGCGAAGCCGGTGAATCGATGATGCGGTTCCTTCAGTCGGGCGTCGCGGCGCTCGGCGACAAGCTCGGGCCGATCCTGTGGCAGTTCATGCCGACGAAGAAATTCGATCCCGACGATTTCGAGGCTTTTCTGAAGCTGCTGCCGGAAAAGCAGGACGGCGTGAAACTGCGCCATGCGCTCGAGGTCCGCAACGACAGCTTCGTTACGCCGGAATTCGCGGCGCTGGCCCGAAAATACAAGGCCGCGATCGTTTATGCCGACCACGCCAAATATCCGGCCATCGCCGATGTCACCGGCGATTTCGTCTACGCCCGACTGCAGACCGGCAAGGACGACAATCCCGACTGCTATGAGCCCAAGCGCCTGGACGAATGGGCCGAGCGGGCCAAGACCTGGGCCGAAGGCAGGATGCCGCCCGACCTGCCGCGCGCCGACCCGTCGGCGGAGGCGCCGGTGCAGCCGCGCGATGTGTTCGTCTACTTCATCACCGAGGGCAAGGTGCGCGCTCCCTTCGGCGCCATGGCGCTGATGAAGCGCGTGGAAGGCAAGTAGCCGAAGCCCTGCCCCCGCCGGTAGTTGTCAGGCGGACGCCAGCAGCGTGGCGTTACCGCCGGCGGCGGTGGTGTCGACGCAGACCCCGCGCTCATGCGCATAGGCGGCCGGATACAGCACTTCGCTGATCAGCGGCACGATAGGCCCGCTACGCGAGGCGATGGACCGGCGCACGGTCGCCATCACCTCCGGCGCGCCGGAAAAGGCCACGGCATCCACCCGCAGCGAGCGCGCCTCGACCGGATCGGTGCGGCCGTCGATCGCCGCGATCGGCAGGTCCTTGCCGGTCAGGGCCGACAGGGCCGCCGGCGCGCCGGGCGCGACCGCCAGCACCGCATTGCCGGCCGCCAGCGCCTGGATCGCCTGTGCCAGCAGCGTGTCGCCGTCCGGCCCAAGGCAAAGGACGCGCCCGCGCGGCACTAGTGACAGCGTATTGGCCTCGCCCGTCGGGCCCGGCAGGTCGACCTGGCCGAACTCCAGGCTGGCTGCCGCGGCCATCGCGGCGGCCCCCTTGCCGCGCAGATGCTTGCGCAGCACCGCGACGCGGTCCGACCGCTTCGACCAGCCGCCCATATCCGGGTCAGGCAGGTTGTCGGCCAGTTCGGCCGCCGTCACCTTGCGGCCCTCGACCGGCTGGCTGGCGGCCTCGGCGCCGATGCGGAACCGGCGCAGATAGTGCGGGCCGCCCGCCTTGGGTCCGGTGCCGGAAAGCCCCTCCCCGCCGAAAGGCTGAGAACCGACGACGGCGCCGATCTGGTTGCGGTTGACGTAGATGTTGCCCGCATGGATACGGTCGACGAAATGCTGGACGCGGCCCTCGATGCGCGTGTGCAGGCCGAAGGTGAGGCCGTAGCCCTTGCGGTTGATCGAGGAGATGACCGCGTCGATGTCGTCGGCCTCGAAAGTCGCCACGTGCAGGACCGGGCCGAACACCTCGCGTTCCATTTCCTCGATCCCCGAAACGCGGAAAATCTGCGGCGCGACGAAGCGGCCCTCGTCCAGCGACTTCAGCGTGGCGACCAGCCGCCCCTCCATGAACATCTTGTTGCAGTAGTTCTCGATCGAGGAGCGGGCCTCGTCGTCGATCACCGGGCCGACGTCGGTGGAAAGCTGCCAGGGGTCGCCGACCTTCAGCGCTTCCATCGCCCCCTTCAGCATTTCCAGCGTCTTTTTCTCCACGTCCTTCTGGACATAGAGCACGCGCAGAGCCGAGCAGCGCTGTCCGGCGCTCTGGAAGGCGGACGCGAGAATGTCGCGCACCGCCTGTTCCGGCAAAGCGGTGGAATCCACGATCATCGCGTTGAGCCCGCCCGTTTCGGCAATCAGCATGGCGTTGGGCGCGGCCGTGGTGGCGAGTTGCCTTTCGATTAGCTTGGCGACTTCCGTCGAGCCGGTGAAGCAGACACCGGCGATGCGCGGGTCGGCCGTCAGCGGTCCGCCGACACTCGGCCCGTCGCCGGGCAGAAGCTGGAGAACGTCGTCGGGAATGCCGGCTTCGCGCAGCAGCTGCACCGCCCGGAAAGCGATCAGCGGCGTCTGCTCGGCCGGCTTGGCAACGACGGCATTGCCGGTAACGAGCGCTGCCGCGATCTGGCCGGTGAAGATGGCGAGCGGGAAATTCCACGGGGAAATGCAGGCAATGACGCCGCGCGCGCTCGTTGCCTGCTCCACCTCGCCCGCCTGGGCCGCATAGTAATGCAGGAAGTCCACCGCCTCGCGCAGTTCGGCAATGCCGTCGGCAAGGCTCTTTCCGGCCTCGCGGGTGGCGAGCGCGAAAAATTCGACGGCGTTGGCCTCGTAGAGATCGGCGGCCCGCTCCAGAATGGCGGCTCGCTCGCTCACCGGCCGCTTCGCCCAGGCCGGCTGCGCCTTCACCGCAAGCGCGACGGCGGCCGAGACCTGGCGGGTATCGGCATCCTCCACCGTGCCTACCAGTTCGTCCGGCTTGGCGGGGTTCACGATCCGCTGCTGCGCCCCGCGACCGAGGGCTGAGGTGAGCGGCTTGGCGTGCCAGTTATACGGCCTGTCGAAGGCGGCGCGGGCCTTGTCGAGCGCGGCCAGCGTCTCCGGATCGGTCAGGTCCCAGCCCTTCGAATTGCGCCGCGTGCCCGAAAAGATCGCCGAGGGCACCGGGATGTTGGGGTTGCGCGCCGGGCCCTGGCTTTCCACCGTCTCGAACGGGTCGCGCGCGATGACGCGCGGGGCCACCTGCTCGTCGGTCAACTGGTGCACGAAGGAGGAGTTCGCGCCGTTCTCCAGCAGGCGCCGCACCAGATAGGCAAGCAGGTCGGAATGCGCGCCCACCGGCGCATAGATGCGGCAACGGGTGCCCTCGGCCTTGCGCACCGTCTCGTGCAGCGCCTCGCCCATACCGTGCAGGCGCTGGAACTCGAAGGAATCGCGGTCCTTGGCCATCGATAGAATGGCGGCGACCGTATGCGCGTTGTGGGTGGCGAACTGCGGGTAGATACAATCGGTCATGCCGAGCAGTTTTTTCGCGCAGGCGATGTAGGAGACATCCGTATTGGGCTTGCGCGTGAATACCGGATAGCCGGGCAGGCCGAGCACCTGTGCCCGCTTGATTTCGGTATCCCAATAGGCGCCCTTGACGAGCCGCACCATGATCTTGCGGTCGAGCTTTTTTGCCAACGCATGGAGCCAGTCGATGGCGAAGGCGGCGCGCGGGCCGTAAGCCTGCACCACGACGCCGAAACCGTCCCACTCCGCCAGCCGGGGGTCGGCCAGCACGCGCTCGATGACGTCGAGCGACAGGTCGAGACGGTCGGCCTCCTCGGCATCGATGTTAAGGCCCATGCGGGCGTTGCGGGCCGCCAGCGCCAGCGACAGCAGGCGCTCTGCCATCACCGGCAGCATCGTCTCCTTCTGCGCCACCTCGTAGCGCGGATGCAGGGCGGAGAGCTTGACCGAAATGCCGTGATTGTAGCGGATGTCCGGCCCGTTGGCGCCGGAATCGAGCGACGAGATCGCGTCGGCATAGGCCTTCAGATAGCGCAGCGCGTCGGCTTCCGTGCGGGCCGCCTCGCCCAGCATGTCGAAGGAATAGAGATAGCCCTTCTGGATCATCGGGCGGCCACGCTTCATCGCTTCCGCTATGGTGCGGCCAAGCACGAACTGCTCGCCCATTTCGCGCATCGCGGCGGCAACCGCCTTGCGGATCACCGGCTCGCCGAGACGGCGAACCATGGCGCGCAAGGTTCCTTCGATGCCGCTTTCGCCTTCGTCGAGAACGCGGCCGGTGAGCATCAGCGCCCAGGTCGACGCGTTGACGAAGATGGAACTCGATCCGCCCGAATGCGCCGACCAGTCGTGCGGCGCGATCTTGTCGGCGATCAGTTCGTCCATGGTCTCGGCGTCGGGCACCCGCAGCAGCGCTTCCGCCAGGCACATCAGCGCCACGCCCTCGCGGGTCGAAAGGCCGTAGGCGGAAAGGAAGACCTCCATCAGCCGCGGGTCGGTGGAACCGCGAACCGCATTCACCAGGCCGACGGCGCGGGCCGAAATCGCCTTGCGCTCGTCCGCGGAAAGATCGGCGGCCTTGACCAGCCGCGACAGGGCTTCATCCTCGTCGGGGAGAAGATTGGCACGAATCTGCTGACGAAGGGCATCGAGTGCGGGCATGGTTTTCCTACAGCTTCGCTGGCGCGCTCCGACGGCTGCCGGAGCGGGATACCGGAAGCTAGCATAGGGCGGCATCGCCGTCGGCCCAAAGAGATCGACAGGACAGTCCATCTGAACTAACGTATACGCTAAATAACGTCCATTCGAACCGCGATACGTATGTCAGAAGACCATTTGGACCGCATCGACCGCAACATCCTCGTCGCCCTGCTGCGCGACGGCCGCCTTTCCATGGCCGAACTCGCCCAGCGCGTGGGCCTGTCGAAGACGCCGGTGCAGGCGCGGGTGAGACGCCTCGAGAAGGACGGCTTCATTCGCGGCTACCAGGCCATCATCGACCGCGAGCGCATGGGCGAAGGCCATGTCGCCTTCGTCCAGGTCAAATTGTCGGATACACGCTCGGCGGCGCTCGATGCATTCAACCGCGCGGTCCAGGGCATTACCGAGATCGAGCAATGCCACATGATCGCATCGAGCTTCGACTATCTGCTCAAGGTGCGCACCCGCGATATCGCCGCCTACCGCCGGGTGCTGGGAGAGCGCATCTCCGCCCTGCCCCATGTCGCGCAGACCTCGACCTTCGTGGCGATGGAAACGGTGAAGGACAAGTAAGCTACAAAACGAGGTTGAACACCACGGAGTCGGTGCCGGCGGCGGCCGAAATGCCGATATGCAACTGCCACCAGCCATCCATGGTGAATTTCAGCCCCTCGATGCGGTAGCGCCCCTTTCCGAGGTAGTCGCTCGCCTGCGGGCTGCTGGGCAGGCCATGGCGATGCTGCGGCATGCCGCCCGAGATGTCGATGGCTGCATATTCGACGGGCTTGCCGGCGGCCGTCTTCACCGTCAGCAGCCAGGAATGCGCCTCGCCGGGCTTGATGCGGCCCCCCTCCGGCTCGAGCGTGACCTGATAGAGGCCCTGTTGCGAAAGTCCGCTGCGCCTGAGGCTTGACGAACCGTTCGACCCCCACGCGAGATAGGCGACTACCGCAACGAGGGCCGCGAGCGCCAAAGCCGGCAGGATATGGCGCCACCCAATGGTCAAATCCGCACCCTTCGCCCAAATGACAGGCTGCCGTATCGGGCAGCACCCTGCTCTACCCGCGCAGTGCGACGGCACGATAGCGGGACGGCTCGGTGCCGCGCCGGCGCCTGTTCCATATAGGTAAAGCGGCCGGCGTTCGAAAGCCTCGCCGTTCGGTCCGCAGGAAGCGGCTCAGGGCATCCGGAAGCGGTATTCGCTGACGTGATGGTATTTCTCGCCGGCCAGCAGCGTCGCCTGCGGAAAATAAGGGCGGTTCGGCGCATCCGGCCAGACCTGCGGTTCGAGGCACAAGCCGGAAAACGGCCGATAGCCGAGGCCGCCAAGGCCCGGCCCGGTGGTGGCGATATATTGGCCGCTATAAAGCTGCACGCCGGGTTCGGTCGTCCACACTTCCATCTCGATGCCGGAGGCTCCGCCCTGCACCCATGCGGCCTGCCGCAACGGCCCACGGCAGGAGGAAAGGCACAGATTGTGGTCGTAGGCCACCTGCTCGCCCTCGATCTCCATGCGCAGCGGGCGCGCCTGGCGGAAGTCGAAAGGCGTGCCGTCGACCGGCACGACCCTGCCGATCGGGATCGCCTCGCTGTCCACCGGCAGGTAGGCGGCGGCGTTGAGCATCAGCCGATGGTCCAGGATGTCGCCAGCCCCGCCATTATCGAGATTGAAGTAGGAGTGCTGGGTGAGGTTGCACAGCGTCGTCTCCTCCGCCGTGGCGGTAAACTCCACCGACAGCGTGCCGGGGATCTTCAGCCGGTAGGTGCAGGTGACGTCCAGCGCGCCTGGAAATCCCATCGAGCCGTCCGGGTCGTGCAGCGAGAGCGTGACGAAATCCCGGCCATGCAGCGACACCGTCCACGGCCGGCGCCCGAAACTCTCCGAGCCGCCATGCAGCGTATGCTTTCCGAGGAAATTGCGGTCGGCCTGGTGCGGCTCGCCGGCAAGCGTGAAACGCCCGCCGCCGATGCGGTTGGCATAGCGGCCGACCGCCACGCCGAAATAGCAGCTATCGCGCTCGTAAGCCTCCAGCGTGTCGTAGCCGAGCACCAGCGGCGCGTCATGCTCGACGAGCCGCAGGTCCTGGAGCGCGGCACCCCAGCCGATGATGTTGGCGCTAAGTCCGCCGCCCCTTATCGTGAAGCGGCGGACGACCTCGCCCGCCTCCGTCGTGCCGAAGACCTCGCCGTCCTTCATGCCGCCATCCAACCCGCCCCGGGATCAGAGGCCAAGGCCGCCGATGCAGACATATTTGGTGTCGAGATAGTCATCGATGCCCTGATGCCCGCCCTCGCGGCCGAGGCCCGATTCCTTGACGCCGCCAAACGGCGCTTCCGGCGTGGTGATGATGCCCTCGTTGATGCCGACCATGCCGTATTTCAGCCCTTCCATGACGCGGAAGGCCCGGCCGAGATCGCCGGTGTAGAAATAGGAGGCAAGGCCGAACTCGGTGTTGTTGGCGAGTTCGATGGCTTCTTCCTCGGTCTCGAACTTGAACACCGGAGCCAGCGGCCCGAAAATCTCGTCCTTCATGAACATCATGTCGGTGGTGGCGCCGGAAATGACGGTGGGCTCGAAGAAGGAGCCGCCGAGCTTGTGGCGCTTGCCGCCGGTCACCACCTTGCCGCCCTTGGCCGTGGCGTCGGCGATGAATTCCTCTACCTTTTCCACCGCCTTGACGTCGATCAGAGGCCCCTGCTGGACGCCGTCGTCCAGGCCCGAGCCGACCTTCAACGCCTCGCTCGCCTTGGCCAGTTTCTCGACGAAGGCGTCGTGGATGGCCGCTTGCACGAAGAAGCGGTTGGTGCACACGCAGGTCTGGCCGGAATTGCGGTACTTCGCGGCGATGGCGCCGGCGACGGCACGGTCGAGATCGGCGTCGTCGAACACCAGGAACGGCGCGTTGCCGCCGAGTTCCATCGACACTTTCTTGACGGTCGAAGCCGACTTCTCGATCAGCATCTTGCCGACCTCGGTGGAGCCGGTGAAGGTGATCTTCTTGACGATCGGGTTGGCGCAGATCTCGTCGCCGATCTCGCCGGCCGAGCCGGTGACGATGTTGACGACGCCTTTCGGAATGCCGACCTCCTCGCACAGCGCACCCCAGGCCAGGCCGGAATAAGGCGTCTGCGAGGCCGGCTTGACCACGGTCGTGCAGCCGGCGGCGATCGCCGGCCCGAGCTTGCGCGACAGCATCGAGGACGGGAAGTTCCACGGCGTGATCGCGGCGATGACGCCGACGGGCTCCCGTGTCACCAGCACGCGCCTGTCGGCCCATGGCGACGGCACCACGTCGCCATAGGCGCGGCGCGCCTCCTCGGCGAACCACAGAACGTAAGCGGCGGAAGAGCCGATCTCGCCGCGCGATTCGGTGAGCGACTTGCCCTGCTCCATGGTCAGCAGCTCGGCCAGCGCTTCCTGGTTGTCCATGATGGCGTCGTGCAGCTTGCGCAGGAGCTTCGAGCGCTCCAGCGCCGAAGTCTTGCGGAAGGAAAGGAACGCCTGTTGCGCGGCCTCGATGGCGCGGCGCGTCTCGGCCTTGCCGGCCTTCGGCACCGTGCCGAGCTTGAGGCCCGTCGCCGGATTGATCACGTCGACGGTCTGGCCGGAATCGGCCTGCACCCATTCGCCGTTGATCAGGTTGGCCTGCCGCATGAAATGGCTGGTTTTCTGGAGCATGTTCCTCACCTCTTCTCGGCGTTCGGCCGCCGAATGGAAATCCGTACTGTCCGGCACCGGAGAGCGGCCACTCAATAGCGCGGGTCGCGCCCGCCGGACAATCGTCCCCCCGACTGTAATCGCTGAGCCAGCCACAGTCGAGTTTCAACGCGCGGGCGGTTGCGGCGGAAGCAGGAACAAGGAGGGCGCAGCTCGGAATCCAGGCATGCACCAGTTTGGGCTTTCCGCTCGGATCGGCCTTAAGTCTTTGATTTTTATGGCGATCCCGGCAGGATTCGAACCTGCGACCATCGGCTTAGAAGGCCGGTGCTCTATCCAGCTGAGCTACGGGACCCCATTGTAGCCGCCGCGGGGCGGCGGCCCGCCTGAAAGTCAGTGCGTCCAGGGCGTCCGGCGGTCATAACGGAAATTGTCCGAATAGGAAATCTGGCGCCGCTTGGCTTCCTTCGGCTCGTCAATGCGATAGGCGAGGCCCTGTTTCTGCGCATAGGCGACGGCTTCCTCACGAGTGGGGAAAACCAGTCTGATCTGGCTGCGCATGTCGCCGGAAGACGTATAGCCCATCAGAGGGTCGATCTTCCGCGGCTTCTCGGGATCGAATTCCAACACCCAATAACCGGTCTTGCCCTTGCCGGACTGCATCGCCGTCTTGGCCGGGCTGAAAATGCGGGCGGACATGAAAACCTCGTCGCTGACCTGATGGTGTCGCCACCATTCTATAGATGCCGGTGCTTACCGTCCAATTGAAGCGACGGCAAGGGCGGCGGTTTTTACACTTGCTTTGCCGCAGCTAAATCAATAGCAACACCTCGGTTCGGAGTGTAGCGCAGCCTGGTAGCGCATCTGGTTTGGGACCAGAGGGTCGGGAGTTCGAATCTCTCCACTCCGACCAATATCCCACACACCTCGGCACAAGCGGCGCGGCGCTTTCCTCCACACGGATTTTCCGAAGACTGTTGTGGTGGGCGGGGAGGGTATCGAACCCTCGACCATTCGATTAAAAGTCGAATGCTCTACCACTGAGCTACCCGCCCGCCTCGCTTGATTCTCGCGCCGCAACGCCGGCGAGCGGCCTCACTTGCAATGCGCACGCCCCATGGATGGAACCGGATGCGTGAGCGGTAGAATTGCGAGCCTCCGCAGGCGCCGACGGGCACCCGCAAAAGTGGGCGGAACATAGGGAGACAGGTCGATGCGGTCAACCGGAAAAACAAGCCTGTCCGCCTGATAAAGCCGGCAGCCGGAAAGACCGCCCTGCCGCCGACGCCGGCACCTGTATTCCCTTCGATTTCAGGCTTCAGATTACAACCTGGTAACGTCACGGGTAGCCGGGAACAATTATGGCGTATATCCGTTGTCGTGCGAAAGGGACCAATTCTTTTCAGGAGAAGATGATGAAGAAAATCATGTCCAGTGTTTTGGCCACCATTTTATCCGCATCTTTCGTCGGAGCAGCCGCGCTTCCTACGAATGCTGCCTCGATCTACGTCCCGCAGGCGACCACGGCCCGCTCAGACGTCGTGCCGGTCGTCGATACCTACATCATCCGCAAGAATCGCCACTACCGGCCGGATCGCAGGAACTGGCGGCGCGACCACTCCCCCCGCGTACGCTACTGGCGCGGCCATCGCGGCTATGACCACTATCGTCCGGGCTATCGCCGCCATGGCGACTTCTGGTTCCCGCTCGCGGCCTTCGCCACCGGCGCCATCATTTCGGGCGCCATCGCCAACAGCAACCGGCCCGTCTATTCCGGCGGCGATGCCCATGTGCGGTGGTGCTACGAGCGCTACCGGTCCTACCGGGCCTCGGACAACACCTTCCAGCCCTATAACGGGCCGCGCCGCCAGTGCATCTCGCCTTACTGAGCAAGGCCTGTAGAATAACGAAAAGTCCGCGCGATATTTTTCGCGCGGGCTTTTTCTTTTTCCCGACGGCTCAAGCGTCGCTCAGCGTCCGCCGCACGGCATTGCGCCAGCCCTTCAGCTTGACACGGCGCAGGCTTGGCTCCATGGCGGGCTCGAAACGGCGATCCAGCGCCCAGCTTCGCGAAAATTCGGCGGCCTGGGGCCAGACCCCGGCCTTCGAACCGGCAAGCCAGGCAGCCCCGAGCGCGGTGGTTTCAAGAATGGTCGGCCGGTCGACCGGCGCGTTGAGGATGTCGGACAGGCATTGCATGGTCCAGTCCGAGGCGACCATGCCGCCGTCCACCCGCAACACCGTCCCGCCGGAAGCGCCCTTCCAGTCCTTGCGCATCGCCTCCAGCAGGTCCCGCGTCTGGTAGGCAACCGATTCCAGCGTCGCCCGGGCGAGTTCCGCCGGGCCGGAGTTGCGGGTCAGTCCGAAAATTGCCCCCCGCGCCTCGGCATCCCAGTGCGGCGCGCCCAGGCCGACGAAGGCCGGCACCAGATAGACCTGTTGCGACGGGTCGGCCCGAGCGGCAAGCGCGCCGGTCTCATCTGCCCTGGCGATGATCTTCAGCCCGTCGCGCAGCCACTGCACGGCCGCGCCCGCCACGAAGATCGAGCCTTCGAGCGCATAGGTGGTCTTGCCGCCCAGCCGATAGGCGATGGTGGTCAACAGCCGGTTTTTCGACCGCACGAGGTCGGCGCCGGTGTTAAGCAGGGCAAAGCAGCCAGTGCCGTAGGTGGCCTTCATCATGCCGGGCTCGAAGCATGCCTGGCCGATCGACGCCGCCTGCTGGTCGCCGGCCACCCCGAGAATTTTTATCCCGGCGCCAAACAGGTTTTTGTCCGTTATTCCAAAATCATCAGCGCAATCCTTTATCTCGGGCATCAAGCCTTTCGGGATTCCCAGCACGCCAAGAAGTTCGTCGTCCCACGCGTTGGTTTCGATGTTGTAGACGAGCGTGCGCGAGGCGTTGGTGGCGTCGGTCGCGTGCATCTTGCCGCCGGCCAGCCGCCAGATCAGGAAACTGTCGATGGTGCCGGCCAGCAACTCGCCGCGCTCGGCCCGTTTGCGCGCGCCGTTCACTTTGTCCAGTATCCAGGCGATCTTGGTGCCGGAAAAATAAGGGTCGAGCAACAGCCCGGTCTTTTTCGAAAAAGTCTTTTCCAGCCCCTGCTTGCGCAGCTTTGCGCACAGTGGGGCGGTGCGGCGGTCCTGCCAGACGATGGCCGGGTGGATCGGCTTTCCGGTCGCGCGTTCCCATACGACCACGGTCTCGCGCTGGTT
>Ga0182735_1001792_pt1 | contig 13924 bp, 14 predicted proteins | sample eDN5th30CKraftMG_FD_128524 | JGI IMG/M metagenome (GOLD analysis project Ga0182735, IMG submission 128524) | Enriched Miracle-Growth compost microbial communities from Emeryville, California, USA - eDNA 5th pass 30_C Kraft MG (version 2) (version 2) ... | reverse complement strand
GCGCGGGATTTTTCCCGCGCGCTTTGTTATGGCTGTCCCCGGAGCCGGCTCCGGACCGCCGGATACAACTGAAAATTCAAGCGGTTAGGCGTGATCCGCGCGCCCTGGCCAGTGACGAGGCAGGACCATGTTCGCAGTCATCAAAACCGGCGGCAAGCAGTACCGCGTTGCCCCCGACGAGACCCTCAAGGTCGCCCGCCTCGACAGCGCGCCGGGTTCGATCGTCGAGCTCAAGGACGTCCTGATGGTCGGCGGGGACAGCCCGGTGCTCGGCAATCCGGTGGCCGGCGCGGCCGTCGCCGCCGAGGTGATCGCCCATGAGCGGGGCGCCACCGTCATCTCGTTCAAGAAGCGCCGCCGCAAGAACTCGCGCCGCCGGCGCGGCTATCGCGACGAGTACACGCTGATCCGCGTCACCGAGATCCTCACCGACGGCAAGAAGCCGACGGTCGAGGCGCGCCAGAAGCCGGCGCCGAAGGCCAAGGCGGAAGCGGCGGAAGGCGACGAGACGGAAAAGAAGCCCGTCAAGAAGGCGACGACGAAGGCCGCCGCGAAGAAGCCGGCTGCCAGAAAGGCGCCCGCGAAAGCGAAGGCTTCGGCCAAGCCCGACGCAGAGTAGCGCCGGGAGAAATAAATCGGCGCCGTGACGCAGATCGGTGATGATTTGGTCACAGTGCTGGACTAGATTGCGAACGAATTCGGAGTTTCACCATGGCCCATAAGAAAGCAGGCGGCTCATCGCGCAACGGTCGCGATTCCGCAGGTCAGCGCCTCGGCGTGAAGCTGTTCGGTGGCCAGAAGGTCAACGCGGGCGGCATCATCGTGCGTCAGCGCGGCTATCAGTGGCATCCGGGCGAGAACGTCGGCGTCGGCCGCGATCACACCCTCTTCGCCCTTATCGACGGGCGTATTGCCTACCGTACCAAATCGAAATCGCGCACCTTCGTATCGGTTGTCCCGATGCAGGAGGCCGCAGAGTAGAAGGTAGATCCAAAATTCGAGGGTCTGCCGGCATCCAGTCAAACCCGGCAGAGCCTCGAGATCAAAATTCGAGGTTCCTCGCGAGGGGGAGACGGGAAACCGGCTCCCCCTCGCGGCGTTTCAGGCCCGGCGCTGCCAGGAATCCGGGGTGAAAGCAGGCAACAAGGAACTTCATCATGACGCTGCTGCACGACATCTCACCCACCTTGCGTGGGGGCAGTACCCCCGTCCTCGAGACCGAGCGGCTTGTGCTGCGTGCGCCGCGCTGCGAGGACGTAAAACAGGTGGCCGCGCTCGCCAACGATCGCCGGATCGCCGAAAATACCTTGCGTCTTCCGCATCCCTACACGATCGGCGATGCGCAGGACTGGATTCTCGCGGCCAACACGCGGCCGGGCGAGGAGACGTTTTTGATCGAGCGCGACGGCGACGTGATCGGCGCATGCGGCTTCGATCTGCGCGGCGGCAGCGATCCGGAGATCGGCTACTGGCTCGGCGTTCCGTTCTGGGGCCAGGGCTATGCCACCGAGGCGGTGCGCGCATTGATCGACCATGCGTTCGAGATGCGCGGGCACGCCGCGCTGCAATCGGGCGCGCGCGTGAGCAATCCGGCGTCCCGGCACGTGCTCGAAAAGTGCGGATTCCAGTGGACCGGCGTGGTGCTCCAGCGCTTTAACGCCATCGGCACGTCGGCGCCGTGCGACCGTTTCCGGCTCGACCGGACGATCTGGGCCTCGCTCAAGGCCTGGCGGTCGGCAAAGCCGATCTCGTGATTGCCGGGGAAGGCGAATCCCGCCGGCGGCGCCCGCGATGGCCGCCGGCAAGCCCGCCCCCGGTGGCACGCTACGCAGGGTTCCGGCCGGACCTCTAAACGATAGGCCGCTTTTCCGGCCGGCGGAGCGATTTCGGCCTTGTTTCCGGCGCGCGCGCCTTACAAAACAACGGTCATGAAGTTCCTCGATCAAGCCAAGGTCTATATCCGCTCCGGCGACGGCGGCGCCGGCTGCGTGTCGTTCCGGCGCGAGAAGTTCATCGAGTTCGGCGGACCGGACGGCGGCAACGGCGGCCGCGGCGGCGACGTGATCGCGGAATGCGTCGACGGCCTCAACACGCTGATCGACTATCGCTACCAGCAGCACTTCAACGCCAGGACCGGCGGCCACGGCATGGGCCAGAACCGCTCGGGCGCCAACGGCGGCGATGTCATCCTGAAAGTGCCGGTCGGCACGCAGGTGTTCGCCGAAGACAACGAGACCCTGCTCGCCGATCTCACCGAGGTCGGCCAGACGGCGCTGCTCGCGAAGGGGGGCAACGGCGGTTTCGGCAATGCGCATTTCAAGTCGTCGACCAACCGCGCGCCGCGCCGCGCCAATCCCGGCCTGCCGGGCGAGGAGCGCACGATCTGGCTTCGCCTCAAGCTGATCGCCGACGCCGGCCTCGTCGGCCTGCCGAACGCCGGCAAATCGACGTTCCTTGCCGCCGTGAGCGCGGCAAAGCCGAAGATCGCCGACTATCCGTTCACGACCCTGCATCCGCAGCTCGGCGTCGTGCGGGCGGACGCGCGCGAATTCGTGCTGGCGGACATTCCCGGCCTGATCGAAGGCGCGCACGAAGGCGTCGGCCTCGGCGACCGCTTCCTCGGCCATGTCGAGCGCTGCCGCGTGCTGCTGCATCTCATCGACGCGACCTGCGAGCATGCCGGCAAGGCTTACAAGACCGTCCGCGACGAGCTCGAAGCCTATGGTCACGGCCTGACCGACAAGCCGGAGATCGTCGCGCTCAACAAGATCGACGCGCTGACGCCCGATGCGATCAAGGAACAGAGCGCGCGGCTCAAGCGCGCCTCGAAGAAGACGCCGATGCTGATTTCCGCGGTCTCGCGTCAGGGCGTGCCCGAGGTACTGCGCGCGCTGCTGAAGATCATCGACGCTTCGCAGCCGGAGCCGGCGGCCGAGCCCGCCCGGCCCTGGCACCCGTGAGTGGACCATCGTCGATGTCCCATCCGCTTCCGACACTCACGGATTTTCGCCGCATCGTCATCAAGGTCGGCTCGTCCCTGCTCGTCGATGCCAAGGCCGGCCGCGTCAACGAGGCCTGGCTCGCCTCGCTGGTCGCCGACGTCGCGCATTTGCATAACGGGAAGCGCGACGTCCTGATCGTATCGTCGGGCTCGATCGCGCTCGGCCGCTCGGTGCTGAAACTGCCGCGCGGCCCGCTCAAGCTCGAGGAAAGCCAGGCCGCCGCCGCCGTCGGCCAGATCGCGCTGGCGCGCACCTGGGCCGAGGCGCTCGGCCGGCACGGCATCACCGCCGGGCAAATCCTCGTCACCCTTCGCGATACCGAGGAACGCCGCCGCTATCTCAATGCGCGCTCGACCATGGACAAGATGCTGGAATGGCGCACCGTCCCGGTCATCAACGAGAACGACACGGTCGCGACCAGCGAAATCCGCTACGGCGACAACGACCGCCTCGCCGCGCGCGTCGCCACGATGATCAGCGCCGACCTGCTGGTGCTGCTCTCGGACGTCGACGGACTCTACGACGCGCCGCCCGGCGGCAGCACGAAGGCCAATTTCGTTCCGCTGGTCGAACGCATCTCGCCCGAGATCGAAGCGATGGCCGGCGCGGCCCATTCGGAACTGTCGCGCGGCGGCATGCGGACCAAGATCGAGGCCGGCAGGATCGCCACCACCGGCGGCACGCACATGGTGATCGCGTCCGGCAAGGTCGAGCATCCGCTTTCCGCCGTCATCGACGGCGCGCGCTGCACCTGGTTCCTCACGCCTGCCAATCCGGTCGCGTCGCGCAAGCGATGGATCGCCGGATCGCTGGAGCCGCGCGGCACGCTGACGATCGATGCCGGCGCCGCCGCCGCGCTGCGTCTCGGCCGCAGCCTGCTGCCGGCCGGCGTCATCCGCGTCGACGGCGAATTCTCGCGCGGCGACGCCGTGATCGTCCGCGGTCCCGACGGCGCGGAGCTCGGCCGCGGGCTCGTCGCGTTCGACGTCGGCGAGGCGGAGCAGATCAAGGGCCGCTCCTCCTCGGACATCCTTTCGATCCTCGGCTATGAAGGCCGGATCGAGATGATCCACCGCGACGATCTGGTGATGGCGAACCGCGGCTAGCGCGCGGCGCGGAAAGCCGGCGCCCCATCGAGCGCCGCCGGATGGACCCCTACCGGCGGTCCCGGCGCGAAGGGCGCATCGCGCGGTCCTCGTAGGCCGGGTTGCGCTGGCAGTTCGCGCCCTGTCCGCTCGCCGCCGCCATGCATTGCCGATAGGTGGCGAAGCCGCAGTTCGGCGCCCCGCCCATCCCGCGCCCGATATAATGCGCGCACCATGGATAGACGATCGCCGTCTGCGCGGGCGCAAGCCCCGGCGTCGCCAGCGTGAGACCGGCGAGGCCGGCCGCGAACAGCAGTTTCCACATCGAACGTTCTCCGCTTGATCATATCGCAAAACGGTTCCCGGAGCCCAACCGGCCGCCACCGCGCCGGTTGCACCGGCAGAGCAATTTAATGCGCCTTCGCGGGATTTTCCGCCGTGGCTTGCCCTTGCGCGACGCCCGGTCTATGGCAACCGGAGCTTCGGGAGCGGACCTTGCGCCGCTTTCGCTTCTCCTTATAAGTCAATGACTTTCCGGCCATCCCCGGCCGGTCTCGGACCTGCTTTCTGGACCTGCCTTCTGGACCTGCCAATGACAAAGCGCGACGTGAAAAAGGTCGTTCTCGCCTACTCCGGCGGACTGGACACCTCCATCATCCTCAAGTGGCTGCAAACCACCTATGGCTGCGAGGTTGTCACCTTCACCGCCGATCTCGGTCAGGGCGGCGAACTCGAACCCGCGCGCGAGAAGGCGCTGCGCGCCGGCATCAAGCCGGAGAACGTCTTCATCGAGGACGTGCGCGAGGAGTTCGTGCGCGACTACGTCTTCCCGATGTTCCGCGCCAACGCGCAGTACGAGGGTCTTTACCTGCTCGGCACCTCGATCGCGCGGCCGCTGATCGCCAAGAAGCAGATCGAGATCGCACATAAGGTGGGCGCCGACGCGGTGGCGCACGGCGCGACCGGCAAGGGCAACGACCAGGTCCGTTTCGAGCTGTCCTATTACGCGCTCGAACCGTCGATCAAGATCGTCGCGCCGTGGCGCGAGTGGACCTTCAAGGGCCGCGAGGAGCTGCTGAAGTTCGCGCGCGACCACCAGATCACCATCACCAAGGACAAGGAAGGCGAGGCGCCGTTCTCGGTCGACGCCAACCTGCTGCACTCTTCCTCCGAGGGAAAGGTGCTGGAGGACCCGGCCCAGGAAGCGCCTTCCATCGTCTATCAGCGCACCATCTCGCCGATGGAAGCGCCCGACAGGGCGACCGAGGTGCGCATCGGCTTCGAGAAGGGCGACGCCGTCTCCATCGACGGCAAGAAGATGTCGCCGGCCGAAATCCTCACGCGGCTCAACGAGCTCGGCCACGACAACGGCATCGGCCGCCTCGACCTCGTCGAGAACCGTTTCGTCGGCATGAAGTCGCGCGGCGTCTATGAGACTCCCGGCGGCACCATCCTGCTGCAGGCGCATCGCGGCATCGAGTCGATCACGCTCGACCGCGGCGCGGCGCACCTCAAGGACGAGATCATGCCGCGCTACGCCGAACTCATCTACAACGGCCTGTGGTTCACGCCCGAGCGCGAGATGCTGCAGGCGCTGATCGACAAGAGCCAGGAGCACGTCGAGGGCGAGGTGCGGCTCAAGCTCTACAAGGGCAACGTGATGGTGACGGGCCGCAAGAGCGACAAGTCGCTGTATTCCTCGACGCTCGTCACGTTCGAGGACGACAAGGGCGCCTACGACCAGAAGGATGCCGAAGGCTTCATCCGCCTCAACGCGCTGCGCCTGCGCACGCTCGGCCAGCGCAGGAAGAAGCTGAAGCTGTAGGACGGGCCGGCGCCGTTCCGGAAACGGACCTTTTTCATTCAGTCCGGATCTGATCGCGAAACCTCGATGCCTTCTCCTTCTGGGAGAGGATGAAAGCGCCAGCCGTATTTCCGGCGCTTCAAATCGTCCGTCGCGTCGGCATTCTCGCGTCCGCATGGCCTGCTTCAGGTAGCTTCGGAAGCAACCGCAAAACGCGAGCTTTCAAACTAGGGATTCTTAAAGAATTTGGCCTAAGCAACGGGCATCCATTTTCACGAGACGCCGATGGCCGGACTGCGCGACAAGATCATCAAGGCGGGTTTCGAGACGCTGTATTTTTCCGGCGTGCACCGGCTGCTGCAGCACTTCGTCGGCGGGGTCGGCGCGATCCTCACCCTGCATCACGTGCGTCCGGCGCGTCCCGACGCATTCCAGCCCAACGGCATTCTCGAGATCACGCCGGACTTCCTCGAACACCTGATCGTCGCGCTGCAGACCGCCGGCGTCGAATTCGTCTCCCTCGACGAGGTTCACCGCCGCCTGACCGCAGGCGACTTCCGCCGCCGTTTCGCGGCGATCACCCTCGACGACGGCTATCGCGACAACCGGACGTTCGCCTGGCCGATCCTGAAGGCGCACGAGATCCCCTTCACGATCTATATCCCGACGAGCTTCATGGACCGCGACGGCGAACTGTGGTGGCTGGCGCTCGAAGACATCATCGCGTGCCGGGAAAGCATCGCGCTGCCCATGGACGGCGAGCTGCGCACGTTCGAGTGCCGGACAGCGGAAGCCAAGTATGAAGCCTTCGCGGCAATCTACTGGTGGCTGCGCCGCCTGCCTTCGGACGCGGAAATCCGCTCGCAGGTGCGCGCGCTGGCGCAGGACTGCGGGATCGACACGAAGCGATTCTGCGAGCGGCTCTGCATGGACTGGAGCGAGCTCGGGGAGCTCGCGGCCGATCCGCTGATGACCGTCGGCGCGCACACCGTCAGCCATCCGATCCTCGCCAAGACGGATGCGGAGACGATGCGCCGCGAGATCGCCGAGGGGCGCGCCGTCATCGAGCGCCGGCTCGGCGTGACGCCGATGCACTTCTCGTTTCCGTTCGGCGATCCGACCTCGGCCGGTCCGCGCGAATTCGCCGCCGCGCGCGAGCTCGGGTTCCGGACCGCGGTGACGACGCGGCCGGGCGTGCTGTTTCCGGAGCACCGCGACCACCTGATGGCACTGCCCCGGCTTTCGATCAACGGCGAATACCAGCGCCTGCGCTATGTCGATGTGCTGCTCTCTGGCGCGGCGACCGCCGTATGGAACGGATTCCGCCGCGTCAGCGCGGGCTGAGTCTCAGCGCCCCCGCGAACCGCTGGCGCAGATAGCGCCACAGCGCCAGCGGAAGATCGACGATAGCGGGCATCACGTCGTCCGGCACGAAGGCGGCGAAGCCGAGCGGCCGGCGCAGCGAGCGGAAATAGGCGCGCGGCGTCAAGGTGCCGGCCGCCATCTCTCCCAGTGCCGCCGCGATGTCTTTCGAGACATAGATCCACGCCGCGCCGGGCCGCCCCTGCTGCGGAACGACCGGTTCGCCCATGGCGAGCTGCCATTGCAGATATCCGAAATCGACCCCGGCAAGCGCGCCGAGCGCGTTCCAGGTCCAGAACCGCGGGTTGGCGTCGAGAATCTTGTAGCCGTTGTCGCGCGCGTCGTACTTGAACTCGATCTCGATCAGGCCGCTGTAATCGAGCGAGGCAAGGAACTTCCGCGCCGCTTGCGCCACCGCCTCCTGCTCGACCGCCTCGACGAACGTGCCCGTCCCGAACTCGACCGGGTATTGCCGTGTCCGCCGCGCGATCATCTCGCCCGCAGGCCGTCCGCCGCTCCAGACGCCGGTGTAGGAAAACTGCGTATCGCCGCCGCCCGGGATCATCTCCTGCAGCACGATGTTCTCCGCCCCCGCCTGCGCGACTGCGTCGTCGTATCTGGCGAGCAGTTCGCCGGGACCGTTGATCCGCCATGCCTTGTCGCGCGCGAGCGCGGTGAAGCCGTTCTTCTCCGCCGGCTTGAGAATGAGCGGATACTGGCAATCGAGCTGCTCGACCTGCATGCGGGTGCGCGGCGCGTAGCTGCGCGGACAGGCGATGCCGAGTTCGGCGGCGCGGGCATACATCGCGTGCTTGTCGGCGGCGATGCGCGTCGTCTCCCACGGCGGCGTGATGAGGCGGAAGACCTGCGACAGCACCGCATGATGCTGCGACACCAGCTTGACCTCGCGGTCGCCGCCGGGAAACAGCACCCAGCCTTGCAGGCCGTTACGCCGGCCGAACTCGGCCAGGAATTCCGACGCCTGCGGCGCCTCGGGGCCGTTCCACGAGAAGCCGCGCCGCGTGTAGCGGGAAAATCGCGCGTTGATCTTGTCGTCCGTGAGAAACCAGACCGGGATGCCGCGCCGACCGAGGCTGCGCGCAATTCCGAGCGCGCCGTGATCGCCGCCGAGGATCAGCGCGCCGGGCGACGCCGCATGTCCCTCCGCCGTGCGCGAAAATGCCCCGGCGGCTTGCCGCTCCGGCCGGAGGGCAATCGAAGCCGCAGGATCGAACTTCTGCCAAAGCATCTTTCGGAACAATCTGCCGCGAGAGGCACCTCGCCGGACCGGCGCGCCGCGGGAACTTCCCTGCGGACCAACGCGCCAATTCTATCCAGGTATCAGGCTGCAATTAACGGCTTCATAAGCAGAGCGCATGGCAAAGGTTAATTCCCGCATACGAAATCGGCACGGACGTCTCGATCATCGTTAACATGAGGTTAAAGCAGCGCGGTTTCGCCGGTTCGGAAGACGGCTTGTTAAGCGGCCCCATGCTATCGGGACACATGCCGTCCTCGCCGAATCCGCCGACCGTCGCCGTCCTGGTCGCGGCCTACAACGCCGACGCGACGATCCGCCAGGCCGTCGACAGCGTGCTCGGCGGCACGCTGGCGTGCGATATCTACGTCGTGGACGACGGCAGCGCCACGCCGGTCGCGGACCTGCTGAGCGGCGACCGGATCGAGGTCATCCGCATGAAGTGCAACCGCGGACCTGCGGTTGCGCGCAATGTCGGCCTCTCGAAAATCCTGGCCAAGGACTACGACTACGTCGCCATCATGGATGCCGACGATATTGCGATGCCCGAGCGTCTGGCGAAGCAGGCCGCGCTGCTCGACCGCGATCCGCGCCTCGGCGCCGTCGGCTGCTGGACGCGGCATTTCGACGAGCGGACCGGCGAGACGACCCTGCTGCGCCGCCGGCCGCAGGATCCCCGGGCGATCAGGAACATGCTGTTCTTCAATGTCGGCATCTCGCATGCCAGCGCGATGTTCCGCGTCGCGGCGCTGCGCGAGGTCGGTCTCTATTCGGAGAAATATCCGGCGGCGGAGGATTACGAGCTGCTGCGCCGGATCGCCACGCGGTACGAGCTCGGCAACGTGCCGGAATATCTGCTCGCCTACCGCGTCTCGACGCAGGGCCAGTCGCTGCGCCGCCGCCGCCGCCAGCTACTCGACCGGCTGAAAATCCAGTTGCGCTACTTCGCGCCGACGAGCTGGCGCGCCTGGGCCGGCCTCGCGCAGACGCTCGCCTCGCTGATGGTGCCGGCGAGGCTCGTCCACGCGCTCAAGCTGAAGTTCTTCAGGCGCCAGATCGCTATACCTGCCGCTCGACCATCTTCTTCTTGATCTCGGCGATCGCCTTGGCCGGATTGAGGTGCTTCGGGCAGGTCTGGGCGCAGTTCATGATGGTGTGGCAGCGGTAGAGCCGGAACGGATCTTCCAGGTTGTCGAGCCGCTCGCCGGTCCCCTCGTCGCGGGAATCGACGATCCAGCGATTGGCCTGCAGCAGCGCCGCCGGTCCGAGATAGCGGTCGGAGTTCCACCAGTAGCTCGGGCATGCGGTCGAGCAGCAGGCGCAAAGGATGCACTCGTAAAGCCCGTCGAGCTTCTGGCGATCCTCGTGGCTCTGCCGCCACTCCTTCTCGGGCGTCGGCGACGTCGTTTTCAGCCACGGCTCGATGGAAGCGTGCTGGGCGTAGAAGTTCGTCAGGTCCGGCACCAGGTCCTTCACCACCGGCTGGTGCGGCAGCGGATAGATCTTCACGGTCCCGTCGATGTCCTTCATGTCCTTGGTGCAGGCGAGCGTGTTGCCCCCGTCGATGTTCATCGCGCAGGAACCGCACACGCCTTCGCGGCAGGAGCGGCGGAAGGTCAGCGTCGGATCGACCTTGTTCTTGATCCAGATCAGCGCGTCGAGCACCATCGGCCCGCAGTCGTCGAGATCGACCGTATAGGTGTCGACGCGCGGGTTCTCGCCGGTGTCGGGATCGAAGCGATAGACGCGATACTGGCGCGTACCCTTGTTGCCGGGCACCTTGGCGTGCGGCAGCGGCCAGGTCTTGCCCTGGGTGACCTTGGAATTCTTCGGCAGGGTAAGCTCGACCATCTCAGTAGACCCGCGCTTTCGGTTCGATATAGCTGACGTCGTTCGTCATCGTGTAGGTATGGACCGGACGATAGTCGATCGTGACCTTCTGGGTCGCCGGATCGAGCCACGACAGCGTGTGCTTCATCCAGTTCTTGTCGTCGCGCTCGGGGAAATCCTCGCGCGCATGCGCGCCGCGGCTTTCCTTGCGGTTGACCGCGGAGTCCATCGTCACCACGGCCTGCAGGATCAGGTTGTCGAACTCGAGCGATTCCATGAGGTCGGTGTTCCAGATCAGCGAGCGGTCGTGGACCTTCATGTCCGGCACGCCGGAGAGCACCTCGTGGATCTTCTTCGAGCCCTCCTCCAGCACCTCGCCGGTGCGGAACACGGCGCAGTTCGACTGCATCACCGCCTGCATGCGCGCGCGCAGTTCCGCCGTCGGCGTGCCGCCGTTGGCGTAACGCACGCGGTCGAGCCGCGCGAGCGCCGGCTCGGCCGAGTCCTTCGGCAGGTCGGCATGCTTCTCGTTCGGCTGGATCAGCTCGGCGCAGCGCAGCGCGGCCGCGCGGCCGAACACCACGAGGTCGATCAGCGAGTTCGAGCCGAGCCGGTTGGCGCCGTGCACGGACACGCAGCCGGCCTCGCCGAGCGCCATCAGGCCCGGAATGATGGAATCGTCGTTGCCGTTGCGCTTGGTCAGCGCCTCGCCGTGATAGTTCGTGGCGATGCCGCCCATGTTGTAATGGACGGTCGGGATGACCGGGATCGGCTCCTTGGTGACATCGACGCCGGCGAAGATGCGCGCGCTTTCCGAGATGCCCGGCAGCCGCTCCGCCAGCACCTTGGGATCGAGATGGTCGAGGTGCAGGAAGATGTGATCCTTCTTCGGGCCGACGCCGCGGCCCTCGCGGATCTCGATGGTCATGGCGCGCGAGACGACGTCGCGCGAGGCGAGATCCTTGGCCGACGGCGCGTAGCGCTCCATGAAGCGCTCGCCCTCGGAGTTGGTCAGGTAGCCGCCCTCGCCGCGCGAGCCCTCGGTGATGAGGCAGCCCGAGCCGTAGATGCCGGTGGGGTGGAACTGCACGAACTCCATGTCCTGCAGCGGCAGACCCGCCCGCAGCACCATCGCGTTGCCGTCTCCGGTGCAGGTATGCGCCGAGGTGCAGGAGAAATACGCGCGCCCATATCCGCCGGTCGCCATGATGACCATGTGCCCGCGGAAGCGATGGATCGTGCCGTCGTCAAGCTTGAGGGCCACGACGCCGCGGCAGCGGCCTTCCTCGTCCATGATGAGGTCGATGGCATAGTATTCGATGAAGAACTCGGCGTGGTGCTTGAGCGCCGCACCGTAAAGCGTGTGGAGGATGGCGTGACCGGTACGGTCGGCGGCCGCGGCCGTGCGCTGCGCGGTGCCCTTGCCGTAGTGGGTGGTCATGCCGCCGAACGGACGCTGGTAGATCTTGCCGTTTTCCAGCCGCGAGAACGGCACGCCCCAGTGCTCCAGTTCGTAGACGGCGCGGGGCGCGTTGCGGCAGAGATATTCGATCGAGTCCTGGTCGCCGAGCCAGTCGGCGCCCTTGACCGTGTCGTACATGTGCCAGCGCCAGTCGTCCTCGCCCATGTTGCCGAGCGCGGCCGAGATGCCGCCCTGGGCCGCCACGGTATGCGAGCGGGTCGGAAACACCTTGGAGATGCAGGCCGTCTTGAGGCCCGCTTCCGAGCAGCCGACGACCGCGCGCAGGCCCGATCCGCCGGCGCCGACCACCACCACGTCGTAGGTATGATCCTCGATCGGATAGGCGCGCCCGTTGATGGCCGGGGACCCGTTGCCGTTATTCGCATTTGCCGCCATCGGCTTCAGACTCCGAACGAAAGTTTGAAAATCGCGAAGGCCGAGGCGAAGGCGACGGCGACCGCATAGAAGCTGTTGAGCACGACGAGGGCGAGCTTGCGCGCGTCCTCGTGCACGTAGTCCTCGATCACGACCTGCATGCCGATCCGCATGTGCCAGGTCACCGAGAAGATGAACAGCAGCATGACGATCGCGATGACCGGCGAGCCGAGCGTCTGGGCCACGGCGGCGTGATTGCGGCCGAGCAGCGAGATGACGATCACGATGCCGGCGATGACGAGCGGCACGTTGGCGACGGCGGTGAGGCGCTGGTGCCAGAAATGCTCGGTGCCGGATTTCGCGGAGCCGAGGCCGCGGACGCGGGCGAGCGGCGTGCGCATGTTGGGAGCCTTGCTCATCAGCGCAGCCCTCCCGTGAAGAAATAGGTCAGGAGCCAGATCAGGATCGTCAGCGCCACCGAGCCGAACAGCGTGGCGCGCGCCATCCATTCGCGCTCGGCGCGATCGAAGCCGATCAGCATGTCCCAGAAGAGATGACGGATGCCGCCGAGCATGTGGTGCAGCAGGGCCCAGGTGTAGCCGAACAGCACCAGGCGCCCGATCCAGGTGCCGGCGGCGATCTGGAAGTTGGCGTAGGCGTTCGGGCCGCTCGCGACCGCGATCAGCCACCACGCCAGGAGCGCCGTGCCGAAATAGAGCGCGCAGCCGGTGACGCGATGTGCGATCGACATCGTCATCGTGATCGGCCAGCGATAGATCGTCATGTGGGGCGACAGCGGGCGGACGGGCGTGCGCGTCGCGGAAGTCGGGGCTTGAGCCATCGTTCTGCTTTCCGGTGCCGCGTCCCGGGCGGGGCTGCGGCGCTAGCGTCTCAGGATAAGGAGCCGGCGCCTTTCCCGTTGCAAGGCAGGCGTTTGCCTACCTCCGGTAGTACCGGCCACTTCGCCAATGGCGAACCTTTAGACTTGAATTCTCCTGTGAACAATGGAGATTTGAATAACTCTACCTTCGCATTTCACGAAGGAAGCTTTCGGATGCGCTTCGATCTCGTCGATCTGAGCCTGTTTCGCCATGTTGTCGAGGCGGGGAGCATCACCCATGGCTCCGCGCGCGCCAACCTTGCGCTGGGCGCGGCCTCGACCCGCATCCGGCACATGGAGGAGACGCTCGGCGCGCCGCTGCTGGTCCGCGGCCGCCAGGGCGTCGTGCCGACCCAGGCCGGCCGCGCGCTGCTCGCCCATGCCCGCACCATGCTCAATCAGGCCGACCGGCTGCGCGAGGATCTCGGCGCCTATGTCGGGGGCATCGCCGGGCAGGTCCGCCTCCTGTCGAACACGAACGCGCTGGCCGAGTTCCTGCCGGAAGCGCTGAGCTCGTTTCTGGCGGCGCATCCCAACGTTACCGTCGATCTCGAGGAGCGCCTGAGCGACGAGATCGTCGGCCTGATCGCCGAGGGCGTCGGCGATGTCGGTATCGTCGCCGGCACGGTGGATACCGGCGCGCTCGAGACCTATCCGTTCCGGCGCGACAAGTTCGTGCTGGTGGTCAGCCGCGATCATCTGCTCGCCGGCAAGTCGTCGGTGCCGTTCGCGGAGACGCTCGACGAGAATTTCTTCGTCGGCATCGACCGCTCGAGCGCGATCCAGCGCTTCCTCGCCGACAAGGCGGCGCGCATCGGCAAGCCGCTGCGCCTGCGCATCCAGCTACGCTCGTTCGACGCCGTCTG
>Ga0182735_1001790_pt1 | contig 13930 bp, 13 predicted proteins | sample eDN5th30CKraftMG_FD_128524 | JGI IMG/M metagenome (GOLD analysis project Ga0182735, IMG submission 128524) | Enriched Miracle-Growth compost microbial communities from Emeryville, California, USA - eDNA 5th pass 30_C Kraft MG (version 2) (version 2) ... | reverse complement strand
TCGCATCCTGGGCAAATCCCTCATTGAGCTTCGTCCTAAGGCGGCTCATATGCGTTTCAACGATTTTGGTCTGGGGATCGAAATGGAAGTCCCAGATCCGTTCGAGCAGCATGGTCCGGGTCAGCATGTCCTTCGCCTTGGCCGCATGACGGCGCTCTGCTTCGTCCGATTCATCCACGGCTCGGGAATGATAGATGCGCAAACCCAGTGTCGTATCCAGCCGCGCCCACAAGGGAATCGTGACTTCGCCGAACAGGGCAGCTTCCGTCACCACGCGATGCGTCTGTTCGATGGTCTGTGATGACCCGTCCGTCGCCGCGAGGGTGCCACGGTTCCGAAACGTGGCGCGCAGGAAGGAAGCGCCGGCAACCCAAGGGCTACCCTTGCCGGAGGAGAGCCTGATTTCCTGATTTAGCAGGGAATAATGGCGGTCATCATTGAAGCGCACCGTGCCAGAAACACCGAAATCATCGGCCACATCGCTGGCGTCGAGCGAATAGCCGACGGTATTTCCAACATGACTAGTGACAGACAGCAGTTCCAGACCGCCCAAGCGGCCAGCGACAGTCGCGTGGAACATCTCGAAATCATTGTCGGTGGGCTCGGCAAGGCGGCCGGGCCGCGTCAACCCTTCGCCCGCGGTAAGCACATATTGGCTGTCCCGCGTTGCAATGTCTTGCGCGGCATAGCCCAAATCCACCGACCAATCGTCCGCAGGCTGCCATTTGAGGCCGAACCGAACTCCGCTCGTCCGCGTCAAATTACTATCCTTGCCGGCGCCGGCATTGTCGATCCACCCACCATCAGTGAGGCGATAACCCACCATCCGCACGGCCAGACGGTCGTTGATCAGGGGCAGGTTGACCATCGCCTCTCCACCAAGACCGATGCCGCCATGATCCACTGCCGACGCCGAAAGTCTGCCCCATACCGAAATCTGCTCGAGGTCCGGCCGCCGCGTCACGATATGATAGATGCCTCCCAGCGCGCCCGATCCGTACAGCGGCCCCTGCGGCCCCTTCAATATCTCGACCTGCTCGACGTCGATCAACCGTAGGTCAGGATCGGGCGCGTTGAAGGTGACGCGCGCGTCATCGACCTGCACCGCCACGGTGGACTGGCTCTGGCCGAGGAAAGGGCTGTCAGCTACGCCCCGGATGAACTGGCGATTGCGGCCGGGGCCGAGATTGGTCATCGCCAACCCTTCGATCTTCAGACTGACGTCACGGCTGTCCAGAGGTCGGGAGGACGATCGGAGCGCCTCAAGCGGCAGCACCGAAAGGGATAGCGGCACATCATCCAGCGCCAATTCTCGCTTCTGCCCCGTCACGACGATGTTCGCAGCCGGGGCGGCGGACTCCCTATCTTGGGCTGCAACTGCCCGCGACGGCGCAGAGCGCGGCGCCACCTCCAACCTGTAGAGACGGGGCGCCAACTTAACTGCGCGCAAACGGGTGCCGTGCAACAGCTTGTGCAAAGCCGTTTCCGCCGACATGCGTCCTTCGACCGGCCGGACCGTCACCATAGGCAGCGCGCCCGGATAGCCCACTGAAAGCCCAGTTATCTCCGAAAAACGGGCCAGGCTTCCGGCTAGCGTTCCCGCCGGCAGGTCGAAGCTGAACCGCTCCTCCCGCGCCTGAGCCGGGCTGGCCGCCAGCGCCCCTTCAGCGATCAGCACCGCCAAGGCGAAGCGCGCCGCCAGCCTGCGGATGCACGGCCACACCCATGACCGTCGCAAGATCGGGCAGCAGTCTCGATCCATCGCCAATGACGAGCGTGCCCGAAAAATGTCTAGTCTCCAGAGAAGGATCGACGATGACGCGCTTGCCCGAATAGCGTGAAATATCCGCGACGACGAGAGCCAGCGGCGCATCGCTGTAGGAAAGCCGTCCCTCGCGCCAGCTGCCCACTTCGCTGGCCGCGACGGGCGCCAGCGTCAAATGGCCGTCCGCCCCGCCAGTCAGTTGCTGACCCGCCTGCAACCGCACCTGTCCGTCCGCCTTGTCGGAGGCTATGGAGACTGCGCCCTCCGATACGCCGATCCGAAACGAGCCGCCCGAAAGATTGACCGAGAAACGGGTGCCGATATCGGTGATGCGATAGGGGCCAGCCTCCACCGTCAGCATGCGGGACGGATCGTGGCGCACGGCGAAATAGACCTCGCCGCTCGCCAATTCGATCCGTGCGGCATCCTTGCCGTGCACGACGATGCGGCTGGCGGGCGACAGCAGGATGTTCGCTCCATTGGCGAGGGTTACGGCCCGGCTCTTGTCCGTGTCGGCGGCATAGACGCTGGGGGCTTGTCCGGTCCGCAGCAAAGGCAGGCCTGCCGCCAACACCAAAGCTGCGACGAGCCCGCCACCCAACGCCCATCTCATCCGCCGTTGCGGACGGGGGCTTGCCGCCACCCCCTGCACGTCGAAAAGCGACCCGACGGCATCCTTATGTTCCTCCACCATCGCGGTGGTCAGGGCGATGGAATCGAAGGCCTCACGATGACGCGGGTCTGCCTCCAGCCAGGCCATATAGCCGTCCCAGTCGGCATCGTCGCGCTCAAGCGCGGCCTGCCAGGCCAGCGCCTCGTCGATCACCCTTTCATCCAAATTCGACTGCGCCGTCATGGCCAGTCCCTTCCTTCCCTGTTGCCGATCACAGACGGCACGCGCTTTCCTTTACCTCAGCGCAAGAGCGCACGTCGCAAATATTTCATCGCCACGGCGATGTGTTTTTCCACGCCGCTCTTGCTGATCCCCAGCTGCGCGGCCACTTCGGCATGGCTCAAGCCCCTGATTTTGTGCAGCTCGAAAGCCCGCCGCGCACCTTCGGGCAGATTGGCGATGGCCGATGCCAGGGCAGCGACCTCTTCGCGCGCTATGATCTGGTCCTCTGCGGTCCCGCTTCGATCAGTCGGCTCCATACCTGCCTGCGCGAAATCCGTTTCCTGATCGGACCAGCGGCGCTCGCGCGCCATCCGCCTTTGTCTTTCGCGAAGGCGATCCACCACCAGATTCTGCGCCATTCGGAACAAATAGGCGCGGCCATTACCTACCGGCCCAACGGGACGCTGTCGCGCCCGCAACCAGAGTTCCTGCAAGAGATCTTCCGCCTCGACCGAATCACCCAACCGCGCGTTCAGCAGCCGCCTGAGTTCGCCGCGGTGCAGGCCATAGAGCGTCTCTACTTCTTCTTCCTGATCGGCATTCATGACCATGCCTTCTTCGGACTGCTTGCTCGCGGGTAGCGGCTGCTGAGCCGTTTCCTAACTAAAACATGCGGCCAATCAACCGGCTGTGTCCGTATGGAAAAAAATTTCACATCGCCGAAAAACGAACTGAGGTACCCGGAAAAGCGCGACGTCTTGGCTGAATGCGCATCGGATTCCTGTTCAATCACGACCAGATTCATCAGGTCGCCCACAGCCTGCCCATCGCCATCGCGCTCGCGAAGGGCGGGTTCGTCGGCGAGATCATCGTCGCCACGACCAATGACCGGCTCGCGGCGGAAGTCGAACGGCTGGCCGGGCCGTGGCTGGGGTCCGCGATCCGCCATGTCCGCCTGACGCTCGCCCCCCGTTCGGCGCGGATCGCCGGGCTGCTCGGCGGGATTATTCCGGCAGGCAAGCTGATGCTCTATCGCGACAATCTGGATTTCTTCCGCAGCTTGGACATGCTGGTCGTTGCAGAAAAAACCTCTCTGTTGCTTAAGACGCGCTATGGCCTCGACAATCTGTTCATGGTCCACACCCGCCACGGCGCCGGAGACCGCGCCATCGGCTTCGACAAGGCCAGCGCGCGCTTTGACCATGTCTTGTGTTCAGGCGAGAAAGTTCGTCGCCGCCTGATCACGGAGGCGGGGGTCGATCCCGCCACGATCAGCATTGTCGGCTATCCGAAATTCGACATGGTGCGACAGGCGGGCCGGACCCATCATTTCGACCGCGAACGGCCGGTGGTCCTCTATAATCCCCATGTCTCGCCACATCTTTCCTCCTGGTATCGCCATGGTCGCGACGTGCTGGACTTCTTTCGTGGCGATGACGCCAGGGAACTCATCTTCGCGCCCCATGTCATGCTGTTCGAACGCCCTTTCGTGCTTACCATCGACCGGCTGACCATCAGCCGCGCGGGCAAGATCGCGAACAGCTACCTGCATGGCGACAATATCCATTTCGACCTGGGCAGCCGGGCCTCTACGGACATGAGCTACACCATGGCCGCAGACATATATCTCGGCGATGCCAGCAGCCAGGTCTACGAATTCCTGCTGCAACCGCGCCCTTGCATCTTCCTCAATAGCCATAATGTCCATTGGCAGGGCGATCCCAATTTCGCGCATTGGCAGGCGGGCGAAGTCATCACTAGCCCGGACCAGCTCGGCACCGCGCTCGACCGGGCGGAGGAACTGCACCAGAAGCATTATCGCGCTGTTCAGGAACGGCTTTTCAATGAAAGCTTTGACCTCAATGGACGCCCCTCATCGGAGCGGGCGGCCGAAGTGATCGCATCGCTGGCGGAAAAGCGCCGGTCCATCGGCACGGATCGTTCGGCGGTTCGGGCGGCATGACCGAGCGCCTGACGATCGTCCTGCCCTTCTTTAACGAGCGGGGATGGATCGGTCGCACGATTGACAGCCTCGCCGCCCAGAGCGACCCGCGTTTTCGCCTGCTGCTGATCGACAATGGATCGACCGACGATGGCGCTGCCGAAGCGGCGATCCATGCCGCACGGCTAGGAAGCCCCTCGACAATCCTGTCTTGCTCTGTGCCCGGCAAAATCCACGCCATGGCGGCGAGCCTTGCTGCCGTCGAAACGCCCTTGGTCGCGATATGCGACGCTGATACCCATTATCCACCCGATTATGTGAAGCGCATCGTCGCCTTGTTCGAGCGCCATCCCGATGCCGCTGCGGTGATGGCCATAGATCTCTATGCCCCGCAGCAATCGCCTCAGTCCGTTCGGCGAGCGGCTTACATCCTGCGCAAGAGTCGCCGCTTTCCCAACAAATGCCATGCTGGAGGCTATGCCCAGGCCTTCCGTACCTCTGCGCTGAGGGCGGCAGGTGGTTTCGAGCCGCGACGCTGGCCCTATGTGCTCGAAGATCATGAGATTGTGCATCGAGTGATGCGCCATGGCCGCACCCTTTATGACGCAGACCACATCTGCTTCCCATCGAACCGCCGGACCTCCCGTAAGAGCGTAAGCTGGACGCGCACGGAAAGGCTACTTTACCGTTATATCCCGTCGCAGGCGCTGGACTGGTATTTCTACCGCTTCTTGGGCCCAAGGCTTGCCGCCCGCAACAGCATGGGGATTGCGCTACGCACCAAAGACTGGTCTTCATCGCCCTCATGACGCAATTCGAGGGAACCGCCGGACGTATTTTCAAGGGATTGGGACTGGTACTCGGCGGCAAGGCCGGGGCAGGACTTATCAGCCTTGTCTATCTCATCATCGCCGCGCGAGCGTTGGGGCCACGCGACTATGGCATATTGGTGCTGGTCCATGGCTATGTGACGGCGGTTTGCGGCATCGTCGAATTTCCCGCCTGGCAGGCCATTGTCCGCTATGGCGCGGAAGCGAGCGCCGAAGACGCGCCGCACCGGCTTGCTCGGCTGCTGCGCTTCGGCACGGCGGTCGAACTGGCGGGCGGTGCTGCAGCGATCATCACGACCATGGCGCTGGCCCCTTTTGTCGGCCCACGTCTCGGCTGGCCGCCTGAAACCGTGGCCTTCGCCGTTCCCTACAGCTTTGCCGTGCTGGGATCGGTGCGCTCGGCCCCGGCTGGTTATCTGCAGCTGATCGACCGCTTCGATCTTATCGGGCTGCACAATATGGTCCAGCCGCTGGTACGGCTCCTCGGTGCATCGCTGGCGCTGGTGATGGGCTGGGGCCTCAAAGGCTTCCTAGCGGCCTGGTTGACGGCCGCGCTCGCGGAATTTGCAGTTCTCTGGGGCATGGGCCTGTGGTGCGCCCATCGTCGGCTAGGTCCCATATTGCTCCATCCCGAACGTGGCAGTGCAAGCATCGACAATCCGGGCATCTGGCGATTTCTCGTCGCGAGCAATGCCGATGTCACCTTGAGCGAACTAGCCGGCCGGATCGCTCCGCTGATCGTGGGTTGGGTCATGGGGCCAGCAATGGCGGGTCTGTTCGCCGTGGCACAGCGCGCCACCGTCATCATCGCCCAGCCCGCGCAGATATTGGGTAACACCGCCTATGCAGAACTAGCCCGCATGGTGGCAGCGGGTGAAGGCGGGGCACCGCTACGTCGGACGCTCTGCCGTGTGATCAGCATAGCACTGGCCGCCGCCGCCCCGGTCATTATCGTCGCAGCACTGTTCCCCACCCCCATCGTCACCTTGCTCGCGGGATCCGCCTTCAAGGCGGCGGGGGGCGTAATGGTCCTGCTGATCGCCGCCCGCATGATCGCCGTCATTGGTCCGCCATGCAGTTCCGCCCTGTCGGCCATGGGCTATCCTGCCCTTTCCATGAGTGCCAATCTCTTCGCCAGCCTGGTCTTCCTGCCCGTGCTGCCTTGGCTGCTGCAAAATGCCGGGCTGGTGGGCGCTGGCGTGCAGGCGGTCGGCCAGGCTCTGCTGGCGAGCCTGCTGCTTGCAGGCCTGGTCTGGCGCCGAAGCCTCGCCCAATGAGCCCCATACGGATCGCTTATGTTATCAACTCCGTCGAAGGGGGCGGCGCGTCCCAGCCTGTACCCGCGATCACTCGCGTCCTGCGTGAGGCGGGCGCGGAAGTGCGCGTCTTCGCCCTCACCCCCCGCGACCGCAGAGGGTTGCCGGCCATGGTGGCGGCCGGCCTCAACCCGCTGGTCCGCGAAGGGGGCCTGACCGACCATCTCGCCGCCGCCCTGTGGCTAAAGCGCGAAATCACCGGCTGGGGTGCGACCCATATCTGGACCTCGCTCAGCCGCGCGACCATTCTGGGCCTTATTGTTGGTCCGAAACTCGGCCTGCCGGTCATCAGCTGGCAGCATGCCGCTTATCTGAAGCCCTGGAACCGACGATTGATGCGCTTTCTGCAACGCCGCGCCTTATTGTGGGTCGGCGATAGCCGATCCGTGACTGCCCTGACGGCAGGACGCCTCGGCGTCCCGCAGAACCGCCTGACATGCTGGCCGATCTTCGCCGCCGACCCCGCCATGACGCAGGCAAGGCCGTGGCAACCGGGCGAACCGCTCCGCATCGGCAGCCTCGGGCGGTTGCATCCGGTGAAGGGCTATGAAGTGCTGATCGGCGCGCTTGCCCGCCTCAAGGCCGACGGCTTCACCTCGCCCGCTCCGCTCGACATCCGCATCGCGGGCGATGGCGCGCAACGCGCCCGGCTGGAGGAACTATCCCGGCAGGCGGGCCTCGATAGCCTGTTTTTCACCGGCTTCGAACCGCACCCCCATCAATTCCTGTCCGGCCTGCATCTCTACGTGCAGCCCTCCCGCTCCGAAGGCTTCTGCATCGCCGCGCATGAAGCCCTGACGGCAGGCCTCCCCGTCCTCGCCTCGGCCGTCGGCGAATTACCCCGGTCAATCCGGCAGGACGTCACCGGGATCACCGTTCCGCCTGCGGATATCGATGCACTGGCGGATGCGCTGGGACGGCTGATTTCCGACCCGGCCCGGCTATCGCCCATGGGTCAGGCCGCCCGCGCGGACATGCTGGAGCGATTTTCCTGGGATCGCTTCGCCGCGACGGGCAGCGCGATCATCGAACGTATCCGCCAAGCATCCGCCTGACATCCAGCGCCAGCCCGCGCAGCGATGTGTCGATCCGCTTCACGTCAAACAGGGTGATATCGCCGCAGGCCGCCAAGGTATGCATTCCCGCACACGCAGCGGGTAACTCCAACGCCTCGCCCGCCACCGCCTCGAAATGCCTCTCATCCAGTCGGTCGATCCAGAGCGGACGAAGTCCCCCGCCATAGGTCACGCTGCAATCCTGAACCGGCAACATGATTCGTCCCCCGACCACCACCGGCATACCGCCCGGGCGCGCCGAGGCACGGTCCACCCGGACCGGATTGCGCGGGTGCGGCGTCCATGGACCGCAGAGCTTGTCCGCCCAGGCCACATGCAGATGCGCCTGTTTCGACAGCTTGCTGGTAGCGGGCGAATAGAACAGCCACCAGCGCCCGTCGTGCCGCATCATGGTCGCGTCGACCGGCACGCAATCCAGCATGATCCGGCATTCCGCTCGCCAGTCGGACAAGCCGCCATGATCGCGATAGAGCGTCAAGCCGCCCGCCCGATGCGCCTCCGGCAGCATCCAGACCGCGCCTTCGCCGGCAAAGACCTGCGGATAGGAGAGATGCCATTTCTCAACGATGCAAGGTTTTCGGTCGAGCAGCCGCAGTTCCGCATCGAAGGTCAGCGCCTCGATGGTGCCATGACGGTCACGATAATCATATTGCTCGGCAAAGACGTGCAACAGGCCTGCTTCGTCCTGCCATCCGAATGGGTCCGCCAGGAAGGTGAAGGCCGGCTCCTCCGGCAGCCAATGGACGTCAGGCCCGATACGCCCTGCGGTCACAATCTGCTCGACGGAGTATCGCGCGATCCCGCATGTCCAGATATCCTTGCGTCGGGGCATGATGTAATTCGTTAAGCGCCTTATGGATAGCAGCGCAAGAGCTGGAAAAGCACTAGCGGTCGTTGCGCAGCGCCCACCACATGATGGCCGTTGTCCACGACCAGGATTCGCAACTGAAACGATGCCGCAGGCCGCAAGGATGCTCCTCTCCGCCGTCGCGCGGCGGTTCCATCGAGGATTGCACCGCCTGCTTACGGACGGCGGAACGCGACAGGAGTCCGAACAGCGGGAGTCGATGCCTAAGCAACATGCAGCTTCCTCAGTTCGATCTGCCGATAGGCGGCGAAGAGCTGCCGGAAATGATCGTCCATCGTCATGGTCGAGGGGGCGAGCGCCGTCGCATGGCGACGCTGCACCTCCGGCCCGCTCGTCACAAAGGTGGTGATCGCCGCCGCCAGACTGTCCGTCTGCGCGGCCCGGTAGCGAAGGCCCACGCCCTGCGCGGCTTGATCGGATGCGCCCCCTTCGTCGGGAACGATGATCGGGATACCGCTGGCGCGTGCCTCGGCCGCGACCATGCAGAATGTTTCAGCTTCGCAGCCATGAACCAGCGCGTCCGCACTCGCGAGCATCTCCGCCAGCCTGTCGCGCTGCGTGATCGGCGCCAGCAGATGGATATGTGGGTTGTTGGCCGCTGCCCGCCGCACCCGCGCGCGCTCGCGGCCATCGCCGATCAGCACCAGCCCGACCGGATTGGCATAGCCCGCCGATGTCACCGCCTCGATCACCTGCGGCCAGCGTTTTTCGGGCGCGTGCCGTCCCATGCCGAGGAGCAATGTCGCATGCGGCGACAATCCGCACCGTTCCAGCAACCTGGCGCGCAGTGTCTCGTTGCGTTTCATGGGAGAGAAGCAGCCCGGCTCGACCCCCATGGGCAGGGTCGCCACCCGCTCAAGCCCACCGCCCAGCAAACGGCGCGACAAGCTGTCGCTGGCGCTGACGACCAGGTCGAAGCTCTGATCCAGCCGCCGCAAATGGCGCCAGAACCAGTCGAAGCCCCGGTCAATCGTCTCCCGGCTCAGTACCGATCCGAACCAGCGATAGGCATAGGCCGACAGCGGATCCGCATGCATGATGAGGGCGCGGGGCGCGTCCCCTTGCCAGCGCGCCACCATCGCGGCGCTCGCCCAGGGAGAGGACGCCTCGACCAGATCGGGTTGCAGCCGGTCCAGCATGGCGTGCAGCGACCTTTCATCGTCGAAATAGGAATAGCGCCGGTCCAGCGGGAAGCGGCGTGCCGGCAGCATCACAATGCGGCCGCCGCCCGGCGCCTCGACCACGCGATCATCATCCGACGGGGCGAGAATGATGATCTCATGCCCGGCCTCCGCACCGGCCTGCAGCTTGCGCTCGACATAGGTTTTCACCCCGCCGCCGCTCGGTGCGTAGAAAGCGCAGACATCGACGATCCGCATCGTCATTTCTCCACGGGGCCGAAGGAAAAAAGCCCCCGGCGATAGTTGATCCTGATGGTGATATGGGCCGGTCCCGACCCAACCGTCGCGCTCGCGGCGGCGGCGCTGGGCTTCGACCAGCCGAGTTTGGGATTGCCCGCAAAGCCTATGCCGTCGATCGACAGCGAAAAGCGGCGATTGGCGTCCCGGTCGTGCATCAGGCTTAGCGCATAGCGGCCCGGTCCCGACGCGCGGATGCACAGCTCTATCGCGCCCGAACCGGGCACCGCCTGCTCGACCCGCCGGAACGCCTTGCCCGCCGCGACCAGGATATTATCGTCGGCCAGGAAATCCTGATCATTGGCCGGATAAAGTTCCAGCTTCAGCCGCCCCTTGCGGTCCTTAAGTCCCTGCACATCGACCAGGAAGGCCGAGCCGCTTTCATTGGCGCGGCACTGTCCCTCCGCCTTGCCCAGATCGGGGGTAGACGGGATGGCGACGCCCGCGAGAAGAAAGGCCGTGATCATTGCGCCCGGCTCTCCCGCAGCAGTTCCGTCGCACCCAGAACCACGCCCACCAGCAGGTGCGCGGCAAGGATCAGCGACGCCATCAACGCCATGGCCGACACGATCTCGCTGTCGCGCCCGATCAGGAAGGCGGCCATCCCCGCAAACACAACATCCTTGTTCGGGAGGAAGGGCAGGCGCGACACCAACTGCCGCAGCGTGCCGAGCAATATCCACCAGCTGAGCGCGATGTCGGGCAGCAGCAGATGCCACATCGCCGCCGCCAGCACCGTCGTCGCAACGATGCGCAGCAGGTGGATGGCGGCGACGATCCACAGCTCCCGGCGCGGCAGGGTGAACAGCCTGCGCCGCAGCAGCATCGCCACCAGCGAGGAGGCAAGGACGAAGAGGATCGATCCGCCCACCTCCCACCGGTTCATGCCCGCGTCCACCGCGCCCATCAGCGGCAGGGCGAAGGCGACCATCAGCAGCGTGACGCAATTGCCGACCAGCGCCGATAGGATCGTCACATCCTTGATCGCGCCAAAGGGCGCCGTGGTGATCCGGGCGCTCCGCCGCGCCCAGGCGTAGAAATAGACCTCGCCCAGATAGCCGAGCAGGATTTCATTGCTTACCAGCTTGCGCAGCAGCGCGCCGAACCCTTCCGCCGGGATCGCCCAGAGCCGCCGAAAAATCACCCACTCGGACAGCGGCCCGGCGAGGTAATAGAGCGCAAAGGCGGCCCAGAAGCCGATCGACAGGGGCATCAGCGCCAACAGGCTGCGCGGGTTCAATCCCCGGAATTGGTGCAGCGCCACCACCAGGATCAACACCGATACCAGCGGCCCCGCCCAGCGGGTCCAGTTACGGCCCGACTGGATCAGCGGCTTGGGGTCGATCGCCACCCCTTCCAGAGTCGCGACGGGTGGGGAAAGTAAGCCGGTGGACGCTTCGCCGGTCATATCATGCTCGTCTTGATGGACTGGAAGGGGTGACGACGCGGCGGATCGACCGCCACAGTCGCCGGGGGCGGATTTTTTCATTTTCGCGTGCGCGTTGCGCGATGGCTGCGAAACTGGCGAGATAGGTGCCTGAGGCGACCTCCAGCGTGAAGCGATGCGCCTGCTCCAAACTGGCAGCGCTATCTTGCGCCAGCTTGTCCGCCGCTGCGATCGCCCCGGCCAGCGCCTGCACGTCGCTGGGCGGAACCAGACGGCCCAGCCTGCCATGCTCCAGCAGCGCGGGCATGGCTGCGCTGCATCGCGTGGCGATGACCGGCACGCCGACCGCCAGCGCCTCCAGCACCACGGCGGGCACACCTTCATAGTGCGATGACAGCAGCAGGACATCGCCCAGCGCGATCCGGCTGGCCGGATCGGGAACATGGCCCGCAAATATAATCCGGTCGTTCACGCCAAGGCGATCCGCCAACGTCCGCAGCGCCCGCCGTTCGGGACCGTCGCCATAAATGGTCAGCCGATCCTGCGGTTGCGCACCCCGCGCAAAGCCATGCAGCATCAGCGCAAAATTCTTCTGCGCCGCCAGACGGCCGATGGCGATGAAATGGCGGCCTTCTATATGCGCGGGAGCGGGAGGACCGGCCCTCAACCGGTCGATCTGCCCGCGCGAGAGGGCGGGATCGGGAATGACGCTGATCGCGGTAGCGTCAGGACGGATCAGCGTCGCGATCTCCGCTTCCAGCCCTTGCGCCATCGCGACGAAATGGTCGATGAAACGCCCCTGTATGCACAGCCAGCAGCGGTAGAACATCCGCATCGGCCAGGGCATGTCGCGCCGCTCCAGATCATTGCTGATCTTGGAGATCACCGGAGGGCAGCTGCGGCCCAGCAACAGCTTCATCGCCACGGCCACTACGGCATAGCTGTTGCCCGCGCAGAACAGCAGGTCGGGCCGCAGACGCCGGATCACGAACGGCAGCGTCACGATCATCCACAGCGTCTCGCACCAGGCGATGGAGACCGGTGGCGGCGCAGGCATCTGGCAGTCCAGCCCTTCCCCCAGTTCGGCCCGCATCGCGCCATCGGCGCGTCCCATGAACAGCGGCGCGTCCACCCCCTGCCGTCGCCAGTGGCGCACCAGCCGCAGAGCGACACGCTCCACCCCGCCCGGTTCGAAGCTGTGCAGAAAGGTCAGGATCCGCATGGTCCGGTTACGCCGCCAGCAGATCGCCATAAGGCGCCGGCGCATGGGTGCGCTTGAGACGATGCAGCACATGGTCGATGCTGGTCAACAGCCGCGGCACATGCGCGTCGCCCGGATGTACCGCCACGCGCGCGACCCGCACATGGCGCAGGAGTGGCGGCAGCACGCGCGCGGCCAGCAGCGAAGAAGCGATCCGCGCCGGGCTGCGGCTGGCCCATGTGATCACCGGCCCCCGCGCCAGCACCCGGCCTGTCCCCGGATGCCACACCTTCATATGATCCTCGGCCAGCGCAAAACCGGACGCGGCCAGCGCCTCGATCGCAGGCGGGCCATAGAGCCAGGCCGGCGCCACGAACCCCGCAACCGGCCGGCCGATAATGGCCTCGATCAGTTCGCGCGCTTCGGCCATGCGCCGGGCCGCGACGTCGCCGTCCAGCCCCAGAAACTCTCCCTCCCCGGCCGTCATGTGACGTGCCTTGAAGCGGGCGGCCGCGCCTTCATGCACGGCCATGTCCTTGTGGAACCAGCCATGGGCGAACATGCTGACGCCCCGGTCGGACCAGCCCCGCAATTTCCGGGCAAAGGCGCTGCCTGGTTGCAGCGGATGCGCGCCCCAATGATCGGGCACGACCAGCATCGCCAGGTCGCCGGCGTCGATATGAGGAGCCAGCCGCTCCAGCAACAGCTCCACCTCCGCTTCGAATCGCGGGCCAACATCATGGATCGAAACAAGAAGTTTCTTCACGCAGACCGAAACTCTATGGCTTACAGGCGGGCCTATGGTCATCATCGATGACGCGGTTGTGACGGGTTGTGCGCGCCGCTGTATTTCTCGCATGAAGACGTGACGGCACGCCGCCTGATAACCGCAGTTTATCCTCGATATAGAATGCCTATGAGCCTCGGAGGCGCGCTGATGCGGCCGGCGATAGTGCGAAGCCATCGATCCGGTTTGCTGTGGATGGCTACCATGAAGAGAAATTTTGATGACGCGAGGAATCATGCCATCTATCTTGGCACCGCCGCGACAACGTCGCGGTGCGGACGGATCGCAGGTATAGCACGAAGCACATCGTGCAGGTATAGCGAGCCGGGGGATGCCACTCAAAAAGTGGCATTTTTCCGTCCTTCCCGGGAAATGGCGATTTCTCCCGTAGGGGTCACCAGTCAAGCAATTTATCGCGTTGATTTTGTAGAAAAAATTGAAAATTCTCTAAGGAGAGGCCCACAAACGTTCCCACATGATGCGTGAGGTCTGATGGTATGCTTCG
>Ga0182735_1001789_pt1 | contig 13933 bp, 10 predicted proteins | sample eDN5th30CKraftMG_FD_128524 | JGI IMG/M metagenome (GOLD analysis project Ga0182735, IMG submission 128524) | Enriched Miracle-Growth compost microbial communities from Emeryville, California, USA - eDNA 5th pass 30_C Kraft MG (version 2) (version 2) ... | reverse complement strand
TCCGCGCCGACCAGGTCGGCAGCCTGCTGCGGCCGCAGCGCCTCAAGGACGCGCGCGAACAGGCGGAAGCCGGCCGGATCTCGCCGCAACAGTTGCGCGAGATCGAGGATGCCTGCATCCGCGAGGCTGTCGCGTTGCAGGAAAGCGCCGGCCTGCAGGGGATCACCGACGGCGAGTTCCGACGCGCGTTCTGGCACGTCGATTTCCTGCAAGGCTTCGACGGCATCGAATGGACGCACGGCGACTATGCCGTCAGCTTCAAGGGCAAAGGCGGCGCCGTCGCCACCACCTCATCGATGCTGGTGGTCAACGGGCCGGTTCGCCGGTCGCGACCGATCATGGTCGACCACTTCCGGTTTCTCGCGTCGGTGACGACACGGACTCCGAAATTCTGCATCCCCTCGCCGACTTATCTCCACATGCGCGGCGGACGCAGCGTGATCGACAAGAAGGCTTATCCGGATATCGCCCCGTTCTGGGACGACATCGTCGCCGGCTATCGCGCCGAGATCGCCGATATGAAGGCAGCGGGCTGCACCTATCTGCAGCTCGACGACGTGACCTTCGCCACCATGTGCGATCCGGGCATCCAGGCACAAATCCGCAAGGACGGCGAGGACCCGCACGCCCTCGTCTCACTCTATGTCTCGATCATCAACCGCATCGCCAAGGATCGCGGGGATATGACGATCACGATGCACACCTGCCGCGGCAACGCCAGCAGCATGTGGATGGCCGAAGGCGGCTACGAGCCGGTCGCGGAAACCCTGTTCGGACAGGCCGATGTCGACGGCCTGTTTCTGGAATTCGACACCGAGCGCGCCGGCGGCTTCGAGCCGCTGCGCTTCGTGCCGAAGACGCAGACCGTTGTCCTCGGGCTGGTCAGCTCCAAGGAGCCGGACCTGGAAAGCAAGGACCTGCTGAAGCGGCGCATCGACGAAGCGGCGAAATATGTGCCGCTGGAAAATCTGTGCCTCAGCCCGCAATGCGGGTTCGCGTCCAGCCATCACGGCAACCGCGTGACTGAGGACATCGAGAAGAAGAAACTCGAACTGTGCGTCACGGTCGCCGAAGACGTCTGGGGCTAGCGTTCACAGACACACCGAAAAGGAGGGATGCCATGCGTGGGTCGGATATTCTGTACGCCGGTGCGGCGCTGCTGCTTTCCATGGCCACCGCAATGGCAACCGCACATGCCGAGGGCACGATCAAGATCGGGCTGATCATGCCTTATTCCGGCGTCGTCGCCGATACCTCGACGCAGATGGACGGCGGCGTGAAGCTCTACCTGCAACAGCACGGCGACACCGTCGCCGGCAAGAAGATCGAGATCATCCGCCGCGACACCGGCGGCGTCGCTCCCGATGTCGCCAAGCGCCTCGCGCAGGAACTGGTGGTACGCGACAAGGTCGACATCCTTGCCGGCTTCGTGCTGACGCCGAACGCCATGGCCGCGTCCGACGTCTCGGCGCAGGCCGGCAAGCCGCTGGTGATCATGAACGCCGCGACCTCGATCATCACCACCAAGTCGCCCTACAGCGTGCGCGTGTCGATGACGCTGCCGCAGGTGGTGACGCCGCTCGGCGAATGGGCGGCAAAGCAGGGAATCAAGAACACCTATACGATGGTCGCCGACTACGGCCCCGGTATCGACGCCGAGCAGGCGTTCCTGAAGGCGTTCACGGCGGCTGGCGGCGAGACGCTCGGCAGCGTCCGCATGCCGGTCAACAATACGGATTTCTCGCCTTATGTGCAGAAGGCGAAGGATTCCAACGCCCAGTCGGTGTTCGTCTTCATTCCGGCCGGCCCCCAGCCGGCGGCGATCATGAAGACGCTCGTCGAGCGCGGCATGACCCCCGACAAGGTGAAGATCCTCGCCTCCGGCGAATTGACCGACGACAGCGCCCTCAAGAATCTCGACAAGAGCGCGGTCGGCGTCATCACCGCCTATCACTACGACCACTCCCACAAGTCGAAGCTGAACGAAACCTTCGTGAAGGACTATCGCGCGGCCAACAAGGGCGAGAATCCGAACCTGCTCGCGGTCGGCGGCTATGACGGCATGCATCTCATCTACGAGGTCATCAAGAAGACCGGAGGCAAGGTCGACGGCGAGAGCTTCATCGCCGCCGCCAAGGGCATGAGCTGGGAAAGCCCGCGCGGCACGATCGAGATCGATCCCGAGACGCGCGACATCGTCCAGACCATGTATATCCGCCGGCTCGAATCCGTCGACGGCAAGCTGCAGAACGTCGAGTTCGACAAGGCGGAACGGGTGAAAGACCCGGTCAAGGCGGCGATGAAAAAGTGAACCCGCACACCGCTCCGCAGCAGACCCGACCATGACAGGCGACCGGAACTGACATGCTAGCTCCTATCGCCGGCGTCCTGTTCGACGGCATCGCCTACGGCATGCTGCTGTTCGTGCTGTCGGTCGGCCTGTCGGTGACGCTCGGCCTGATGAATTTCGTCAACCTGGCGCATTGCGCCTTCGCCATGCTCGGCGGCTACGTCACCGTCACGCTGGTCAACGACTTCCACTGGCCGTTCCTGGCGACGCTGCCGGTCGCCTTTTTCGCCGCCGCCGCCGTCAGCGTCGTCTTTGAACAGTTGCTGTACCGGCGGCTCTACGGCGCCAGCGATCTCGACCAGGTGCTGCTGACCATCGGCATCGCCTTCGTATCGGTCGCCGTCGCCGCCTATATCTTCGGCACGTTGCAGCAGCCGATCCAGACGCCGGCATTTTTGCGCGGCTCCACGCAAGTGGCCGGCCTGTCGCTCGGCAATTACCGGCTGTTCCTGATCGGCTTCGCGCTCGTCGTCACCGTCTTGCTGGTCGTCGGACTCGAATATACCCGTTTCGGCGCGCAGATTCGCGCCGCCGTCGACAACCAGCGCATGGCGCGCGGCCTCGGCATCGACGTCAACCGGACCTTCGCCGCGACCTTCGCGCTCGGCTCCGGTCTCGCCGGGCTCGGCGGCGCGCTGGCGATCGAGATCGTCGGCCTCGACCCGTCGTTCTCGTTCACCTATCTCGTCTATGTGCTGATCATCGTCTCCGTCGGCGGGCTGGGCTCGATCACCGGCTCGTTCGCGGCGGCGATCCTGATCGGCGTCAGCGACATCGCCGGCAAATATTATGTGCCGGAGATCGGCGCCTTCCTGATCTATCTGGTGATGGTGATCGTGCTGATGTGGCGGCCCGCCGGGCTGTTCGGGAGGCGCTAGACGATGGCCGACGCCGCCGCAATCCCGACGCCGCAGGACTATTTGCAGCAGCACAGCCGCTGGCGGCCGATCGAGATTCTGTTCTGGCTGGCGACGCTGTCGCCGTTCGTGCTGTTCCCCGACTATCTGTCGCTGGCCAGCCAGATCGCCATCACCGCGCTGTTCGCGCTGTCGCTCGACGTCATCCTCGGCTATGCCGGCGTCGTCTCGCTCGGCCACGCGGCGTTCTTCGGCATCGGCGCCTATACTGCCGGGCTCTATTCCAAATTCGTCTGGGGCGAGCCGCTGACCGGCCTCCTGGTCGCCGCCGCCGTCGCCGGCGTTTCCGGCTACGCGGTCAGCTTCATCATCGCTCGGTTCCGCCATCTGACGCTGATCATGATCACGCTCGGCATCGGCCTGCTCGCGCACGAGGCGGCCAACAGCGCGCGCTGGCTGACCGGCGGCACCGACGGCTTCGAGGGCATCCGCATGCTGCCGGTGCTCGGGCTGTTCAGGTTCGATCTCTACGGCTATACCGCCTACGGCTACGCGCTCGTCGTGCTGTTCGTGCTGTTCGTCGCCGTCCGGCGGCTGGTCCATTCGCCGTTCGGCCTGGCGCTGCGCGGCATCCGCGAGAACTGGACGCGCATGCCGGCGATCGGCGCCGACCGGCCCGCTCATATCCGCAAGGCGTTTACCATCGCCGCCGCGATTGCCGGCGTCGCCGGCGCGCTGCTGGCGCAGACCACCTCCAGCATCTCGCTCGAATCGATCAGCTTCCAGCGCTCCGCCGACGTCTTGGTGATGCTGGTGCTCGGCGGCGCCGGCCGGCTCTATGGCGGCCTGATCGGCGCCATCATCTTCATGGTCGCCCGCGACCAGTTCTCCGGCATCGCGCCGCAATATTGGTATTTCTGGATCGGCCTGTTGCTGATCGCGGTGGTGATCGCGTTGCCGAACGGCGTGCTCGGCGGCCTGTCGAGCCTGGTGAAAAAGCTCAGGAGGCAATCGTGAGCGACATCGCGCTTGCCACCCGCGGCCTGACCAAAAGCTTCGGCTCGCTGGCCGTCGCCAGGAATATCGACATCACCCTGCCGAAGGGCATGCGCTACGCGCTGATCGGCCCGAACGGCGCCGGCAAGACCACGCTGATCAATCTCATCACCGGCATGACCGCGCCGGACGGCGGCCGGATTCTGCTCGACGACAACGACATCACGCCGCTCGAACCGCAGGTGCGCGTGCGCCGCGGGCTGGCGCGGACGTTCCAGATCAACACTTTGTTTCCCGGCCTCAACGCGCTCGAAGCGGTGACGCTCGCGGTGTGCGAACGGCAGAAGCGCACCGATGCGTTCTGGACGCGGCTTGCCGGGCAGAAGGACGCCATCGAGGAAGCCTACGACATCCTGCAACGGCTGCGGCTCGGCCAGGACTGCTATCAGCCGACGCGCGAACTGCCCTATGGCCGCCAGCGGCTCCTGGAAATCGCGCTGGCGCTCGCGACGCGCCCGAAGGTGCTGCTGCTCGACGAGCCGGCCGCCGGCGTGCCGCTCGAGGAAAGCGGCGACATCTTCGAAGCGGTGGCGCAACTGTCTGACGACATCACCGTGCTGTTCATCGAGCACGACATGCAGGTGGTGTTCCGCTTCGCCAGCCACATCTTCGTGCTGGTCGGCGGCGCGATCTTCGCGCAAGGCACGCCGAACGAGATCGCCAACCATCCGGGCGTGCGCGAGGTTTACCTGGGAAAGCGCGGTCATGGTTGAACCGCTGCTCAGACTGGAAGACGTGCGCGCCGGCTACGGCGAATCCATCGTGCTGCGCGACGTCAGCTTCGAGCTGCCGGAGAGCGGCAGCCTCGCCGTCCTCGGCCGCAACGGCGTCGGCAAATCGACGCTGCTGCTCACCATCATGGGCTATACGCAGATGCGGCACGGCAGGATTGTCTGGCGCGGCCGCGACATTTCGCGCGACCCGCCGCACCTGCGCGCCCGCTTGGGCATCGGCTGGGTGGCGCAGGAACGCGAGATCTTCCCCTCGCTGTCGGTGGAGGAAAACCTCACCGTCGCCTGCCGGCCGGGGCCGTGGGATCTGCCGGAAGTCTACCGGCTGTTTCCACGACTGCGCGAGCGCAACCGCAACATGGGCAACCAGTTGTCCGGCGGCGAACAGCAGATGCTGGCGCTGGCGCGCGCGCTGATGACCAACCCGTCGCTGCTGCTGCTCGACGAACCGCTGGAAGGGCTGGCGCCGGTGATCGTCGACGAGATCACCGGCGCCATGCAGGCGATGATCGTCGACCGGCGCATCGCCATCATGCTCGTCGAGCAGCACACCGACATCGCGCTGTCGATGACCCAGAATGCGCTGGTGCTGGAGCGCGGCAGCATCGCCCATCGCGCGCCTTCTCTCGAATTGAGCGGCGATATGGCGACGCTCGACCGGCTGGTCGGGCTGCGGGTCGGCACGCCGACAACATAGGACAGGATAGGACCAGCCCCGCGCAATCCCCGCTTGCCTGAGCGGCGGGCGCATGGCATGGCCGGATCGAGCCCATTCACCATCCATCACGACGAACAGGCTTCGACCATGCCGATGCATCCCCGCGAACGCCTCGCCTATTCCGCCATCGATACGCGCCCGCCGCTGACCTTTCCGAAAGGCGTGCGGATGGTGATCTGGCCGGTCATGGCGCTGGAGGAATGGGACATGGCGCGGCCGATGGCGCGCATGGTCATTTCGCCGCCGCAGGGCGTGCCGATGCAGCCGGACCACCCGAACTGGAGCTGGCACGAATACGGCATGCGCGTCGGTTTCTGGCGGCTGAAGAAGGTCATGGACCGGCTCGGCATGCGACTCACCGTGCCGCTCAACGCCAAGGTCTGCGAGACCTATCCGACGGTCGTCAAAGCCTGCCTCGACAGCGGCTGGGAGCTTAACGCGCACGGCTACGACCAGGTGCCAATGCACAAGCTCGACGACCAGCGCGCCGTCATCATGAAGGCGATGGACGTCATTGAGCATTTTTCCGGCAACCGGCCGCGCGGCTGGTTCGGACCCGGCCTCACCCAGACCTTCGACACGCTCGATTATCTCTCCGAGACCGGCGTTGAATATATCGGCGACTGGGTGCTCGACGACGAGCCGGTGACGCTGAAGACCGCACACAAGCCGGTGGTGGCGCTGCCTTACAATTTCGATATCCACGATATCGTGCTCTGGGCGCAGCAGCAGAATGCGTCCGACATGATGCACCGGCGCGCCAGGGATCATTTCGAGTGGCTCTATGCCGAAGCGGCGGAGCGCCCGAAGATCATGGCGGTGTGCATGCACCCCTTCCTGTCGGGCGTGCCGCACCGCATCGGACACATCCAGCGTATGTTCGAGGAATTGCTGGCGCGCGAGGGCGTCGTCGCCTGGACCGGCTCGCAGATTCTCGACTGGTATCTCGGACAGCAGGCATAACCATGACCCTTCACATCCGCTCTGCCTTCGTCCCGCACGACCTGCGCCAGCCGCTTGGCGGCGCGGCATCGGGGCCGCTCGCCGGCCTGTCGGTCGCGGTCAAGGACATGTTCGACATTATCGGCGAACGCGCCGGCGGCGGCAGTCCGGACTGGCTCGCCGCGCAGCAGCCGGCCGCCCGGAACGCCGCGGCGATACAGACGCTGCTCGATGCCGGCGCCACCATCGTCGGCAAGACGGTCTGCGACGAATTTTTCTACAGCGTCGCCGGCGCCAACGCGCATTACGGCACGCCGGTCAATCCGCGCGCACCGGGCCGGCTGCCCGGCGGCTCATCGAGCGGATCGGCCTCGGCGGTCGCGGCGGGCGCCTGCGATCTGGCGCTCGGCAGCGACACCGGCGGCTCGATCCGTATTCCGGCGTCGTTCTGCGGCATTTACGGCCTGCGCCCGACGATCGGACGGGTCGACGCGACCGGCGTCATGCCGATGGCGTCGTCCTTCGACACGCCCGGCTGGTTCGCCGCCAGCCCCGGCACGTTCTGCAAGGGCGCCGTGCTGCTCGGCGGCAATACGGTGCGCGCGCCGATCGACCGGCTGCGCCTGCTCGACGACGCTTTCGATGAGGCCGATGCCGAAGTCGCCGCGCTGCTGCGCGCCGCGCTCACCGCGATGGCGACGGTGCTGCCGAAGCCGGAAGCGGCGCGCATCGCGCCCGAAGGATTCGACGGCTGGCGCGAGGCCATCCGCATCATTCAGGCTTACGAGGTCTGGCAGAACTACGGCGCTTTCGTCGAGACCCACAGGCCGACATTCGGCCCCGGCATCGACGACCGCATGGCCTTTGCCAAAACCGTCTCGGCCGAGACGGCCTCGCGCTCGCGCGTCGTCCATGACGCGGCGCGCCGGCACATCCGCGGCGAGGTGCCGCCGGGCACCATCCTGGCTTTGCCGAGCGCCCCGTGCATCGCGCCGACGGCCGACATTGCCGGCGCGGCGGCGGAATCGTTCCGCGTGCGGGTGATGCGCCTCACCTGCATCTCCGGCATCAGCGGGCTGCCGCAGGTGAGCATCCCGGTCGGAACGGTGGCGGGCTGTCCGGTCGGCCTGTCGTTCATCGGTTGGGCCGGCGGCGACGAGGCGCTGCTCGACCTCGCATGGCGCGTCTCGCGGTTCTGCGGCATCGCTTGAGGATGGCGACGTGAGACAGAGCGGTCAGTGGAAGTTGCGCCCCTTCGGCATCACCTCGCTCACCGCCTGATCCGAGACGACGTCGAAGCCCAGTTCTCGCACCGCCGCCGCGCCGTCGCGGAACGCCGTCACCAGCGCATCGCCGGCGCGCGGATGGCGTTGTGGCCGGGGTGCCGGCGCGCTGCGGGCTTCGGCCAGAGCGACGCAGCTTTCCGGCACGGCATCCTCCGCCAGCCGCCGCAGCAGATGCGTCAAATCTTCGATCGCCTCGGCGACCACATGCACGACACCCGAGACATTCTGTAACCTGCCGCTGACCGCGACCAGCCGGGCGCCGAGCACGACCGGGCGGAAGCGCTCGAAGACGCGCTGCCAGATCACCGCATTGGCGATGCCGGTCTCGTCTTCCAGCGTCATGAAGATCACGCCCCTGGCGGTGCCGGGGCGCTGGCGCACCAGCACCAGCCCGCCGACCCTGACAACCTGACCGTCGGTCATGTCGCCCAGCCGCTCGTGCGGCACGATCCCGCGCGCCGCGAAGGCCGTGCGCAGGAACGACACCGGATGCGCGCGCAGCGACAGGTGCAGGTGCCGGTAATCCTCCACGACCTCCTGGCCGGGCGGCATCGGCGGCAGGGCGGCATCCGGCTCCAGTTCCGGCATGGCGGCGCGCGCCAACAGCGGCAGGTCGTCCTTGTCGCCGGCGCGCCGCAGCGCGCGGATCGCCCATAGCGCCGCGCGGCGGTTCAAGCCGAGCGAGCGGAACGCATCCGCCGCCGCCAGCCGCTCCAGCGCCGCCGGCTTGAGCCCGGTGCGCAGCCACAGATCGCGCACCGAATCGAAGCCGGCGCCGCGCCGCTCCTCGATGACCCGCGCATCCGCCTCCGAGAGGCCCTCGACCTGCCGCAACCCCAGCCGCAGCGCATGCGTGGTGCGGACCACGTCTTGCATCTCGATATGCCGCGCATGCAGATGCCCGGCTGCGCCGTCGCCCGGCTCCAGCGTATGATCCCAGCACGAGGCATTGATATCGATGTCGCGCACTTCGACGCCGTGTTCCCGCGCATCGCGCACGATCTGCGCCGGCGCGTAGAAACCCATCGGCTGACTATTGAGCAGCGCCGCCGCGAACACATCGGGATGACGGCATTTCAGCCACGCCGAGGCATAGACGAGATTGGCGAAGCTCGCCGCATGGCTTTCCGGGAAGCCGTATTCGCCGAACCCCTGAATCTGCCGGAAGCAGCCTTCCGCAAACGTCTGAGCATAGCCGCGCCGGGTCATGCCGGCGATGAACTTCTCGCCGAAGCTGTCGATGGTGCCGACCCGCTTGAAGGTCGCCATGGCGCGGCGGAAGCGGTCGGCCTCGCCCGGTTCGAATTTCGCGGCGACGATGGCGATGCGCATCGCCTGCTCCTGGAACAGCGGCACGCCGAGCGTGCGGCCCAGCACCTCCTCCAGTTCGTTCGCCGGCCCGAACCGCGGCGACGGCGCCGGGTAACGCACCAGCTCCGGGTTCTCGCGACGCTTGAGATAGGGATGCACCATATTGCCCTGGATCGGCCCCGGCCGCACGATCGCCACCTCGATGACCAGATCGTAGAAGCATTGCGGCTTCAGCCGCGGCAGCATCGACATCTGCGCGCGGCTTTCGATCTGGAACACGCCGAGCGTATCGGCGCGCTGGATCATCCGGTACGTCGCTTCGTCCTCGTCCTGCATCGACAGATCGCGATGCACGCCATAATGCGTTTGCAGCAGCGCGAAGCCGCGCCGCAGGCAGGAGAGCATGCCGAGCGCCAGCACGTCGACTTTCAGCAGGCCGAGCGCTTCGAGATCGTTCTTCTCCCATTCGATCACCGTGCGGTTCTCCATCGCCGCATTCTCGATCGGCACGACTTCGTCGAGCCGGTTGCGGGTGATGACGAAGCCGCCGACATGCTGCGACAGGTGGCGCGGCGCATCGATCAGTTCTTCGGCAAGCCGCATCGCCTGCAACAGGCGCGGATCGGCGGTGTCGAAACCTGCCCGGCGCGCATCCTGTGCGCGCACGCCGCTGTTCGAGCGCCCCCAGAAGGTGCCGGCGAGCCGCTTGAGCACATCCTGCGACAGCCCGAACACCTTGCCGACGTCGCGGATGGCGCTGCGGCCGCGATAGCGGATGACGGTAGCGGCAAGGCCGGCGCGGTCGCGGCCATATTTCCCGTAGATATACTGGATGACTTCCTCGCGCCGCTCGTGCTCGAAATCGACGTCGATATCGGGCGGCTCCTTTCGCTCCGCCGAAACGAATCGCTCGAACAGCAGATAACCAGTGTCGGGCTTCACCTCGGTGATGCCGAGGCAGTAGCAGATGATCGAATTGGCCGCCGAGCCGCGCCCCTGGCAGAGGATTCCTCTCTCGTATCGCGCGTGATGCACGATATCGTGGACCGTCAGGAAGAACGGCGCATAGTTTCCCGCCGCGACGACGCGAAGTTCCTTGTCGAGCGTGTCGCGCAGCGCGGCCGGCATGCCGCCGGGGTAACGGCGCCGGATGCCGTCCTCCACATAGGCGACCAGCGCCTGTTGCGGCGTGGCGAAGCCTTTGCGGGTCTCCTCCGGATATTCCGTGCCGCGCAAATCTTCGAGCGAGAATCCGCAGCGCGCGAGGCAGCGCGCGGTTTCGGCGACGGCCTGCGGATAACGGCGGAACAGCCGCGCCATCTCGCGCGGCGGCTTCAGGTGTCGCTCGGCATTGGCTTGCAGCAGCGTGCCGGCGCCATCGATGGTGACGTGTTCGCGGATGCAGGTAACGACGTCCTGCAACGGCCGCCGATCCGGATGGTGATAGAGCACGTCGTTGACGGCGATCGCCGCGACACTCGCCTGCCGCGCGATCTCGCTCAGTTTCGCCAGCCGCCGCGCATCGTCGCCCCGATAGAGGATGCTCAGCGCCAGCCACACCGATGACGGCGCGGCGCATAGCCGCGCCAGCAGCGCGCCGAGCGCATCGGCATCGATCCGCGCCGGCGGCATGACGATCAGGTTCATGCCCTGCGCATGATCGATGAGATCGGGGAGGCCGAGCCGGCATTCGCCTTTCTCGCCGCGCAGCTTGCCGCGCGACAGCAGCCGCGTCAGCCGTCCCCACGCCGCGCGATCCTGCGGGTAAGCGAGAATATCCGGCGTCTGCCCGTCGTCGAAGACAAGCCGCGCACCGGCCGCGACGCGGAAATCCGCAGGCAAGGCCGCGTCGCCGCTGCGCCGCATCTCCCGCACCGTGACATGCGCACACACCACGCCGGCGACGCTGTTGCGGTCGGCAATGCCGATGCCGCGAAGCCCGAGCGCGATCGCCTGTTTCACCAGTTCTTCCGGCGAGGAGGCACCGCGCAGGAAAGAGAAGTTGCTGGTGACGGCCAGTTCGGCATAAGGCGGCGGCGACGCGCGCGTGGTGGGCGCCAGCGGGCGGGGCGGCAGCGCAACGACGCTCATGCGAACAACCCATGCACGAACCAGCGGGGCAGCGTTGTGCCCGTCCGGTTGCCGGCTTCGTCGGTCACATGCACGTCCTGCCGGAACAGCCAGGCGCGCAGGCCCTCGCGGCTCTCGACGCGGAAATAATCGCGCGGCAGCACCGGCGGCCCGTCGCTTCCCCACTCCATGTTCCACCACTCCATGGCGATACGTTCCGGCCCCTCGGCGGCGCGGACATGATGGACGCGCTTGCGCCAGGTGAAGCGCGCCGGCGCGCCGTCCGGCACTTCGTTGATCACCTCCACCTGCTCCGGCGGCGCCAGCAGGCGCAGCGGCCGCAGCGGCGCGAGGCTGTCCTGCAAACGCCATTCCGATCTGGCGTCTTCCGATCTGGCGTCTTCCGGTGTCGTCCGCGCCAGACGGACGGCATCCGGCACAGCCTGCGCCGGCACAGCCGCCACCGCACGCTCGGGCACATGCGTGTCGCGCGGTAGCGGCCGCGTCAGCCGCTGCGCGCCGAAGCGCGCGCTCAGGCGGTCGATCAGATGCGCGAGCGCCGCCCGATCGTCGCCGGCATCAAGCCCGCTCTGCTCCGGCATCAGCGGCTCGGCCATCAGCGCCGACAGCCGCACCATGTCGTAACCGAAACCGGGATCGCAGGCGTCGGCGACGACCGCGATCCGCTCGATGAACAGCCTGTGCATCTGTCGCGGGTCGCGCAGCGGCTCCCCGGCGCCGGCCTCCAGCCGATGGACCTTGCCGTCGGCCCGATAGAGCGCCACCTGCAACAGCCGCGCACCCTCGCCGCGCCGCTCCAGCATCGCGCACAGGTCCTGCGCAAGCTGCGCGATCGTCGCCAGCACGTCGTCGTGCCGCCCGATCGGATCGGGGAAACGCCGCTCCGCTACATAGGACGGCAACGGCAGGCGCGGCACGATCGGCTCGTCTTCGAGGCCGAGCGCCCGGTCGAGCTGCCGCAACAGCGCCGTGCCGTAGCGCGCGGCAAGCGGCGCGCGTGGCCGCGCCATGATGTCGGCGATCCGCTTCAGCCCGGCCTGCGCCAGCGCCGCGACGATATCGGCCTCGATGCGCAAAGCGGCGAGCGGCAGCGGCGCCAGCGCATCGCGCTGCGCGCGCGGCGGCACCATCCGCATCTCGGGCCGCGCTTCGCCGCAACGCGCGACGGCAAAGGCGCAGCCCGGCGTGTCGGCGAGTCCGAGGCGGACATGAAATCCCTGCCGCGTCAGCCGTGCGGCGAGATCGCGGCCGAGCGCTTCTTCGCCGCCGAACAGATGCGCGCAGCCGGCGATGTCGAGCAGCAGTCCGTCGGGCGGATCGAGGCCGACGAGCGGCGTATAGCGGTCGCACCAGTCGGCGACCGCCTCCAGCAATTGACGATCCGCCGCATGGTCGGCCTCCCGCACCCGGACGGCCGGATACATCGCCCGCACATCGGCGAGCGGCAGGCCGCGGCTCAAGCCGAGCGCCGCCGCCGCATCGTCGAGCGCCGCGACACGCAGCGCCGATTTGACCGGCTCGACGACGATGAGCGGCACATCATCATCCGGCGCGCGCGCGCGGCGCGCCAGCCGGTCGGTCGGCAGCCGCCGCAGCCACACCGAGAGATAGCGCCGGGACGGCGAACGCATGACGATCTCCCGTGACACGATGGATGGCGGCGGAACGCCCGGCCGAGCCCGAGATCGATGCCGCCGGATTGCAGACGACGCGCCAGCGGCCGGTTGCGCCGCGCCGGTTCTTGACCAGCGACAGCACCCAGGCCGGCGGTCCCAGCCCGCCGAACCGATCGGCCTCTCCCGGCGCGGCGGCGACCTGCCAGCGCGTATCCGCCGCGCTCGTCAGCGGCGACGCCCTGTGGCGTAGCAGCAGACCGACAGTCCCGCCTTCGCGGGCCGCCAGCAGCAGCCGGCGCGTCGCGGTGAGATCGGCGAGCCGGCCGTCATTCGGCAGTTCGGCGACCACGCCGGTGAGCGCCCGGCTGCGCAGCGCCTCCTCCATCGCCCAGAGCGCATCGATGGGACGCGGCACGGCGAGGATCAGCAGACGGGCGACGGACAGGCCGAACGGTTCGCAGCCGGGGCCGTAGAGGCCGCCCGCCTCCTGCGCGGCAAAGCCGGTCTGGACCCACAGCGTCTCCCCGCCCGGCCGGGTTTGTGCGAGGGATGCCGCCAGCCGCATGGCGAAGCCGGATGCCGCGGCGAGATCCCAGGCCGTCGCCGGCGCAATCTCGTGCAGGCTCATCGGCATCAGTCCGCCTTGCAGGTGGCGGTCGATCGCCGCGATCCCCAGCGGCAGCAAGGGATGCGCGGGATCGACGACCATCTGCTGTCCCTCGATCCTCGCCACGGCCTGCCGCAGACGGTGCAGCGTGGCCGGCGCACCGGCGGTCATGCCTCGTTCCTTATCGTGTTCATGATTTGTTCTAAAGATTCCGCAGCGGACCGGGAGAGTCAAGGACAATGGAAACATCATGACGATCAGCAGGATAGCGTCATGACCATGGAACTTTCCGAAGGCTGCCGATCTTGATTCAAGACGGCCGCGCCGGGGGCACCCAAGCGGGCACCAATGACGAAACCTGCCACCAT
>Ga0182735_1001788_pt1 | contig 13933 bp, 9 predicted proteins | sample eDN5th30CKraftMG_FD_128524 | JGI IMG/M metagenome (GOLD analysis project Ga0182735, IMG submission 128524) | Enriched Miracle-Growth compost microbial communities from Emeryville, California, USA - eDNA 5th pass 30_C Kraft MG (version 2) (version 2) ... | reverse complement strand
GTCGGCAATGTGACGAAGATCCGGGAGAATGGGGCGACGTCGGGGGTCGGGGTGCTGGCGGCCTATGGCTATGACGACCTCGGGCGGCGGGCGAGCGTGACGTTCGGCAACGGCAGCGTGCAGAGCTTCGCCTATGACGCGGCCTCACGCCTGTCGACATTGACGAACGATCTCGGCGGCGCTGCGACGGCGCACGACCTGACGCAGACGTTCACATACAACCCGGCAGGCCAGATCGCGAGCGTGACGCGGAGCAACGATGCCTATGCGTGGCAGGATCATTACAATGTGGACCGCAGCTATATCGCCGACGGGCTGAACCGGATCATGAGCGCGGGCGGGGTCGGGTTCAGCTACGACGCGCGCGGCAATCTGGCGGGCGACGGGACGAGCAGTTGCAGCTACGCCGCCGCCGTCCCGAGGCGCGCGAAGTCCAGGCCGGTGGGCTGCTGGAACAGGCGCAGGCCGAATTCGGGCAGGATGGCGATCAGATGGTCGAAGATGTCGCCCTGCACGTCCTCGTGCACCGCCCATGAGGTGTCCGCGGTATAGGCGTAGATTTCGAGCGGCAGGCCGGTTTCGGTCGGCGCGAGCTGGCGGACGACCAGGAACATCCCCTCGGCCATGTCGCCGCGGTCCTTCAGATAGGCGGTCATATAGGCGCGGAAGGTGCCGATGTTGGTGACGCGGCGCGCGTTCACCGCGTCGCGGGCGCGCTCGGGCCGGGCGGCGTTCCAGGCCGCGATGTCGCTTTCCTTGGCGGCGAGATAGTCGGCGAGCAGCGAAAAACGCTTCAGCCGCGCCACCTCGTCCGGATCGAGGAAACGGATGCTGGTCTGGTCGATGCGCAGCGAGCGCTGCATCTTGCGCCCGCCGGTTTCGAACATCGCGCGCCAGTTCTTGTAGCTGTCGGAGATCAGCCGGTGGGTCGGGATGGTGGTGACCGTCTTGTCCCAATTCCGCACCTTCACCGTGTGCAGCGCGATGTCGATCACGTCGCCGTCGGCATTGAGCTGCGGCATCTCGATCCAGTCGCCGACGCGCAGCATGTCGTTCGAGGTGAGCTGGACCGAGGCGACGAGCGAGAGGATCGTGTCCTTGAAGACCAGCATCAGCACCGCCGCCATCGCGCCGAGCCCGGAGAGGAGGAGGAGCGGTGACTGGTCCATCAGCACCGCAACGATGAGAATCGCGGCGCCGGCATAGACGAGGATCTTCAAAAGCTGGACATAGCCCTTGATCGGGCGGCTCGCAGCGTCGTGCCGACGGTCGTAAATCTGGTTGCCGAGCCCGAGCGCCTTGCTGATCGCCATCGCGACGAAGAGGATGATCGACGCGGCCGCGACATTGGCGACGAGCGCGACGAGCGGCGCGGGCAGGTGTGGAACGGCGGCGATGCCGTTCGCGACGATGAGCGCGGGCACGATGTTGGCGAGCCGCGCGACGACGGGAAGCGGCGTGACCCCCTGCGCGGGCAGCCAGCGCGTCGCGATACGCAGCAGGACATGCTTGACGATGAAGTTGGCGACCCAGGCCACGAAGGCGAGCAGGGCGAGGGCGACGAGCGTTTCGGCCCAGGGCGGGAGGTTGGCGAGGAAAGGAATGGTATCGAGGATCGTGAGGCTTTCGGTCGTGAATTGGCGCATGGTGTCGTGCCCGCGGGGAAGCGGGCTCTGTCTCCTGTGGCTGTGGGTGGAGCGGACAAGGTGCCGATTGCGGCGGCGGCTGTCAAATCGTGGGTGGCACTGGTGGCGACTCAGTTTGAAAGCAGGAGCGTGATTTTGCTTTCTTCGTCACCCCGGACTTGATCCGGGGTCCCGCTAAGCAACGGTGGAAAAGCCGGACCCCGGATCAAGTCCGGGGTGACGAGACAGGGAATGGTCCCTTCCAAATCCACACTGCGTCATCACCGTGGCACTTGCCCCATGGGTCGCCCGGTCACAGCCCCGCCTTGTCGAACACATGGCCTTCGGGGTCGAGGTCGCGCAGGTCGGTGCCGCGGGTTTCGCGGCCGAAGCGGGCGACGAGGAGGAAGGACAGGGCGGTCGGCACCGCGATCATCAACGTGCTGACCGCCAGCGTCGGGACGATGGCGAGGATGGCGAGCGCCTGCGCGAGGACGCCGCCCAGCTTGCTGCATGCGGCGACCCAGCCGGTTGCGCGGCCGCGGATGCGCAAGGGAAAGCTTTCGGCGGCATAGGGCAGGATCATCGCGATGATGCCGTTGCTGCCGACGATCAGCAGCGCGACCGGCAGCACCGGGCTTGCCCCCCGCGCCAGCGCCAGCCACAGCACGCCGGCGAGGCCGAGCAGCGTGACCGCGATCGAAGCGAGCACCGATTTCTTGGTGCTCCATGCGCTGTAGATCCAGGCGACGAGAAAGACGGTGGGCAGCGCGATCAGTGCCGAGGCGGCGAGCAGGCGGCTCGATACCTCCATGCTGTAGCCGCGCGCGACCAGCTCGACCGGCAGCCACAGCAGCAGTCCGAAATTGACGAAACCCCAGCACAGTGCGGTCAGGCTGAGCGCCGCGAGCTTGCCAGTGACCGCGCGCCCGGTGAGCGGCGCGGCGGCGGCGCGCGCGGCGCCCGATGCATCGTGCGCGACCCGGCGGATGCCCGAGCCGAAGCGCGCCATGATCCGCTGCGCCTCTTCGCGCCGGCCGCGCGCCATCAGGAATTTCGCCGATTCGGGGATGAAGACGCCCATCATCACGAGCAGCAGCCCGCTGGGCAGATTGGCGAGCCACAGGATGCGCCAGCTGAACACCGGTTCGAGCCAGGCGGCGATCAGGCTGGCCGCGGCATAGCCGCCGACCGCGCCGAGTCCGCCGACGAGAACGAGGCTCCAGCCGCGGTGCCGGCTCGGCATCATCTCGGCGAGCAGGGCATAGGTGACGGGCAGCATCCCGCCCGCCGCCGCGCCCATCAGGAAGCACATGCCGACGTTCCAGGCGAGCGACGGCATCGCGCCGCAGATCGAGGTGCCGACGAACATCACCGCCGACAGCAGGATCGACGCCTTGCGTCCATAGGCGTCGGCGACCACGCCCCACAGGAAGGAACCGAACACGGTGCCGACCAGCGCGAAGAAGGGGACGAGCGAGACGGTTTCGCGCGGCACGCCATATTCGTCGATCATGCCGGGAATGACGAAGCCGAGCGCGGCCGGCTTCATGACGTCGATGATCAGTGCGACGACGAGCACCGCCATCAGCCGCCAGTGCGCCCACGACAGGGGCGCATCTTCGGGTGCCGAGACGACCAGTTCGCTCGACGCCGCCATATGCTGCGCCAGATTGCGCGGAAGCAGGCCCCAGGCGGACAGGCCGATGCCGCCGACGATCAGCCCCATCCCCGCGATCATGCCGTTGTCCATCGGCATGCCGGCCATGCGAAAGCCCATGTCGCGGCCCATCCAGAACATCGGCAGGTGCAGCAGGACGCCGATGGTCACCGCGACGACGCCGACGACGAAAGCCCAGATGCGGCGTTCGCCCCCAACGGCGCTGGCTTGCACGGTCACGCGATTTCCCCCTTCAGTCCGGGAGGTTTCATCCCACAAGCATCGGCGCGCTGCAATGTCTGCGTGGGTGCAGAGGAAGGCTCCATATCCCTCCCCTTCAGCCGAAGTTGAGAGGGGCCAGCGTGCGTGACTCCCCCTCTCCCAACCCTCTCCCCTGAAGGGGAGAGGGCTTCTTGAAGGTGAGTGTAAAATTAACCGACAGTTGACGCCTCGGCGTTAGGATCGGCGGCCTGAAAGGGCGCGTCCACTCCATGTTCCGGTTGTTCAAACATTATGTTCCCCATGCGGTCGTCTGGCTGGCGCTGATCGAGTTCGCGATGCTGCTGCTCTCGGCGGAGGCGGCGTGGCATCTTTACGCCCATCTGGCCGATTTCGACGCGGGGCCGGTCGGCGAGCGCTGGCTGCCGCTCTTCACCTTCGCGCTCGCCAACAGCCTCGCGATGATGGCGGTCGGCATGTACGGCACCGCGGCGCTGCGCTGGCTGGGCTTCGCGACCGCGCGGCTGATGGCGGCGATCTCGCTCGGCGTCATCTTTCTGTCGGTGCTGGGTTTCCTGCTGCCCACCGCGACGCTGTGGCGTGCGAACAGTCTCTACGCGATGATTTTCGCCATCGGGGGGCTGTTCCTGATCCGGCTGCTGCTCACCCAGACCGCGGGCGCCGATGCCTTTCGCCGGCGTATCCTGGTGTTGGGCGCCGGGCCCCGCGCGGCGCGGCTGGCGGCGCTGGCGGCCGAACCGGGGAGTGGGCTGGGGATCGTCGGCTTCATCGCGATGCGGCCGAGCGAGACGGCGGTGCCGGGGGCGCTGCCGCGTGCCGCGGTCGCGAACCTGGCCGAGCATGCTGTCGCGCTGGGCGCGGGCGAGGTGGTGCTGGCGATCGAGGACCGGCGCGGTGCATTGCCGCTCGCCGACCTGCTGCGCGTCAAGACGACCGGCGTGCACGTCAACGACATCGCGAGCTTCCTCGAGCGCGAGACGGGGCGCGTCGACCTCGCGACGACCAACCCGAGCAGCCTGATCTTTTCCGACGGCTTTTCGGCGGGACAGCGGCTGTCGAAGGCGGGCAAGCGGCTGTTCGACATTGCCGCCAGCCTGATCGTGCTCGTCGTCGGACTGCCGCTGATCGCCATCGCGGGCATCGCGGTGAAGCTCGACAGCAAGGGGCCGGTCTTTTACCGGCAGCCGCGTGTCGGGCTGTTCGGCGAATCCTATGACATCGTCAAGATCCGCTCGATGCGGACCGATGCCGAGGCGGCGGGCAAGGCGGTATGGGCGAGCGAGAACGACCCGCGCATCACCCGCGTCGGCCGCATCATCCGCAAACTGAGGATCGACGAGCTGCCGCAGACCTGGTGCGTGCTGAAGGGCGAGATGAGCTTCGTCGGTCCGCGTCCCGAACGGCCGAGCTTCGTCGAGGAATTGACGCGCGAGCTGCCCTTTTATGCCGAGCGGCACATGGTGAAGCCGGGACTGACCGGCTGGGCGCAGATCAACTACCCCTATGGCGCGTCGGTCGAGGATGCGCGCGCGAAGCTGGAATATGACCTTTATTATGCGAAGAATTATTCGCCCTTCCTCGACCTGTTGATCCTGCTGCAGACGGTGCGCGTCGTGCTGTGGCCCGAGGGGGCGCGTTGAGCATGGGGCCGCTGGCCGCCCTGTCGGACCTGTTGGCGGCGGCCGCGCTGGCGGGCTTCGCCGGTGCGACGCTGTGGCTGCTGTCACGGCCGCGACGGCGGATGGCGGCGCTGATGCCGGCGCCGCGCTGGCTGGTCGTTGCGGCGGCCGCAAGCGCGCTCTGGTGCCTGCCGGTGTGGCTGTCCGGTCCCGGATCGAACGAGGCGCTGGTCGGCCGGATGCTGCGCGACATCGCGTGGCTCGGCTGGCTCGGTGCGACCTTCTGGACCGAACGGGCGCCGATGTCGCGGCCGCTGCGGCTGATCCGGCGCGTACTCGTCACCATCTGCGCCGTCGCGACCGCCGCCGCCACGATCGCGCAGGCGAGCGGCGGTCTGCTCGCGCAGCCGGCGATGGCGCCGGGACTCGCGATCGTCACCATGGTCGCGGCGGTTGGCGGCCTGCTGCTCGTCGACAGCGGGGTGCGCCACGGCAGCGCCGGGCTGCGGATGCCGCTGCTCGCGGTGGCGGGCGGCTTCGCGATGCTCTGGGGCTATGAGCTCAACGTCCAGCTCATCGGTGCGCTGACCGGGCAGCGGGCGACGACGCTGCTGCTGCTGTCGCCCGCGGTCGCGTTGCTGCTGCTGCCGACCTTCGTGATCGCGGCGATGGACATCGGGCGCGAGCGGATGCGGCTGTCGCGCACTGCGGCGATGCGGACGATCGTCCTGCTCGGCGCGGCCGCCTATCTGATGCTGATCGGCCTCGCGGGCGCGGTCGCGCGGCTGGTCGGCGGTGATTATGGCGAGCTGGCGCAGGGCCTGTTCCTGTGCGTCGCGCTCGGTGCCGGCGGGCTGCTCTTTCTGTCGGTGCGCGCGCGGGCGTGGCTGTCGGTCACCATTTCCAAGCATTTCTTCGAGCATCGTTACGATTATCGCGCCGAGTGGATGCGCTTCACCGCGACGCTCGCGGAAACTGGCGCGGAGACGGGCGGGAACCTCCATCGCCGCACCGCCAAGGCGCTCGCCGAACTGACCGGCAGTCCCGCCGCGCTGCTGATGCTGCCCGACGCGCAAGGCGGCTTTCGCATCGCCGAGGCGTGGCGCTGGCCCGACGCGCTCGATCCGGACGCGTTCGACGGCGGGACGGCGCTGTCGCTGCGCTGCGCCTTTATGCTGCAGGAGACGCAGCATATCGTCGACCTCGACGCGCTGCGTCGCGGCGGCGGATCGGCGGCGGAGGACCTGGCGATCCCCGACTGGCTGCTTGCCGAGGAGCGCGCCTGGGTGGTCGTGCCGCTGCTCCATTTCCAGCGCATGATCGCGGCGGCCGTGCTCCAGCGGCCGACGGCCGCCCGCGCGCTCGACTGGGAGGACCTCGACGTGCTGCGCATCGCCGGGCGGCAGGCGGCGAGCTATCTCGCCGAATCGCAGAGTCAGGCAGCGCTGTCGGAGGCGCAGCGCTTCGACGAGTTCAACCGCCGCTTCGCCTTCATCATGCACGACATCAAGAATCTGGCGAGCCAGCTCTCGCTGCTCGCGCGCAATGCCGAGCGCCACGCCGACAAGCCCGAATTCCGCACCGACATGGTCGCGACACTGAAAGGCTCGGCACAGCGCCTGTCGGGCCTGCTCGCGCGCCTGTCGCCGCGCGCGCGCCGCCGCGCCGCCGAGGCGGGGCGGGTGTTGATCGAACCGCTGCTCAGCGCCGTCGCGGACGAGGCGCGCTCGCGGCACGCGGTATTCGCCGGATGCGAGACCGGTCTCGCCGCCTGGGGCGATGCCGCCGCGATCGGCCAGATCGTCCGGCATCTGGTCGACAATGCGATCGACGCCTCGCCCCCCGACCGCCCGGTTCAGCTCGTCGCCGCGAGCGAGGCGGGGCAGGTACGGATCGAGGTGATCGACGAAGGCCGCGGCATGGCCCGTGATTTCGTGGAGCGCGACCTGTTCAAGCCCTTCGTCTCGACCAAGGCGGCGGGGTTCGGGCTCGGCGCCTTCGAGGCGCTGCAACTGACGCAGGCGATGAACGGGGCGATCGAGGTGACGAGCGAGCCGGGGAAGGGGAGTTGCTTCGCGTTGCGGCTGCCGTCCGCCGATGCGGGTGTGGGGCGCCGGGAGGCGACGGGGATGAAGGAAGCGAGTTGACGATGAGTGGGGGGACCGAACAACGCCCATTGCTGGTGGTCGAGGACGACCCGGGGCTGCAGGCGCAGCTCAAATGGGCCTATGACGATTATCGCGTGCTGATCGCGGGCGATCATGACGCGGCGATCGACTTGCTGCGCGCCGAGGAGCCGGCGGTGGTGACGCTCGACCTCGGCCTGCCGCCCGATCCCGACGGGACGCGCGAGGGGTTCCGCCTGTTGCGCGCGATCCTGGAGATGAAGCCCGATACGAAGGTGATCGTCGTGTCGGGCCATGGCGAGCGCGACAGCGCCCTGCGGGCGATCGCGAGCGGGGCGTGGGATTTCTATCAAAAGCCGATCGACATCGAGGAACTGGGACTGATCGTCCGCCGCGCCTTCCACGTCCGCGATCTGGAGGTCGAGAACGCCCGGCTCGCCGAGGCGGGCGCGAGCGACAATCGCGTGCTCGGCGGGATGATCACCGGCGCCCCCCAGATGCTGAAGGTCGCGCGGACGATCGAGCGCGTCGCGAACCTCGACGTGTCGGTGATGCTGCTCGGCGCGAGCGGCACCGGCAAGGAACTGCTCGCGCGCGGGCTGCATCAGGCGAGCGGGCGGCGCGACGGCGCCTTCGTCGCGATCAACTGCGCCGCCATTCCCGAAAACCTGCTCGAAAGCGAATTGTTCGGGCACGAGAAGGGGGCGTTCACCGGCGCGGTCAAGACGACCGAAGGCAAGATCGAACTCGCGCATGGCGGCACGCTCTTCCTCGACGAGGTCGGTGACATTCCGCTGCCCTTGCAGGTCAAGCTGCTGCGCTTCCTTCAGGAGCGGACGATCGAGCGCATCGGGGGGCGCAAGGCGATCGCGGTCGATACGCGCATCGTCTGCGCCACCCACCGCGACCTCGACGCGATGATCGCCGCGGGCAGCTTTCGCGATGACCTCTATTACCGGCTCGCCGAGATGGTGGTGACGATCCCCGCGCTCGCCGAGCGGCCGGGCGACGCGGTGCTGCTCGCGCGCCATTTCCTCCACCAATATGCGCCCGAGATGAACCCGGGCGTCCGCGGCTTCGCGCCCGACGCATTGCAGGCGATCGACGAGGCGCGCTGGCCAGGCAATGTCCGCGAGCTGGAAAACCGCATCAAGCGCGCGGTCATCATGGCCGACGGCAAGCTGGTGACGAAGGACGACCTCGATCTGGCGGGCGGCGCGGCGGATGAGGCGGGCGAGGAGGCATGGCTCAACCTGCGCAGCGCGCGCGAGGCGGCCGACCGCGTTGCGATCCGCCGCGCGATGACGCAGAGCGAGGGCAATATCTCGGCCGCCGCGAAGCTGCTCGGGGTCAGCCGGCCGACGCTCTACGACCTGCTCAAGCAATATCGGATGCAGGGCTGAATGACGAAGCGCCGCCTCCGGACCGGCGCGCTGCTGACCGCGGCGCTGCTGCTTGCCGGCTGCGGCGGGCCGCGGCCCGACGACGCGCGCGCGGCACTGGAACGGCAGCGCGCCGAACTGGAAGAAGCGATCGTCGACAATCCGAAAGCGGTGGTCGAGCGGGTCGCGCTCGCGCGAATCGCAACGCGGCTCGGCGACGGGGTCGCGGCCGAGGCGGCGGTCAAGGAGGCGTTGGTGGCGGGCGGTAACGCCGCGGTGCTGCGCCCGCTGCTCGCGCGTGCCTATGCGATGCAAGGCGACGGCAGGCGGGCGCTCGACGCGCTCGACGCCGGCCCGATCGCGCCCGACATGATGGGCGAGGCGGCGTGGGTCGCCGCCGACGTGCATCTGGACGACGGCAATCTGGGCGCGGCGCGCGAAGCGCTGGACCGCGCGGTGCGCGAACTGCCGCACGAGGCGGCCCTGTGGGTCGACGTCGCGCGGTTCCGCGAGGCCAATGCCGACACGCCCGGCGCGCGCGATGCGGTCGATTATGCGATCGAGCTCGACCCGGCGAACAGCGCCGCTTTCGCGCTCAAGGCCAATCTGATCCGCGACCAGCAGGGGCTGACCGCCGCGCTCGACTGGTACGACAAGGCGCTCGCCGCCGATCCGGGCAATGCCGAGGCGCTGATCGATCAGGCCGCGACGCTCGGCGACCTCGGCCGCTATCGCGACATGCTGGCCGCGCTGCGCCGGGCGGCGGCGATCGTGCCCGGCGAGCCGCGGCTCTATTATCTGCAAGCCGTGCTCGCGGCGCGCGCCGGGCGCTTCGCGCTCGCGCGCAGCCTGCTCCAGCGGACGCGCGGGCGGATGGACGACGAACCGGGTTTCATGCTGCTGAGCGCGGTCGTCGAACTCGAACTCGGCGGGCAGGCGCTGTCGGCGAGCTGGTCCGAGCGGCTGGTCGAGGCGCAGCCGCACAATTTCACCGCGCGGCGCCTGCTCGCCGCAGCGGACTGGGCCGATGCCGACAGCGATGGCGCGGCCGAGGCATTGGCGCCGATCGTCGCGCGCGCCGATGCCGATAGCTGGTCGCTGCTGCTCGCCGCGCGTGTCGCCGCCGAGCGGGGACGAACACAGGAATCGGCGGCGCTTCAGGCGCGCGCCGCGGCGCTGACGCCCGGCGAGGCGCCGCCCTTCGCGCCCGACGGGGACGATGCGCTGGTGGCGATGGCGGCCGATGCCGCGCCGCTCGACCCGGCGAAGGCGATCCCGGCGATCTCGGCCGATATCGCGCACGACCGGTTCGCCAGGGCGATTGCGCGCGCCGCGAAGCTGCGCGACGCCAACCCCGGCGTCGCCGACGCGCATCTGCTGTTCGGCGACGCGGCGATGGCGGGCGGGCGCTATGACCTTGCGGTCGCGGCCTATCGCAAGGCGCGCGATCTCGACGCGGGCGAGGCGCCGGCGTTGCGCCTTGCCAACGCGCTGTTTCGCGCGGGCGATCCGGCGGGATCGGGCGCCGCCATCCTCGCGCTGCGCGACAGCCAGCCGTCGAGCGTGGCCGCCGACCGGCTGGCTGCGGCGCTGGCGATGGACATGGAACGCTGGGATCAGGCGATCGCGCATCTGGGCCGGGTACGTCGCCGCATCGGCGACCGCGACGCCGTCGTGCTGCGCGACCTCGCGCGCGCCTGGATGGCGAAGGGCGACGCCGTCCGCGCGCTGCCGCTCGCCGCGCGCGCCTATCGGCTGCAACCGCTGAACGGCGACATCATGCTGCTTTATGCGGACCTGCTGGCCGGGCAGGGCGATACGAAGAATGCCGAGGCGCTGCGCGACAAGGCGGCGCAGATCGGGCGGTGATTTTGAACTGCCCCAAATCCCGTCCAATTAAGACCATTTCTTATGGGGGAGGCTTATGCCTCGGTCAGATCCAGCAAGGTGCGCGCGTCGAGGCCGATGCGGCGGATCTGCTGGGCGACGGGGGGCCAGACGTTGGTCAGGAAATCCTCGCGCATCAGGTCGCGCAGCCGTTCGGTCGCACCCGCCGCGACGAACATGCCGACCCCGCGCTTCACCGTGACCAGCCCCTCGTCCTGAAAGGTCTGATAGGCCTTGGCGACGGTCAGCGGGTTCGCGCCCTCCTCCGCCGCGAGGGCGCGGACCGACGGCAGCATGTCGCCGTCGCGATAGGTGCCGTCGAGGATCGCGTTGGCGATCACGTCGCGCAGGCGCTGGTAAACGGGCTTGGTCTGGTCGAGCATGCCGCTTTAATGCCATAAGACAGCAGCACAGTCAAATCGGCGATCGTTACCGATTTCGCCCCTCCACCGATATTATATGTCCCATTCGCTCACGACCGCGTCATAATCCGGTCGCGGCCGTTCCTTGAGCGGTTCGTCGGGGGTGCCAAAGAAGAAATAGCCGGTGATGGTCTCGCCCTCGCCGACGCCGAAGGCGGCCGCGACCGCGGGGCTGTAGGCCGCCCAGCCGGTCAGCCAGCTTCCGACATAGCCATGGGCGTGCGCGGCGTGGAGCAGGTTCATGCCGAGCGCTCCCGCCGACATCTGCTGCTCCCAGACCGGGATCTTGCTGTCCCGGACAGGCGCCGAGATCAGAACGAGCAGCGTGGGCGCCTGATGCGCGAACTGGTCGAGCGGCGAAAGATCCTTCCCCTCGGCGCCGGGATTTTCGGCGATCCAGGCGCGTTTGAGCAGCGCGGCGAAGGCCTCGCGCTGGTCGTCGGCGACGGTGACGATGCGCCACGGCGCGAGCTTGCCATGATCGGGGGTGCGCAGCGCGAGCGCGATGATGTCCCGAAGTTGCGCAGCGTCGGGCCCGGGCGCGACCATGTCGCGCGCCTTGCCCGAGCGGCGGGTTGCAAGGTGCGAGCGAAGCGAGGAGATGTCGTTGAACATGGCGGGGCATGTGGCCCTTTTGCGAAGCTTTCGCAAGAGCGCATGGCGGCGCCCAACCGGTTTCACGCGCAATTAGATTCTTCCCATGCGCAATTTTTGCGCTAGGTTGGCCGGATAAGCGCGGCGGGGAGCCGCGAAACAGCCATCAGGGAATAGGGACGCTCGCATGAAAGACATGGCCTCGTGGGATGAAGGAGACTGGCTCGCCGTCGCGGCGCTGGTCGTCCTCGGCATCTTCCTCAGCGTCGGCGCATTGATCGCCGGCAGCAAGAAGCCCGAGTTCGCCGGCCATCCCAAGGGCCTCTACATGCTGTTCTTCGCCGAGATGTGGGAGCGTTTCTCCTATTACGGCATGCGGGCGCTGCTGATCTTCTATCTGACGCAGCACTGGCTGTTCTCGGACTCCAAATCGAACCTGATCTACGGCGCCTATACCGCGCTCGTCTATATCACCCCGGTGCTCGGCGGCTATCTGGCCGACCGCTATCTGGGGCAGCGCAAGGCGGTGCTGTTCGGCGGCGTCCTCCTGTCGCTCGGTCACCTGTTCATGGCGTTCGAGGGCGATCACGGCATCACCGAAGCCGCCACGAAGCAGGCCGATCCGGCGATCAACATCTTCTGGCTCGCGCTCGCGCTGATCATCGTCGGGTCGGGCTTTCTAAAAGCCAATATCTCGGTGATGGTCGGCCAGCTCTATCGCCTGACCGACATGCGCCGCGACGCCGCCTACACGATCTTCTACATGGGCATCAACGTCGGCGCCGCGCTCGGCACCATCCTCGTCGGCTATCTGGGGCAGCGGATCGGCTGGTCCTATGGCTTCGGGCTCGCCGGCATCGGCATGGTCGCGGGACTGATCGTCTTCGTGCTCGGCAAGAAGGTGCTGCTCGGCGCGGGCGAGGCTCCCGCGCCGCTGTCGCGCGGCAAGGAACTATCGGTCTATGGCGCCGGTGTCGCCGCGGTCGCGGTGATGTGGGCGCTGGTCCAGTATCAGGACGTGATCCAGACGCTGTTGATCATTTCGGGCATCGCACTGCTCGGCTATGTTCTTTACGAGAGTTTCAAGCTGCCGAAGGAGCCGCGCGAGCGCATGTTCGCGATCCTGTTCCTGATTGCCTTGAATCCGCTGTTCTGGGGCCTGTTCGAGCAGGCGGGCGGCAGCTTCAACCTCTACACCGACCGCTATGTCGACATCGGCGGGGTGCCGGCGTCGGTGTTCCAGTCGATCAACCCCATCTACATCATCCTGTTCGCGCCGGTGATCGCGGGCATCTGGCAATGGCTCGGCAAGCGCGGGCTCGAACCGTCGGCGCCCGCGAAGTTCGCGCTGGCGCTCGCGCAGGTCGGGATCGGCTTCCTCGTCTTCGTCTGGGGCGCGAAGGGCGCCGGGATGGAGGTGATGACCCCGGTGATCTTCGTCTTCCTGCTCTATCTGCTCCATACGACGGGTGAGCTCTGCCTGTCGCCGGTCGGCCTGTCGGCGATGAACCGGCTGGCGCCTTCCTATCTCGCATCGCTGATCATGGGCGCCTGGTTCTACATGACCGCGGTCGGCAATTTCGTCGCCGGCAAGATCGGCGAGGCGACGGGGGGCGAGAGCGGCGAGATGTCGAAGGAGGCGACGCTCGCCATCTATAACGAGATCGGCTGGATCACGCTGGGCGTCAGCGTCGTCGTGCTCGCCCTGTCGCCGATCGTGAAGCGGTGGATGCACCTCGACACGCTGCGCGACCGCGAGGGAGATATTCCCGGCGCGAGCGAGGTCGGCGAGGCGGAAGCCGCCGGCACCCATCCCGAACCCCGGCCGGCGAACTGAGCGTGGCCGGAGGAGTGAGGGGAAGCCTGCTCGCCGCGACGCTGCTCGCCGTGACCGGCTGCGCGGCGGCGGATGGCGCACCACAGACAGCGTCGGACACACCCGCCGCGGCGCCGGAAAAGAAACCCGACCGGTCGATCACCGATCCCTATCCGTCGACCTATCACGCTTATCCGTCGACGCCGACCGCGGTGCGCGGCGTCACCGTCTTCGATGGCGAGGGTGGACGGATCGAGCAGGGCACGGTGCTGCTGGCAGACGGCAAGGTCGAGCGCGTCGGCGGGCCGGACCTCGCGATCCCGGAAGGCTATCGGGTGATCGACGGCACGGGTAAATATCTGACCCCCGGCGTCATCGACGTCCACAGCCACCTCGGCGACTATCCGACCCCCAGCGTCGCCGCGCACGACGACGGCAACGAGGCGACGAGCCCGACGACTCCCGAAGTATGGGTCGAGCACAGCGTCTGGCCGCAGGACCCCGGCTTCACCCGCGCGCTCGCCAACGGCGGCATCACGACGCTCCAGATCTTGCCGGGCAG
>Ga0182735_1001786_pt1 | contig 13935 bp, 11 predicted proteins | sample eDN5th30CKraftMG_FD_128524 | JGI IMG/M metagenome (GOLD analysis project Ga0182735, IMG submission 128524) | Enriched Miracle-Growth compost microbial communities from Emeryville, California, USA - eDNA 5th pass 30_C Kraft MG (version 2) (version 2) ... | reverse complement strand
TGGTCGGCGCGGATGTGCAGCAGGATGTCGCCCGGCGTCGCCATCGCGTGCCGGTCGCCCGCGCGGAACTCGCGGAACGGGTGCAGGTTGGCCGGACGCGGCTGGCCAAACAGCGTGTCCCAGCCGTTGGCGCTGAACCCGCAAATACAGGATAGGTTTCCTGCGGGCACGCGCTTGCCGACCGAACGCACCAGGGCAGCCAGGTTGCCGCACAGGGCGCGCACCTTGTCCGCATTGGCGCCATCGGCCGCCAGCGTGGCCACGATGAAAATCGCGCTGCGCGTAATCGGGGCGACGATGGCCTGCGGTAGGGGAAGAGAAAGGGACATGAGATCCAACGATAGTATTCGAAAGCGCCTTGCCGGGATTCCCGCGGCGCGGCGGGCGCTCCATGGCCGGGGATGGCGATGATTGTGATCGAATTCGCGGCGCAATGCCAGGGCCTGGCGCTGCCACGGCCAGGCATTCCCGGTGTCGGGAATGCCCGCAATGGAAATCGCAGTATGCTCGGCAGGCGCCGGACGGCAAATGGGCCGGAACGGCTCGATCCAATTCCTTTCCCCTGCCCGATGCCCAAGAAGCTTGTTTCCCTGGTTGCTACCCTGATCGGCCTGTTCTGGTGCCTGAATGCCCATGCCCAGTATTCCGTCGAATCGGTCCCCAACCCGAAAAGCCGCGGGCAAGACCACTATGTCAGCGATCCGGACGGCCATTTGAGCAGCGGGACGATCGCCCAGCTGGACGCCATCGGCACGGCCATCGAGGCCGCCAACGGCAGCGAGTTCGCCATCGTGGTCGTGAACGACTACCAGGGCGACAGCGATTTCACCTTTGCCCTGGACCTGTTCACCCACTGGGGCATCGGCAAGCAAGGCAGCGACAATGGCCTGCTGCTGTTCCTGGGCATGGACCGGCGGGAATACCGCTACATCACCGGCTATGGCCTGGAAGGCATCTTTCCCGATGCGTTGCTGAAACAGATCGCAGAAGACTATCTGGTGCCGTACATGAAGACCGGCGATACCGACATGGCGGTACTGGCCACCGCCAGGGCGGTCGAAAGCGTGTTCCTCTCGCCCACGCACGAGCTGGAACTGGCAAACCTGCAGGCATACCGGCCCACCTTCTGGAACCGCCACGCGGCCACGCTGGAGCAAGCCCTGTATGTAGTGGCGCTGTTCCTGGCCGGCTACGGCTGGATCAGCCTGGCGCGCAGGCGGGTGCTGAAACAGCATGCCGTCAAGCAGGCGCCATACAAGAGTCATCCCTTCTGGTATGCGCTATTTGCGTTCTTGTTTTCCCTGTTCCTCAGCCTGTTCGTGTTCCTCGTCCTGGAAGTGATCGAGCGCGTCTACCAGGTGAAGAACCTGCCATATTTTGTCGCGGCGTACGGCACCTTCCTGCTGCTCTTCCATTATTACGGGGGCCGGGAATTTATCAAGAAGAGCACCAAGGACAAGAAGACGAGCCTGGACATGCAGGTATCGTTCACCCGCCTGAGCCTGCTGCCGCTGCTGCTGTCGCCGCTGGCTTATAAGGCGTATTACGACCTGGGAAAGAACAGCCGGAATTCCCGCCAGCGGGAAATACCGCCGGATGCCAGCGGAAAGTGGGCCCGCGTGAACCGCGATGCGCTGAAACGCAAGGATCTGCAGAAATACCTGACCGAGCAGCAATTGCGGGAAGAGTCGCTGGGCGCCAAGTCCTATGAAATCTGGCTGGCGAAAGACAGCGGCAAGCTTCATATCGCCGATTTCCCCGGCGACCGCATCAAACAATACGACGTCTGCCCGAAGTGCCATGGGCGGACCCTGAAGAAACCCGAGATCAAGGTGCGCAAGCGCTCCACCCATTCCGAGACCGGAACCGGGGAACGCATGCGGGAATGCGCATTCTGCGACTACAGCGTATCGCTGGGCATGGTGGTGCTGGCCAAACTGCAGAGCAGCTCCAGTTCCGGCAGTTCCGGCGGCGGGGGAAGCAGCGGCGGCTCTGGCGGAAGTTTTGGCGGAGGCTCCAGCGGCGGAGGCGGCGCGGGGGGTAGATGGTAGCTGGCCTGGATGCGCGCATGGATGGCTGGACGCGCCTCGGCGCGGCCTGGGGTCGATGTTCCGGGCAGTGCGCCGGCCGCCCGGGCGCACGGAATAACCCGAAAGCCCCGCCGGCTGCAATCGGATCCGGATCGGTGGTTGACCCGGATGTACGCGGACTGCGCTAAAGCCGTTCCAGCCGCGTATCCGGGTCCTGCAATTCGGCAATCGAGGGGCATCTTCCTTGCTTGTGCCAACGCTTGGCCAGCTTCAGCTCTTTCGCCATATTCACCGCGACAACCGAGTGCAAGGCCCCCTCGACGATCTGGAACACGCAGAATTTGGCGTCCCGCATCGAGCCCCGCACGACGCGAAGGCCGGCCTCCGAGGGGAGGCCCAGCACTTGTAAATTGACGTCATACTGATCCGACCAGAACCAGGGCATGTCCCGCGGTACAGGGGGTTGTCCCGCCAGGGCCGCACCCACGGCAATGCCCTGGCCCTGCGCGTTGGCCCAGGATTCCAGCCGCAGGCGGGCCTGTGCTCCCGGCCAGCCGCACGGCTGATTGGCCACATCGCCCACCGCGTAGATCGCGGGATCGGACGTCTGTCCGCGGGCATCGACCACGATGCCATTCTCGACCTGCAGGCCGCAGGCTACCGCCAGTTCGGTATTGGGCTCCAGCCCGATGCCAAATACGACGACATCGGCCAGCTCGACGCCCCGGTGGGTGCGCACCCGCAACGCGCCGTCGTCCGCCGCCGGCTCGATCGCGGTGACGGCGCCCTTCAGTTGTACGTCCACCCCATGACGCCGGTGCAGGTCCAGCAGGAAATTCGAGATATCCGCCGGCACCGACCGGGCGCAAAGCCGGGACCCGCCCTCGATCAGGCAGACCTGCAGGCCAAGCAACCGCGCCGTCGCCGCCACTTCGAGGCCTATCCATCCACCGCCCACCACCAGCAGCCGGCGGCCCGGCCGCAAAGCGCCGCGCAACCGGACCGCATCGTCGAGCGAACGCAGGGTATGCACGCCCGGCAGGCCGCCGCCCGGGATATTCGGCTGGCGCGCGGCGCCCCCTGTGGCCAGCACCAGCGTGTCGTAGGCCAGCGGCGGCCCCTGTTCCAGCAGGACCTGGCGGCGGGCGCGGTCGATGGCGACCGCCCGGGTGCCCAACTCGAGCCGTATGCCCAGTTCGCCTGCCTGCCGGGCAGGCAGCAGGCAGGGTGGCTCGGACTGCGCGCCGGACATCACCCCTTTGGACAAGGGCGGACGCTCGTACGGCGGATGCGGCTCTTGCCCCACCAGCACGATCTGCGCCTCGGGCGCATGCTGCCGCAATGTGCGCGCCACCCAGGCGCCCGCCTGCCCGGCGCCGACGATCACGGTCTTCATAGGCCCGGCATCCTTATGCATGCACGAGTTTGATATAGATGACGCCCTGTTCCACCCGGGCGGGATAGGACCGCAGGTCGTCGCTGCAAGGGGGGCTGACCGCCTTGCCGCTGCGAATGTCGAACCGGCCTTCATGCAAGGGGCATTCGATCTCGCAGCCGTCCTGTATCAAACCGTCTGACAGGTCCGCATCGCCGTGCGTGCACTTGTTGTCGGTGGCGTATATCTCGCCGTCCAGTTTGTACAGGCATACCGGCACGCCGCCAATCTCCGTACCTAGCGTGTCTTCCTCGGGCACGTCGTCATAGCCGGCGGCCCGGACCCATTCTTCTGTTGCCACGCTTACCTCGTCATCAGGTCGATGTAGTGGTTTTCCATGTGGTGAAGCGCCTCTTCCAACGGCGCCATGGGGCCGGGCTGGAAGAACTTGGAACCGGCGGCGTTCTGCAACGATTCGACCATGACGGCATCTTCGGCAATGATCTGCCTGACGAAGGCCCGATAATTCGCCAGCTCTTCTTCGTACCGGGGAATGGAAAAGGCCTCTGGCGGAAACAGCAGGTAGCAGATCACGCGCGTTTCATTGGGGGAAATCGGCCATACGTGCCACATACGCAGGCTGTCCGACCGCATCGACAGATTCAGGTTCGGATAGATACCGGCCTTGCACGCGATGCCCGACGACTTGTCTTGCGCCCAAGGCAAGGTGGGGAACACCTGCGTACCGCCCTTGGAATGCGGCCGGGCCTCGTATTGCGTGTGCCAGCCGCCGTCTTGCTCCAGTTGGAACTTCAGTTTCTCGCCTTTGACAAAGCCGCCGAACGTGCTCTTGTGGATCACGCCCACGTGATAGATGTCGATCAGGTTCTCGACCAGGAATTTCCAGTTGCACTTGACGTCGATCTCGACCTTGTCGGCCAGCTTGCACTCGCCCGACTGAAACCACCACAGGCTTTTCTCGTAGGGAGCGATGTAGTCCTCGAACGATGGCGGTTGCTCGGCAAAATTGGTGAAAATCCATCCGCGCCAGATCTTCACGGGCAAGGGCTTGAGCCTGGCCCCGCTCATATCGACTTCGGATTCCTTCATGCCGGGCGCGGCGATCAGCTTGCCCCCCACATCGAACAGCCAGGCGTGGTAAGGACAGCTGAAATCCTTCGCATGCCCGCAGCCGCTCGCCACCGCCACGCCGCGATGCAGGCACATGTTCATGCAAACCTGTATCTCGTTCTCGGAAGGCCGTGAAATGAGAATGGGCTCGTTCATGACACTGAACGTCATGTAGTCGCCGACATTGGGAATTTCCTCGACCCGCCCGACCGACAGCCAGTGAGTCATGAATATGCGCTCTTTTTCCATGGCGTAGATGTCCGCGGAGCTGTACACGCCGCCAGGCAGGTGGCGGGCGCGCAACAGGCTTTCCCGTGTCTTATCAAAGCGCGGCGAAAGCTCGCGCAGTTGGATGGCAGCGGTTTGCATGGGGTGTCTCCCTGAAGTTGAATCATGGAGACGAAGTTTATGATCGACATCGATCGATGTATAGATCGACTATAAAATCGATATAAACTAGGAACACCCTTCCCGGAGCCAAGCCTGTGACCGATTCGCACGACCCTTCGCCCAACGACACTGCTCCGCATCCCCCGGGCGACACCGGCCGGCGCGTCAACGACGTCGACTACGTGCGCCGCGACGAAGCCCTGGCCATGCTGGGCATCAAGAAGGAGTCGCTCTACACCTATGTCAGCCGTGGCTTGATCAAGACGCTGCCCGAACCCGGCAAGCGAACCAGCCTGTACCGCAAATCCGATCTCGAGAAACTGAGCACGCGCGCCGGAGCCAAGGCCGGCGGCACGCCAGTGGCCCAGGCGCTGCGCTACGGCGAGCCTGTCGTGCAAACCTGGATCTGCGACATCAGCCCCGCGGGGCCGCACTATCGCGGGCACCTGGCCACCACCCTGGCGCGCGAGGGGCGTTCGCTCGAATATGCGGCCGACCTGCTTTGGGGCGGGTTGCCGCCCGGGCGCGACCGCCCGTGGCCGCCGATACCAGACGATGCGGCCCAGGCGGTGCACAGGCTGGTCTCGCACAACGACCAGCGCGACTTCTCCCCCATCCGGCTCCTGGCCATGGCGGCCCTGCATCTCAGCACCCTGGAAACCGCCGAAGACACCGCCGGCCGGGGCGATGTCCGCATGAGCGGCGTGCGGCTGATCAGCACCTTCGCCGCCGCATCCGGGTATTTCGGACCGGCTCGTTCCTACCAGCCCGCGGGGCAGGAAGAATTCGTGGCGCAGCGGCTATTGCGCGGCTTCGGCCTGTCCGAAGGGCCGGGCCACGACGAGCGGCTGGCCATCATGAACGCGGCCCTGGTGCTCAGTATCGACAACGAACTGGCGGCGCCCACATTCTGCGCACGCATCGCATCCTCGACCGGCGTGGACGTCCATGCGTGCGTCGCCTCGGCGCTGATGGCCCAGGCCGGCCCCATGCAGGCCGGCGGCATGATGGACCTGGGGCAGTATCTGGCGGACGGGCTGGCCGACGACAACCGGCCGGCGGTCCACGCCGGCGTGCCCTGTTTCGGCCATCCCCTGTACGACCGCGACCCGCGCGCCGAACTGCTGCTTGGAATGGTCCGCGACCTGCCGGGCAACGACGCCGCCAAGGCGCGCCTGCTACGGCTCGTCGACGCCATCCACCAGCAGGCAGGAACCTACCCCAACCTGTTCGGCGCACTGGTCATCCTGTGCCAGGTGCTGGGCCTGCCCACGAGCGCGGCCGTCTATCTGCACTGCGTCGGCCGCACGGCCGGATGGGTGGCGCATGCGGCGGAACAACGGCTATCTGGCGTGATGCTGCGCCCGAGGGCCCGCTACATGGGCACGCGGCCGGCCCCGTCCATCTAGGATCAGCCCGGCGATCAGCTGGCGCAGCCATTTGTGGGCGGCGTCGGTGTGGGCGCGCCGATGCCAGAACTGGCGCACGCGCGCCTGGGGCATCTTGAAGGGCAGCTCGTACGTCTCGAGCCTGTCCATGCCCACGACTGCGTTACCCGGCACGGTTGCGATCAAGTCCGACTGCATGACGATCGCCGCGCAACGCTGGTAATGCGTGACCGTCAGCTTGACGTCGCGCTGTTGCTTGCGGCCCAGCAGGGCTTCTTCCACCAGGGTGTCGGTACTGCCCGCGGTCGACACCACGTGCCCCAGGGAAAGGTAACGCGCCAGCGTCAGTTTTCCCCTCAGCCCGGGATGCCCCTTGCGGGCAATGCACAGATATCGATCGTCGAACAAATGCTGCTGATAGAAGCCAGTGTGCAGGAAGCCGATATTGCCAATGGCCAGATCCGCCTCGCCACTGCGCAAGGCGGGCGCGTATTCAGCGTAAGGCAGGCGCGACGCCTCGATACTGACGCCTGGCGCGGCCGACGACAAGGCAAGCATCAAACGCGGCAGCACGACCATCTCGCCCACATCGGACATCAGCAAGCGAAAGGTCCGGTTGCTCGATTCGGGCCGGAAATCGGCGACGTGCGCGAAACAGGTCTCGATACCGGCCAACGCCGCCTCCAACGGGGCGAAGAGAGTGTGGGCCAGGGTGGTGGGCTCCATGGTCCGGCCCGATCGGGTAAACAGCGGGTCGTTGCACTGCTCGCGTAGCCGGCGCAGCGCATTGCTCATGGCGGGCTGCGTCAACCCTATGGCATTGGCCGCGTGCGAGACACTGCGCAGCCGGTACACCACGACAAACACGCGCAGCAGGTTCAGATCGAAGTTCTTTATATTCATGGCATGAATTCAACAACCTTCAATCATTTATTTGACCATATATGCAGCCTGGCACGACCATGCTCGCCATGCACAAACTCCCTTGAAGGTGAAGATTCATGTCGGAAGCAGTTGTCGAGGTCCCGGTTCTTATTGTGGGAGGCGGGCCGATCGGCCTGGCAATGAGCATAGACCTGGCTCGGCGCGGAGTGCGTTCCGTGCTGCTGGAACAGGGCGACGGCACCATCGAGCACCCTCGCACCGGGCTGGTAGCCATTCGCACGATGGAAGCCTTTCGCATGTGGGGGATTTCCCGGCAAGTGCGGGCCTGCGGCTTTCCCGAAGACTACGACTTGTCGATGGTATTCTGCACCTCGCTGAACGGCCTGTTGCTGGATCGCGAACCCTATCCCAGCATGCGCGACAGCCCCACGCCCGCCGAGACCCCCGAAAAGAAGCAGCGCTGTCCGCAACTGTGGCTGCAACCGATCCTGACCGAGGCCGCTTTGGCGAGCCCGCGGGCGGACATCCTGTTCGAGCATCGGTTCCTGCAACTGGAACAGGACGGGGAATCGGTGCATGCCGAAGCGCTCGACCTGCGCACCGGCCATACCAGGCGCTTCCGGGCCCAATATCTGCTGGGCTGCGATGGCGCGTCCAGCCAGGTACGGGAACAGGCCGGCATCGCGATGCAGGGGCGGCTGCTGAGCTATTCCATCAACATCCTGATCAAGTCCGTGGGCCTGGCCGATACGCACCCGATGGGGCAGGCCGAACGCTATATGTTCGTCGGGCCCGAAGGGATGTGGGGCAACCTCACTGTCGTCGACGGTGCCGACATCTGGCGCCTGACCGTCCTGGGCTCGGACGAAAAAATGGACCTGTCGTCGTTCGATGCCGCCGCATGGGTACGCCGCGCGCTCGGCGGCCCCAATGGGACGGGGGCTGAATTCGAAATCCTGTCGGTGACCCCCTGGCGGCGCAGCGAAATGCTGGCCGACCGCTATGACAACGGACGCGTGCTGCTTGTCGGAGATTCCGCCCACACCATGTCCCCGACCGGCGGCATGGGCATGAATACCGGCATACAAGAAGTGCTGGACCTGGGCTGGAAGCTGCAAGGGCTGCTGGAAGGTTGGGGCGGCCCCGCGTTGCTGCGCAGCTACGACATCGAACGCCGCCCCATCGCCCAGCGCAATACCCGTTTCTCGACGCAGAACTTCAAGGCCTGGCAAGACACGCCGGATCCGCGCGCGGTATGCGACGAAACGCCCGAAGGCGAGCGTACCCGCGCGGCGCTGGGCAAGCGGCTGCGGGATTCGACCCGCGTCGAATGGGAATCCATGGGGCTGCAGATCGGGCACCGGTACGACGAATCGCCGATCTGTATTCCCGATGGCACAGCGCCGGTGCCGGACGACTTCAGGGTCTATGTCCCGAATGCCCGTCCCGGCGCCAGGGCTCCACACGTCTGGTTGCAAGACGGCAGGTCGATCCTGGACCTGTTCGGCAGGTCATTCGTACTGCTCAATTTCGCCCAGGACAACGCCGACGACGTGCGCGCCATGTTGTCGGCCGCCGCTGCGCTGCGGGTTCCTTTCGAAGTGGCGGCGTTGAGCGACGAGTTCGACGCGGCGCGCATCTACGCGGCAAAGCTGGTGCTGGTACGCCCCGACGGGCACGTCGCATGGCGCGGCGACCGGCCCGGCGACGCCCGCCATATTTTTAATGTTGTACGCGGCGCAGCCTGACCGCACACATACCAAGAAATAGGAGAGAGATATGACGCAGTCCCATAAAAGACGGTTCATTCAAGCGGCCGCCTGTAGCTTTTTCATGAGCTTTTGCCTGCCGGCGGCGCACGCCGCGGAAGAAGCCTATCCGAACAAGCCCATCAAATTCGTGGTTCCCTACACGGCGGGAGGCAGCAACGACGTCGTGGGCCGGGTGCTGGCGCAGAAGCTGTCGGCCGATTGGGGGGTGCCCATCATCGTCGAGAACCGCGCGGGCGCGGGGGGTAACCTGGGCGCGGCACAAGTGGCGCGCTCGGCGGCAGACGGCTACACGTTCCTGATCACGCCGAACAATCTCTTGACGATGAACCCCTATGTCTACGAGAAGATCGGGGTCGGCTACGACCCGATCAAGGATTTCCAACCGGTGTCGCTGGTAGCTACGGGCCCGATACTGCTGGCGGTCAACGCGGAATTGCCCGTGAACTCGGTACAGGAACTCATTGCCTACGCCAAAGCCAACCCAGGCAAGCTCAGCTATGCTTCGGCGGGTGTCGGCACCCCGCACCATTTAAGCGCTGAACTGTTCAAGTCCATGACCGGCGTCGATATCGTACATGTGCCATACAAGGGCGCCGTCCCGGCCGTCAGCGACTTGGCGGCTGGGCGGGTGCAGGTCATGTTCGGCATTCCCAATAGCTTGATGCCCTTCGTCAAGACAGGACAGCTCAAGGCGCTGGCAGTCAGCAGCGTGGCGCCCTCGTCGCAACTGCCGGACCTTCCCACGATAGATTCGGCTGGCGTGCCCGGTTTCGATTCTTCGCTGTGGATCGGCCTGACAGCCCCGGCGGGTACGCCGGCCGCCGTGATCGCGAGAATCAATACGGCGATCCGCGAGGCAATGCACGATTCAGAGGTGAAGACCAGCCTGGAGGCGCAGGGGCTGATGCCGGCATCCAGCACGCCGCAGGAATTCGCGGCGCTGATCAAGCACGACGCCGACCGCTGGTCCAAACTCGTCCACGATCGCCAACTGTCCGCGGATTGACGCGCCGGTTCGCCCAGGCGGGCGCGGAATTAGGGCGGGCCTACACCGCAATGGCCTGGGCCAGCTTCTGGATGGACAACGGCGCGCAGCCCTCGGCATCGTTGCTGACCGTCACGTAGGCCGGCTGGCCCGCTCCCGTGATCCCGCGGATCGTGCGCGCCAGCACCGAGCGGGTAGGAAGATCCTCGCTGAGAATGGCATTGAACGGATCGTGCTTTTTCTGCGCGTCGGCATAACCATACGCGCCGAAAATGCGGTTCAGGTTCCATCGGCAGACCAGCGGCCCCGGCCATAGCGCGCGCAGCATCGGCAGTTGCGCTTCGATCGGCGGCATCTTGCCATGCAGGCCCAGGCAGAAAGTGGCCTCATGCGCCTTGAGTGTGTCGACCAGCGCCTGGCCCAGTAGTTCAGGGTCCCGCACTTCCACCGCGACGATCACGGCGCCATGCCCGGACAAAGCCTCCCGGACAGCCGCCAGCATACGGCCCAGCTTCTCGAACAGCGTTGCGGGGCGACTCAGCCACCCCCAAGGCAGAGGGCTCAACTGGAACACCAGAACGCCGAGCTTGGCGCCCAGGCCTTCAAGCGCCGGCCGCACGAATTCCTGGATGGCCAGCGACGGATCGAGGAAAACCGGGTTGACCTCGCGCGTCCTGCCTTCTTCGCCCCGCACCTGGGCGTCGGTAATGCTGGCCGGACATTTGACGACGAAACGGAAGTCGTCATCGACCTGCCCCGCATAAGCGGCATACTGGCTTGCCGTCAACGGGCGCCAGAACGTGCGGTCCACACAAACCGTGCGCAAAAGCGGATGCTGATGGTAGGCGCCAAGACCATGCTTGGACAGCGTGCTCGAATCGTATTCGCCGTCCCAGACCACCCCTTCCCAGCCTGGGTATGACCAAGTAGAAACGCCAAAGCGCAACTGCGCCGGAAGCTGCCGCGCGAGCGCACGCCATCCCTGCCCCGCGGGAGCGGGAAGCACCTTGGCCATGCTTCGAAGCACGGAAAAATCCGGATCCGCATGAGAGGCCGCCTGGTTCGAGGCGTTGGCCGAAGGCTGGAGGGGCACATCTCCGAAAAGATCGTCTTGCATACTTGTCGTACCGGCACGAAGGTAGGCTAAAGGGTACTTGAATAACACCGGGCCTATTCGGATGTGTCCGTCCGTCAGCGCCACGCTTGCATTTCAAACCCGGAATTAAGCGGGATGGGGCTCATGGCCGTCACTGCATAGGCTGGCGGGCAGCGGGCATCCGGCACACCATGGTAATGGGCCGACGAATGTACCGAACTTGGGGTGCCAGGGGTGGATTTCCCGATCCAAACGGCATCAGGAATAACAGCATCACTGCATTTCAACCACTTGGGTTACTTCCCAAAGCGACGAGATGAGTGTGAAGCGCGAATTGGAGCGGGTGATGGGAATCGAACCCACGCTTGAGGCTTGGGAAGCCGCCGTTCTACCATTGAACTACACCCGCGCTGGTCGTACCGGGCCCAAAGAACCCGGCAGAGAGGTGGAATTATAGCCAGGTTTTGGACGGGCAGTCTTGCCCATGCAATGGGCGCCACCAAGGCGTCAGGCACTCTCCGCGAGATGCCCTTGGCCAGCATGCGCGGCCGCCAGGGTGTCTGACACCGTCGGGAATCAGACACCTGGCCATCCAGCCTCAGTTGGCCTTGATGCCCGCGGCCTTCACCACCTTGCCCCAGCGGTCATATTCCTGCTGGGTATAGTCCGCCAGCTTCGCCGGACCCATGAATTCCGCCTCGGCGCCCTGCTCGGCCGCTTTCTTGCGGAATTCGTCGGTCTTCATGATGCCTTCGATGGTGCTGGCCAGTTTGTCCACCACGGCCTTGGGCGTCTTGGCCGGCGCGTACATGGCGAACCACGACGACACCAGCAGGTCCGGGTAGCCCGCTTCGGCGGCGGTTGGCACGTCGGGCAGCGAGGCCAGGCGATTCGGCCCGGTCACGGCCAGCGCGCGCAGCTTGCCGGCGGCGATGTGCCCCAGCAGCGGCGGCGGGGTGGTGATGGTCATGTCCACCGCCCCACCCAGCAAGTCATTCAGCGCCGGGCCGGTGCCCTTGTACGGGATATGGGTGATCTTCACGCCGGCCATCTGCTTCAACAGCTCGGTGGCCACGTGCTGCAGCGCGCCGTTGCCGGACGAGGCGTAGTTCAGCTTGTCCGGATTGGCCTTGGCATATTCCACCAGTTCTTTCAGCGTGTGCACCGGCAGGCTGGGCCGCACCACGATGACCTGCGGGGCCGACAAGATGTTGGCGATGGGGGCGAAATCCTTGATCGGATCCCAGCCTTGCGGCGGTTGCACGTGCGGCGAGATGGCGTTGTAGCCGGAATACTGCAGCAGCAAGGTGTAGCCGTCCGGCGCCGCCTTGGCGACCGCGGCGGTCGCGATGCTGCCCGAGGCGCCGGGCTTGTTGTCGACGACCACGGTCTGGCCCAGGGCCTGGCCCAGCGGCTGGGCGATCAGGCGGGCGGCCAGGTCGGTCGTGCCGCCCGGCGCGGCCGGCACCAGCAGCGTGATGGGATGATCGGGATAGTCGGCGGCCAGGACGGCGGCGGGGCCGGCGGCAACGGCCAGGGTGGCGGCGGCCAGGCAGGCGCGCAACGGTTTCGACAGGAAGGGGGTGCTCATCGGTAAGGTCTCCTGATGATTGTTATGGGTAGAAAAGCAATAACGCCTGAAAACGCCCGGGTCAGGCTGGCCCGAACCGCTCGGCCAGCCACGCGGGCGGCGCGTGGGTGGCCAGCCGGTGGCCGGCGGCCAGCAAGGGGGTGGAAAACTCGCGCTGCACCAGTTGCGGCAGGCCGCGCACGATGGCCAGCAGGGCCTGCAGGTCGACGCCGGTGTGGATGCCCATGCACTCGAACATGTGCACCAGTTCTTCGGTATTCACATTGCCGCTGGCGCCGGGCGCGTAGGGACAGCCGCCCAGGCCGCCGGCCGCGGCATCGAAACGCACCACGCCGGTCTGCCAGGCCGCGATGGCGTTGGCCAGGGCCATGCCACGGGTATTGTGTAGATGCGCGGTCAAGGGAATGCCCGGCAGGGCGCGCGCCACTTGCTGGCACAGGCCGGCCACCTGGGTGGGATAGGCCATGCCGGTGGTGTCGCACAGGGTGATGCCGGCGGCGCCGGCTTCCACCAGGCGGCTGGCCAGGCGCAGCACCTCATCGACGGGCACGTCGCCGTCGAACGGGCAGCCGAACACGGTGGACAGCGATACGTTGCAGGGCACGCCGGCCGCCTGGGCGGCTTGCAGGATGTTGACCAGTTCGGCCAGCGATTGCTCGCGCGTCATGCGCAGGTTGGCGCGGTTGTGGGTTTCGCTGCTGGACATGACCAGGTTCAGCTCGTCGGTGCCGACTTCCAGCGCGCGCTCCAGGCCGCGGATATTGGGCACCAGCGCGGTGTAGACCACGCCGGGGCGGCGCTGGATGCGGCGCATGACTTCCTGCGCATCGGCCAGCGCCGGGATGGCCTTGGGCGAGGTAAAGCTGGTGACCTCGATGCGAGCGTAGCCGCAAGCGGACAACGCATCCACGAACGCAACCTTCTCGTCGGTGGGGACGAACGCTTTCTCGATCTGCAGGCCGTCGCGCGGGCCGACTTCGTTGATTTCGATTCTGGAAGGGCCGGTGTTCATGCAATGACTCCGCGGGCGCGCAACCGCGCGCGTTGTTCCTCGTTCAGGCCGGCGGCCGACAGCACCGAGTCGGTATGCTCGCCCAGCGTGGGCGCGCGGTCGTGAATGGCGCCGGGGTTGGCCGACAGCACCGGAAACACAGCCGGCATTTCCACGCGGACGCCGCTGGCCCCCTCGATCTCGGCAATGGCGTTGCGCGCGCGGTAGTGCGGGTCGCGCGCGATGTCGGCAACCGAATAGATGCGGCCGCTGGGCACGCCGGCTTCCCGCATGGCTTCCA
>Ga0182735_1001785_pt1 | contig 13943 bp, 13 predicted proteins | sample eDN5th30CKraftMG_FD_128524 | JGI IMG/M metagenome (GOLD analysis project Ga0182735, IMG submission 128524) | Enriched Miracle-Growth compost microbial communities from Emeryville, California, USA - eDNA 5th pass 30_C Kraft MG (version 2) (version 2) ... | reverse complement strand
TAGGCGTCGGCCGCCGTCTCGACCTCGCGCGTATAGGACGATTGCAGCACGGTGCGCGCCGCGATCACCACGGCACCGCCGCCGACGAAGTCGCCGAGCACCATGCCGAACAGGAACGACAGCCCGGCGCCTTGCAGCACCGAGCGGGTGCCGTCGCGATGCGCCACATGCCCGAGTTCATGGGCGATAACGCCGGCAAGCTCGTCGGGCGTGCGCGCCTGGTTGATCAGGCCCTCGAAGACGAAGACGGTGCCGCCGGGGAGCGCGATGGCGTTGGCTTCCGCGCGGCGGACGACGAAGGCGCGAACCGGGCTGGCGAGCCCGGCATTGGCTTCGAGCCGCCGCACCAGTTTATCGAAGGCGGCGCGGCCGGCCTGTTCGCGCGGGCCGCGGCCGCACTCGAAATTCTCGCCGGCGCCGGCGGTGTCGAGCACGGTGCGGGTCTGCATCTCGACGGCGTCGCCGAGCCGCCGCTCCAGCCCCGCCGGGACCAGCGATGTCAGCCGCCCGGCGATGCTCGGGATGCCGAACCAGGCGACAAGCAGCAGCAGGACGGTGGCCGCGATGATCCAGCCGGTGACGGTGGCGCGCTGCCGGCGGGCGAGGCCGCCGGTGCGGTCGATGCCCTCCGCCTTGATGTCGATCGCCGTCATCAGTTCGGGGTCGCGCACGTCGAGCCGGGCGGTGCCCGGATCGTGCAAGAGACCGATGCGCAGCACGTCGTTGGGCGCCGACACGCTTTCGAGATGGTCGTATCGCCATTCGGCGAGCGTGCGCTGCGCGGCATCGGCGATGCGTAGCCCCGCCGCCTCCAGCGTCACGGTCACCGCGTGCCGCTCGTTGGTGGCGCCGTCGTAGAAAACCGCTGGACCGCTGCTCGTCATCGAAGGCAATGCCCTTTTGCCTAGAGGCCGCCGACCTGCAAGGCGTCGGCCAGTCCTTCGCCGATCGCCGAGCTGGGGCGGTCGCCGGCGGCAGTGACCCGCTCAAGCGTATCGAATCTATCGAGCGCCAGCGATTCTGTCGCCAGCCGCCACAGCGAAAACGTCACCGTCGCATGGTAGATTGTCGATAAAGCGAGCATCGAAACGACATAGGTGCCGAGCCCGATCAATGCGGCGGCGGCCTCGCGCCACAGTGCGACGTCGTCGCCCTGCAACAGCCAGCCGAAGACCATGAGCAGCGGGACTGCCGCCAGCATCAGTGCGATGGCGCACAGCAGGATATAGGCGACGAACCGCAGATAGGCGGCATAGACACAGGCCGTGCGCAGATGCGAGCGCGCGGTCATCTCGCCGATCCGCAGCCCGGAGAGCCACCAGCGCAACTGGATCGACTGGAACAGCGGATAGACGAGCCCCGCCAGGATCACCGCCATGCTAAGCGCGGCGATGGCAAGGCCGATCGTATCGATGAGTCCCGGATCGAGCTGTTCGATTCGCGCGATGATGTCGTCGTCGCTGGCCTTTCTGAGAACCAGCCGGATCGTCTCGGGATCGTAGGCTTCGGTGAGCGCCGAGAAGCCGATGGCAAACGGCACGAAGACGATGAGCCACAGCGGCAGGCCGCGCAGGAACAGGCGCCACCCCGCGCCGGTAAAGCGTCCGGGTACGGTGCCGTAATAAGTGTGCCGCATCTTGTAGCGTTCGCGCCACGCCTGCATCCACGGCAGCGTCAGCCCGAGGGTCAGCGCGGTTGCCGCCCACCACAGGCTCGCCCCGATCGCGTAAACCACCGCGTTTCCGTCCTGGTGAAAGCGCAGGCCGCGATAAAGCGTGCGCGACAGGCGGTAGCGGCGCACGAGATAGATGGAATACTGCCCGAGGACGAACAGCAGCGCGACGCCGAGGCCGCCCGACAGGGCGCCGATCAAGCCGATGTCGAGCGCCGCCAGAAAGAACGCCAGATAGATCGGCACCATGATGACCAGCGCGCACAGAAAGCCGATCAGCAGTTCGACCGCCGTGCCGGAATATTCCAGGCTGTCGCCGGCGATCTCGGTGTTCGACCACAAGAAGCGCCGCACGTCGGTGGCGAGCCAGAATCGGTAGATGCCGAGCGTGACCATCAGCAGCGCCGCGCCGCGGATCAGCAGGCGCCAATAGGCGCGCGGTTGGCCGGTAAAGCGGATCGGACGCCGCGCCGTCACCGGCACGCTCGATGGGAGGCGTGATGGAACACTAGCCGGCGCATCCATGCTGGCATCCAGACTGGTCATGGCGAACGAATGATCATGGCGAACGGATAGTCGTTCGGGCGCGGTGCGGCAATATGGCCGCGATCCGGACGGTGGCCGGGCGACCCCTGCGGCCTCGCAGGCAAGCCTCGATTTGCCGCTCTTTCCGTCATACATTGACGACGATGCAATGCGGACGGATCGGCAGGGCGCACCATCTGCTACTGGCGGCCTGCCTCGGTGGGACGGTTTCGCCCGTATATGCCGCGCCGGCGGAACCCTGGCCCGCACCCGTCGCCGCCCCTGTCCCGGCTTCGATACCGGACGGCATGCCGGTGCCGCTGCCGCGCCAGCGCCCGAAACCGCCGCCCGCTCCGCCTGCCGTGCCGCACTCGTTTGCCGAAGCCGTCGCCGGCCTCGCGCTCGATCCGGCCGACGTGACGGCCGCGCCCTCCGACTGCCTGACGCGGCTTGACGCCATGGCGCTGGTCGAGCCGCTGCCGCGGCTGATCGGGCCCGGCGCCTGCGGCGGGCCGGATATGGTGCGCATGCATGCGCTGTTCCTGCGCGACAAGAGTCGGGTGGCGATCAATCCGCCGCTGCAGCTGCGCTGCCGGATGGCGGAACGCTTCGCCGATTTCGTCCGCGACGACCTGCCGGCGATCTTCCGCGAGCGCCGGCTGCGCAGCATCGACGGCGCCGGTTCCTATGAATGCCGCGGCCGCAACCGGATCGCCGGCGCCAAGGTCAGCGAGCACGGCAAGGGCAATGCCATCGATATCCATTCGGTCCGTTTCACCGATGGCGGTTCGCTGGTGCCGACCGACCTGCTGGCCGACAAGAGCCTGCGGGAAACGCTGAAGGCGGCGGCCTGCGCCCGCTTCACGACCGTGCTCGGCCCCGGCTCCGACGGCTATCACGAGGAGCACGTCCACCTCGATCTCGCCGAGCGCCGCAACGATTACCGCATGTGCCAGTGGACCGTGCAGGCGGCGGCGCCGCCCGATACCGGAGCTGCAAAAGAAGCTGGCACGAATGCCGGCGCCGAGAACGGCCCCCCGGCTGGCGCCGCGCAGGCGGTGCCGCTGCCGCGCCCGCGTCCTGCCGCGGCCGGGCCAGCCGGGCGGAACCGGCCCTGATCGGGCGCGTCCATACTCCGTTCAACGTTCGGCGCTAACCAGAACCGATGACCGCCGACGAAACGCCTCCCTCAGCCCGCGACACCGCCCGACCGGCCCGGATGGGTCGCGGGCCGTCGCGCCGCCTGGTGCTGACGGCGGGGTTTGGCGCTGCCGGCTTCCTCGGGACCGGCACCACTGCCTATGCGGCGCACGAGGCGGCGGAGCTGCTGACGGTGACGTCGTACCGGCTGACGCCGCCGGGCTGGCCCGTGGGGCAGCGCCTGTCGATCGCGGCGATCGCCGATATTCATGCCGCCGGTCCGAATATGGGACGCGAGCGGGTGCGCGAGGTGGTGGAACGCGCCAACGGCCTCGGCTGCGACCTGACGCTGCTGCTCGGCGACTATGTCGGCAATCATCCGTTCGTGACCGAGCGGGTGCCGAACGCGGTGTGGGCGGCGGAACTGGCGCGGCTGCGGGCGCCGCTTGGGGTTTATGCGATCTACGGCAATCACGACTGGTGGCACGGCATCGCCGGCATCCGCGCCGCCTTCGCCGGCGTCGGCATTCCGGTGCTGGAGAACGACGCGGTTCATCTCGGCGCGCCCGGCCGGCGATTCTGGCTGGCGGGGCTCGGCTGCACCATCGCCTATCGTCTGGGCCGCGGGCGTTTCCGTGGCGTCGACGATCTGCCCGGCACGCTGGCTAAGATATCGACCGGCGATCCGCTGCTGATGATGGTGCATGAGCCGGATGCCTTCGTCGGTATTCCCGCGCGCGTCGCGCTGACGCTTGCCGGCCATACGCATGGCGGCCAGATCCGCGTCCCCGGCCTGTGGGGCCGCTGGGTGCCGTCCGCTTACGGCGCCCGTTTCGCCTATGGGCATATCGTCGAGAACGACCGCCACATGATTGTCTCCGGCGGGCTCGGCGTCAGCGCGGTGCCGCTGCGGCTCGGCGTGCCGCCGGAGATCGTGCGGATCGACCTCGGTGCCTAGAGCATGATCCAGAAAAGTGGGCACCTGTTTTCGGAGAAGATCATGCTCAAACAAAAAAGGTAAGCGATGGGTCTGATTCAACGGAGTTGGATCAGACCCTAGCGCCGATTCAATGGCGTTGAGTCAGACCCGTTGCTCATCCTTTTGTTCGAGCATGACCTTTCCCAAGGTCGATTCTCGCTTTTCGCCGTGCGGGAGCGAGCCATACGGCTAATTGTCTTCGCCGAAAAGGAGGGCCACCATCGCCCCCCTTGAGAAGGCCCTTGGGGAGGGGCGGGTGTCCACGCTGACCTACCGACGCGTGTTGCCGGCGATCTTTTTAATCTTGATCACGGCAGCCCTTGTCTGGGCCGCCCTGCGTGTTTTGTTTCCAGCGCCGCCCGCCAATGTGCCGGTTGGGGTTGGCTTCAAGGGCGGTACCTACGAAATCTTTTTTGCCCGGTACAAGACGTTTCTTGCCCGCCATCAGGTGACCCTTGAATTCAGGGCAACGTCGGGCGCGATCGAAAACCAGAAGCTTCTCGAAGACGCCAACAGCGATATCTAGATCGCGTTTGTGCAAGGCGGACTTCGGAACAGTGCCGAGGCGCCCGAGCTTGTTTCGCTTGGGCGCGTTGCCTATCAGCCGTTCTATATCTTTTATCGTGCCGACCAGACCATTGCGGATTTGACTGGGCTCAAGGGCAAGAGGATCGCGATCGGTGCGCCGGGCAACGGCAGCGCCGTGGTGGCCGCGAAGATACTCGCGGCGGCCGGGGTAACGGCACAGAATTCGACATTCTTGCACCCCTTCTCGCAGGCCGCCGTGAATGCGCTCATCGAGAACAAGGCCGATGCCATGGTCGAGGCATTCTCGAACGAGGAGGTGGTCAGGCGCGCACTTCGCGATCCGCGAATCAAGATGCTCAGCATTCGCGGTGCGGACGCCTTGGTGCGACTGTTTCCGTATCTGTCGACAGTGGTCATGCCGCAGGGGGTCGTCGATTATGAGCACAACATCCCGTCAGCAGACGTGACGATGATTTCGACCACCGTCGGCATTCTTGCGCGCAATACGTTGCATCCCGCCGTCATGACCCTTCTCGCGGAGGCGCTGGTCGAGACGCATCGGCATGCCGGCCTGCTGCAACGCGTCGGAGAGTTTCCAACCCATAGCGATCCGGAATTTCCGATGGCCCCGGCCGCTGCCGACTACTATCGCAACGGCCCGTCACTCCTGAACCGCTATGTGCCGTTCTGGATTACCAACTCGGCCCAGCGCTTTCTCGCGGTCCTGATCGCCGTCGTCGGCGTCGTCATGCCGCTCGCGCACTATCTGCCGAAAATTCATGAATGGCTCGTGCGCCGTCGGCTTCAGGCCTTCTATGACGAGCTTCAGGCGATCGAGGCTGAGGCGGCGCTGGATGCGCGGCGGCGCGAGGGCTTGTTGGCGCAACTTCAGGGCCTGGAAGACAGGATCTGCACCGCCCGCCTGCCGAGCAGTTTCGCCGCCCAACGCTACGGTCTGCGCAGCCACATCAACATGGTCCGCCAGAAGCTGAAGCCGATCGCTGCGTAGCCCCAGATGAGCGGATAAGGCGCAAACGAAAACGGCGCCGGAAACCGGCGCCGTCCGTCAGCCCGCTCCGGAAGACCGGGCCGTCAGTTGAAGAAGCCGTTGTGCGCCATCTGCGAGCGCGAGGGCTGAGTTTCCTTCGGCGCCAGCACCACCACCGTCGTCCCCATCTTGACGCGGTTATAGAGGTCGATGACGTCCTCGTTGGTCATGCGGATGCAGCCCGAGGAGATCGCCTGGCCGATATATTCCGGCTGGTTGGTGCCGTGGATGCGATAGAGCGTGTCCTTGTTGCCCTGATAGAGATAGAGCGCGCGCGCGCCCATCGGATTGTGCGGGCCGGGACCGACGAAGTTCGGCACGTCGAGGCGCTTCTTGATGTCGGCGGTCGGCGTCCAGGTCGGCCATTCGGCCTTGCGCTGGACGTTGGCGACGCCGGAGAAGGCGAGGGCTTCCTCGCCGACCGCGACGCCATAGCGGATCGCCTTGCCGTCCGGCAGCACATAGTAGAGGAAGCGTGCGTCGGTATCGACGAGGATCGTGCCGGGCGCTTCCTTGCGGGGATAGCTCACGATGTGGCGCTGGAAGGGGTCGGGAAGCGCAACCTTTTCATAGGGCGCCTTGGCCAGCAGCGCCTTGTCGCGCGGATTCAGATTCGCTTCCGATGCCGGTTCGATGGTGGATTGCATGCACCCCGCCAGCGCCAGTCCCACGCCGAGCAGGATGACCCCAAATGCCTTCATTTCTGTAGTTCCTCTGGTGGCCGCGCGACCTGAAAACGTGACAAATCAACGCTCAAGCCCGGCCATGTCGCGGATGCAATTAACCTAAAAGCGACGGTCAGTTCTACAACTCTTGCACGGTTTTGCCGCGGTCTTGTGAAACTGTGGCAGGAATGCCTCAGTTAAGACGTGTTCCAGTTCCAGCCGGCGCGGCCCGGATCGGAACGCCGGATATGCCGCACGCTCGGTTAACGGCGAGTTTACCATCCTTCGATTTTAGTCTGCCTGCGCGCGGCCCAATGTCGTGCCGCGGCCGAATGTCACGAGAGTTGCCAATTGGCCGCAAACTTCCGCCGCCTTCGCGCGCGACTGTACGGTCTTGAGGCCAGCAAGTTTGGGGACGTCAAGAGTGAGCCTCGGGGACGTTAAGACCAAGGAGGAGCAGGCGATGCCGACCGTTCAGACGAAGCAGACCGAGCGGGTCGAGAGAGACGTCGATACCCGCAACGCCATACACGATCCGATGCGCGATTCGCGGCGCGGCGCGCCGCCCCTCGACGGCCAGTACCGCGCCATCGGCATTTCCGCCGTCGCCGCGGCGATGCGCTATCGGCCGCAGCCGCAGGCCGTCTACGCGCCGAAACTGATTCGCGAGCAGGACTGAGCCTCGCACGGGGCGCGGCCCGGCCCTTCGGCGCCGGCCGCCGCAATAACCCGCTCAATAAAGTCGCGGATAGCAGCCGTCCGCCACGACGTTACGCTTGTCACACGGTTAAGGCCGGGACACCTTACCTTGTCGCGAACCGGCGCTTGGCCGGTCCGCCGATATAAGGGTGCGGATGCTCACGGCCTACGTCCTCAACAACGCGATGCTGGAACGCCGGCTCCTGGAGCCCGGCGAGGATATCCCGCAGGAGGCGGTCTGGATCGATCTTGTCTCGCCGGCGCTCGGCGAGGACAAGATGATCGAGAAGCTGCTCGGCATCGACTTGCCGACGCGCGAGGAAATGCAGGAGATCGAGGTGTCGAGCCGCCTCTATATCGAGGACGGCGCGCGCTTCATGACCGCGGTCTTGATGTGCCAGTCGGACACCTCCTCGCCGCGCCATACGCCCGTCACCTTCATCCTGGCTCGCCAGCGGCTGGTAACGGTGCGCTACGACGAGCCGCGGCCGTTCGCTATCGTCGATCACAAGCTCAGCCGCTCGTGCCCGCCGACCGTCACCGGCGAGATGGTGCTGTCCGACCTCCTTGAAGCGGTGGTCGACCGCGCCGCCGATATCCTCGAACGCGCCAGCGCCGAGGTCGATGCCGTCTCGCACGCGATCTTCGAGCCCGACCGGGACGGCAGCCCGGCGCTCTCGCAGAACGAGATCCTGCGCTCGCTCGGCCGCAAGGGCGATCTCGCCTCGAAGGTGCGCGAGAGCCTCGTCTCCGTCGGCCGGGTGCTGATCTTCCTGCTCAACGAGGCGGAGGGCATGCGCTGGTCGAAGGACACCCGCATGCAGCTCAAGTCGATGCAGCGCGACGTCTCCGGTTTGAGCGATCACGCCACCTATCTGACCAACAAGATCACCTTCCAGCTCGACGCGATGCTCGGCATGGTGTCGATCCAGCAGAACGACATCATCAAGATCTTCTCGGTGGCGGCGGTGGTGTTCATGCCGCCGACGCTGATCGCCTCGATCTACGGCATGAACTTCCGGCACATGCCGGAGCTCGACTGGATGTTCGGCTATCCGACGGTGCTCGGCGTCATGGTGCTCGCCGCCGCCGGCCCGCTGGCGTTCTTCAAATGGAAGAAGTGGCTGTAATCCTGACTAAGCGGCGCGCGGCGAGGCCGTCGACCCGCGCACGATGAGCGTCGGCCGCAGCACGATATCGGCGCTGCGTTCTTCTCCCGCCATCAGCGCCATCAGCAGGCGCGCCGCTTCCGCGCCCATCTCGCGATGATTGAGCTGCACCGTCGTCAGCGACGGCCGCACCACGTCGGCAAGCGCGATATCGTTATAGCCGGTGACCGACACGTCGCCGGGGCAGGCCAGGCCGCGCTCGGTGAGCGCGTCGTAGCAGCCGATCGCCAGGAGATCGTTGGCGGCGACGATGGCGGTAGTCTGCGGATGCGCGGCGAGAACGCCGAGGCAGGCGGCGCGGCCGGCCTCGCGTGAATAGTGCGTTGCCTCGGCGATCACCTGCGGTGCGCCCGCGAGCCGCTCGTCGATGGCGAGGCGGAAGCCGCGCCGCCGCGCGCGGCCGGTCGACAGAAAGGAGGGGCCGGCGATATGCGCGATGTGCCGGTGCCCCAGCCCGATGAGGTGCGCGACGGCCATGCCGATGCCGCTCTGGTCGTCATGCAGCACGGCCGGCGTCAGCCCGCTGTCGTCGGTGCGGTTGAGCAGCACGATCGGGATGTGCTCGCCGGGCCATTGCGCGGTGACCGGCTTGCGCAGCGTCGCGGTCGCGACGATCAGACCGTCGACCTGCCGCTCGATCAGCCCGGAGATGATGCGCGTGTGCTGCTGCGGGTCGTTGCCGGTGTCGGCGACGACGGTCATGTAGCCGGCGCGGCGCAATTCCTGTTCGATGCCGACCAGAATTTGCGGAAACAACAGGCTGCCGAGGTCGGGGACCAGAAAGCCGATGATCTTCGATTGCCGCGTGCGCAGCGTCGAGGCGGCGGCATTCGCCCGGTAGCCGAGATCCCTGGCGGCGGCGGTGACCCGCTCGGCCAGTTGCGGCGTCACCTTGGCGCGGGTCGCCGGGTTGAGCGCCCGCGATACCGTCGAATAATGCACGCCGGCGGCGGCCGCGACTTGCTTGATGGTGACCGGAGCGTTGCGCTTCATGCCTGTAAAATCAAACGTTTGCGGTTTGAAACTAGCCAAGATCGCCAGTTTTCACAAATCGTGTTTGCTCATCTGAGCAAACGTTTGCTAGACTGCCGCAGGCGGGTGCGGCTCGTTGGGCGAGCCACATTGCCCGTGCCGCATAGTCTTGGTCTGATCAGGGTCCGGTCTGATCGGGCTTGACCTGTTTCTGGGAGTTTCCGCCGTGGGTGACACGTTTCCCGTCGTCAGAGTGGCCGCCGTGCAGGCGGCCTCGGTGTTCCTCGACCGCGAGGGCTCGACCGAAAAAGCCTGCCGCCTGATCCGCGAGGCGGGCCGCAACGGCGCCCGCGTCATCGGCTTTCCGGAAGGATTCATCCCGACGCATCCGATCTGGTATCACCACATGCCGGCGACGGGGAAACTCGCCAACAAGCTGGCGGTCGAACTGTTCAAGAACTCCGTCGTCATTCCGGGACCGGAAATCGACGCGCTGTGCGCGGCGGCACGCGACGCCAACGCCTATGTGGTGATGGGCGTCTGCGAGAAGATGCCGAACACGACCGGCACCATGTACAATTCGCAAGTGTTCATCGGTCCCGACGGCAGCTATCTCGGCAAGCACCAGAAGATCATGCCGACCGTCGGCGAGCGCATCGTCCACACCGGCGGCTACGGCGATACGCTCGGCGCCTATCAGACCGAGTTCGGCCCGATGAGCGCGCTGATCTGCGGCGAGAACTCCAATCCGCTGGCGGTGTTCGCGATGACGGCCGAGGGCACGCGCATCCACGTCATGAGCTGGCCGAACCATTTCCCGACCAGCGGCGACCCGCTGCGCAACCGGGTGATGATCGACGCGCAGTCGTTCGCGCAGATGAGCAAGGCGTTCGTGATCTCCGCCTGCGGCACCGTCGACGAACAGATGATCGAGATGCTGGAGTTAAGCCCGGAAGGCGCGGCGTTCATGCGCAATCCGGACTGTTCCGGCGGCAGCGTCATCGTGGGGCCGAATGCCCGCGTGCTCGCCGGTCCGATGGGCGCGGAGGAGGGTATTCTCTACGCCGACTGCGACCTCGAACTGTCGGTGCATACCAAGCTGCGGCACGACTTCGCCGGCCACTACAATCGGCCCGACATTTTCCAGCTTCACGTCAATCGCGCGACGCCGCGGCTTTATTCCGTCTACGGCAGCCAGCCGATGCTCGATGCGCTGCCGCAGCAGGAGGCACCGCGCGGCCTCGCGCCGCCGCAGGCGCTTCTCCAGTCCGGCCGCGACGACGAAGAATAGGCCGGGCGAAGACAATAAGGGCGGCGGCGCTCAGACGTGCTGGCCGCCGTTGATGTGGATTTCCGCGCCGTTGACGTAGGACGCGGTCTCCGTACACAGCACATAGACGATCTTCGCCACTTCGTCGGGCGTGCCGAGGCGGTGCAGCGGGATCTGCTGCTGCACGATCTTGTCGGTGCCGGGTGACAGGATCGCGGTGTCAATCTCGCCCGGCGCGATGGCGTTGACGCGCACGCCGAGCGGCCCGAAATCGGCGGCCATCTCGCGGGTCAGCGCGGCGAGTGCCGCCTTCGACGTCGCGTAGGCGGCGCCGGCGAACGGATGCACGCGCGAGCCGGCGATCGAGGTGACGTTGACGACCGAGCCGCGGGCGTTGTGCAGTTCGTCCAGCAGGCCGCGCGCCAGCATGATCGGCGCAAAGAAGTTGACGCGGAAGACGTGGTGCCAGTCCTCGCGCGTCGTCTCGATGGTGCTCAGCCGCTTGCCGTCCTCGCCCTTCGGCGAAATCGCCGCGTTGTTGACCAGCGCGTCGAGCTGGTGGTCGGGGAGCCGCTGTTTGATCTCGGCGATCGCCGCGTCGGTGCTCTGCGGATTGGCCAGATCGACCTGGATGTGATCTTCCGGTCCCATCTCCCACGGGCAGTTCTCCGGGAAACCGTGCCGCGAGCAGGTGATGACGCGCCAGCCGGCGGCGGAGAACCGCTTGACGGTGGCGTGGCCGATGCCGCGGCTGGCGCCGGTGAGCAGCAGGATGCGGCGTCGCTGGTTGTCGGTCGGGTTCGGAGTCATCGGGTGCTCGTCATCGCAGGCGGTGGAATGATAGCGGCTCGGCGTGTTTCACGGGGATCGCGTGCCTCACGGATAGAGCCGCGTCTTGACCCAGCCGTTGCCCCGCCGCGCGAACACGACGCGGTCGTGCAAACGGAACGGGCGGTCGTGCCAGAACTCGATCGATTGCGGCACGATCCGGTAGCCGACCCAGAAGGGCGGCCGCGGCACCGCGCCGATCGCGTATTTGGCGGCGTAGACGGCAATCGCCTTCTCGAAGGCGAGGCGGCTTTCGAGCGGCGTCGACTGGCGGCTCGCCCAGGCGCCGATCTGCGCCTGGCGCGGCCGGGTCGCGAAATAGGCGTCGGCTTCGGCCTCGCTGACGGCTTCCACCGGCCCGCGCACGCGGACCTGGCGGTTGAGCGACTTCCAGTGAAACACCACGGCGGCATTGGCATTGCCGGAAAGCTCGCGGCCCTTCTGGCTGCCGGCATTGGTATAGAATACGAAGCCCTGTTCGTCGGCGCCCTTCAGGAGCACCATGCGCACGTCCGGCCGGCCGGCGGCATCGACGGTGGCGAGCGCCATGGCGTTCGGGTCGCGCGGCTCCGAACGGGTGGCGTCCTCGAGCCAGGCGGTAAACAGCCGCATCGGCTCCTCCGCGGCGGTAAAATCACCAGTCGTTAACCAGCTCGGGTGTTCTATCGACGGTGTATCTGACGTTGGTTCTGACATTGGTTTAGTCGCTTTGGAGTCTCCGGTTTGATCCGGCCGCCCGGTTATAGAGGATGCTGCGGGACGCGCCTATGGGCGCTTCTGCGTGCAACGGCGGCGGTGGCGGTCATCGGCGTCGGCTGCGCCGGATGCAGCATGTCCTACCAGCTCGATACCTTCTTCGTGAAGGCGGAGAAAGCGGAACCCGAGACGACCGGGTCGATTGCCGCCGCGCCGGGATTGCCGCCGGAGGCCGATCTGGTGTTCGCGCGCCGCGCCGCCTACGAGGTGCTCAGTCGCGGCAGCAAGGATGCCAGCGTGCCGTGGGAGAACCCGCAGAACGGCGCGCATGGCACGGTGACGCCGCTCGGAGCGGATTATCGTGCCGAGGGGCTGGTCTGCCGGGATTTCCTGGCGAGCCATGTCACGCCCGACAAGGAAGCCTGGATGCAGGGCGAAGCCTGCCGGGCAAACGGCAGCCGCACGGCGAAATGGGAGATCCGCACGCTCAAACCGTGGCGGCGGACCTGAAAGAGCCCTGATTTCCCGGCGTGGTGCGTTGCAACCGCTTCGCCTTCACCCCACATTTTGTCGGACATGATGTCCGACATGCGATATTGGCTGTTTGCCTTGGCGCCGGCGCTGCCTCGGGCCTAGCGGGCGGGGCGGGCAGAGCGCCGATGTGGGGATTTGAACCGGAGAGACGAGATGCGCGACCCCTATGAGGTGTTGGGGGTATCGAAAAGTGCGAGCGCCAGCGAGATCAAGAGTGCCTTCCGCAAGCTGGCGAAGAAGCTGCACCCCGATGCCAACAAGAAGGACCCGAAAGCGGCGTCGCGCTTTTCCGAGCTGAATGCCGCCTATGAGATCGTCGGCGATCTGAAGAAGCGCAAGGCGTTCGACAGCGGCGAGATCGACGCCGAGGGCAAGCCGCGCTTCCAGGGTTTTGAAGGGTTCGGCGGCGGCCAAAGCGGGTTCGATCCGCGCCGTCACGGGCAAGGTGGATTTGGCGGACAAGGTGGATTTGGCGGCGGTTTCCGTGGCGGCTTCGGCGGCGCGCCCGGTGGCGGCTTCGAGAGCTTTTCGTTCGGGACGGACGGCGCCCGCCGGCAATCCGCCGGCGGTGGTACCGGGGCGGCGGGCTTCGAGGACATCCTCAAGGAAATGTTCGGCGGCCGCGCGCAGCGCGTCGATCCGGCATTCGAGCAGGAGAATTTCGCCGGCGCTTCGCCGAGCGCCGACATGCAGGCGGCGCTGACCATCACGCTGCCGGAGGCGGCGCACGGGGCGACCAAGCGCGTGCGTCTGCCCAACGGCAAGGACGTCGAGGTCAAGATCCCGCGCGGCCTTGCCAGCGGCCAGCAAATCCGCCTGAAGGGTCAGGGTCACAAGGGACCGTGGGGCGTCGGCGACCTGCTGATCGAGGTAACGGTCGCTCCGCATCCGCTGTTCACGCTCGACGGGCAGAATCTGCGGCTCACTCTGCCGATCACGCTCGACGAGGCGGTGCTCGGCGGCAAGGTGCGGGTGCCGACGCTCGACGGCGCGGTCGAATTGACGATCCCCGCCAACACCAGTTCGGGGCGCACCTTCCGCCTGCGCGGCAAGGGCATGCCGAGCAAAGGCGCATCGGACAAGAGCGGCACCGGCGACCTGCTGGTTGCCGTCAACATCATGCTGCCGGAGGCGGATGCCGATCTCCAGGAGCTGATGCGCAAGTGGCGCGCCGAAAAGCCCTACGATCCGCGCAAGGAAATGGCCTAGGGGAACGGC
>Ga0182735_1001784_pt1 | contig 13946 bp, 14 predicted proteins | sample eDN5th30CKraftMG_FD_128524 | JGI IMG/M metagenome (GOLD analysis project Ga0182735, IMG submission 128524) | Enriched Miracle-Growth compost microbial communities from Emeryville, California, USA - eDNA 5th pass 30_C Kraft MG (version 2) (version 2) ... | reverse complement strand
CCGCATGCACATAGCTCCTGGGATTACTGTCGGTCATATGCCTCACTCTTACATAAGTGTGAGGAACTGTCCGGTCATTTTGGGGGCCGCTTCAATCGCTTGGGCAACAACCTCTCGGGGGGTACGGTCGCGCTTCAGTTCGATCAGCACGAGCGCTCCGTCTGGCGCAATTGCTAGCAGATCAACAATCCCACCGTTGCCTGTCCGCTCCTGCCGCCCAATCAACATCCATTCGTCGGAAAGAATTCGCGGAGCAGCGACGATCATGTCCTCAAGCACGCGCTCGCTGGGCAAACGCGCTTCAATGAGAGGTTGTGGCTTGTCCCTGACCGTCCAGATCGCATTACGGATGGGCATTAGAGGTGATGCCTCCATTGAAGGGTCGCCTTGGCTTTGTCGCTGACCCGCACAAATTGCTTGCCTGCTGTTCTGACGGATTGTTTCACTAGCGTGCTGGGATGGTCATAGCTGTTCGGACCTGCTGCTGCGACGAATTGACAGGCGTTGGGCATCGCATGTGGCAGGGCATGGTCATAGTTTAGCCAGGACCCGTGGTGCGGAAGGCCGAACACATTTACTCTGGGCAAGAGGGCGTCGTAATGAGTGAGGAAGCACCTCCGGCGAACTTTGACGTCGAGATGCATGTCGCCGGTTCCGAGCCAACCCACTTCGCCGCAGAATTGGTGTGGATGCCATGGGTGTGATCTAGTTACATGATGGCCACTCGAAGCGGCAGCCTGAACTGGTCCCGCATAGAGCGCCATCGACACCAAATTGTGGTCTGACCAGATGACATCGTATTGGAAGTCAGTGCCACACGGGCGAGCGCGGCCTCAGCGTAACGCGCGGTAAAGGGATGAGCGGTCTTCTCGTAATGCTGTGCGGCGGTATCCCAGTGATCGGGATTTTGGAATTCGACCATTTCTCAATGCTCCACGAATCATGTAACATTATAAGTGTCGTGACTTTGAGCGCTTGCCAATCCTCACCGAACAGCGAATGACTGCATCATGCGCAATGACAGCCGTCTCTCGCGAATGCTCCATGTGCTGCTTCACATGGCGCGCCATGAAGGCCCGATGACCTCGGACGAGATCGCGCGCATGCTTGGCACCAATGCCGTTGTCGTGCGCAGAACGATGGCAGGCTTGCGGGATTCGGGCTATGTGCGGTCGGAAAAGGGGCACGGTGGCGGCTGGGTGATCCAGGCCGACCTTGAGACCGTGTCGCTACTTGACGTTCACCGCGCCGTCGGGGGTCCGCGTCTCTTCACGATCGGGAGCGAACATCCGAACGCCAAATGCGCGGTGGAACGGGTTGTCAACCAGGCCTTGGAAAGCGCACTCCAAGAGGCAGAGGCGATGTTGGTCGCGCGGCTGAAGACGGTCAGCCTCGCCGAGCTGGCGCGGCGCTTCGATGAGAATTGCCGCTCAACCTTTTGAAAGCTGCTCCAGCTACCGCTCGCGTCGCTACGTCGTCGCTATCGGCTCCGCGAGGGCACCACCTGCCCTTAGTCATGGTGCAGGTGCCAGAACTCTCTCTCTTGTAACCCAGCTCGGAATCTCGCGGGGCTTTTGGCAGTCACCACCATTGCCTGAGGTTCAGTGGGATCACGAATTTCCCCGGCCGGAACCCTTTTTACTCCCCGGCGCTATGGTAGGCGATGGAACTTAATCCGCCAACATTGGTGCATTGGGTCGATTTCGACCTTCTGTCGCGGCTTGGTGTAGCAGCGGTGCTGGGTTTGCTACTCGGGCTCGATCGCGAAATCCGGGGCCACGCAGCCGGGCTTCGCACTCACGGGCTCATCTGCTTTTCTGCCGCAATGATGACGGTATCCGTGCTCGCGCTCTATGGCCAGCTGGGCGGCGGGGATCGGATGGACCCGCTGCGCATCTTCGAGGCGACCGGGGGGTTCATCGGCATTATCGGTGCCGGACTGATCGTCTTCAGCCGAGGCGAAGTGCATAATCTGACGACCGCGGCGCATCTGTGGCTCGCAGCGGTCGTCGGGATTGCGTGCGGCGCCGCGCAATGGCCGCTGGTGGTGATCGGCTGCATCATCAGCCTTGTCATGCTCACCCTCTTGCGTGTCGCCGAACGCCGATGGGAGGGCGGGGATGGCAAATCGGTGCGTGCACCGGATCAAAAGTGACAAGTTTTCAACATGTAAATTGGCATGCGATGTGTCCCGGAAATCCCCATGTTTCCCGCTTGCAGCCGTCCGGTGGTCCTCGTATAAACCGCGTACTGCGAAGCGGGGGGAAGCGCGCCACGGACGCGCTGCTAAAATAACCGCACGCACCGGGTCGCGCGTCGGAAACGGACGTTTGCTTGGGGCTTTCCATCCACGGCATCAAGCGCCGCGTGACTTGAACCTACCGCTCCTTCCTCCCCTCGGCGCTCGCACCTGTTGACACCGCATTAACCAATGTCGGGCATATCGCTTACAATCATTGATTGTGGGTGCGCCGATGAAACATGATCCGATCCGTCCAGCAGAACAATTGCTCGATCAGTCGGTTGCGAGCGATTGCGGGGAGCTTGCCGTCGGGTGCAGCGACGCCGCCGGACGCATCAAGCGCGCCACCGACCAGATGGACCGCCAGATCGCCGAACTGGGCCGACTTGAGGAATATGTCGTCGGGCTGGAGGCAGACCAGCGCCAGATCGCCGATTCGACCGACGAAGCAAAGCTACTTTCGGCGCGCGCCTGCGAGCAGCTCGATGCGGGTGCCGAGCGGGTCAACGCCGCGGTCACCGAATTTCGCTCGGTCATCGACCTTGTCGCCAGGCTCGGCCAGCATGTCACCAATTTCGCTGCGGTGATGGAGCAGGTGCAGCAGGTGAGCCAGTCGATCGAATCGATCGCCAAGACGACGAACATGCTTGCGCTCAATGCCGCGATCGAGGCCGAGCGCGCGGGCGACGCCGGCCGAACCTTCGCGGTCGTCGCCGCCGAGGTTAAGAAGCTTGCGCAGAACACGCGCGGTGCAACCGACGAAATCCGCCGCTCGATCGGGAGCCTTGCGAGCGAGGCGAGCGGTCTGGTCGCCGAGATCCAGTCGGGAGTCGAGCAGTCGAGCCGCGCCGAGGCGCAGTTCGAGACGATCACGGACGCGCTTCATGACGCGACCCATCTTGTTGCGCTCCTTGACGACCAGAGTGACCGTATCGCGCAGTCGAGCGCTATGGTGCACGCCAATGGTGCGCGGGTCCGCGAGGCGCTTGACCGCGTCGTGACATCTGTGCGCGACAATAGCGCGACGCTGGAGGGAACGCGCGACTCGATCCTCTCGATGGAGAATGTGTCCAACCGGATGTTCAACGCGGTGATTTCGGCGGGCGTCTCGCCGCGCGATTCGGCGGTCGTCGAGCTCGCAGCGAAGGTACGCGACGAGTTCGTGGCGCTTGCGGAAAATGCGCTCGCGCGCGGCGAGCTGACAATGGAGCAATTGTTCGACACCGATTATGTCCGTGTTCCAGGATCGAACCCGGAACGTTTCCGTACGACCCTTTGCGACTGGGCCGACCGCCACTGGCGTCCGCTGTTCGACCGTATCGTCACCGAGCATCCTGAGGTGCGCATGTCATCGGCCGGCGACATGAACGGCTTTCTGCCAACCCACATCACCGACTGCTCGCGCGCGCCCACGGGCGATATCGAGCACGACACGGCGCATTGCCGCAACGGGCGCATTCTGTTTGACGAGACCGACGCTGCGGCGAAGCGCAGCAACGCCCCCTTCTTCATGGCGGTCTATCGCCAGGAAGGCGATGGCACCAACTATGTGACGGTGCGCAACGTCTATATGCCCGCGGTGATCAACGGGCGCCGCTGGGGCGACGTCGAGGTCGCCTATCAGCTCTGAGGCGCTGGCAGGGCGGGGGGCTGCTGCGGATACTGCTCCAATGCCGGATCGAGAAGCGCCCAAGGCGGCGCCTCGCTTGTCCAGATGGCCACGGTCGGCTTGAGCCCGTGCGCCTCGTCGAGCACACCGAGGCGGACCACTCGCATGTCCGGCCGGGCCGAGGAGCCGCCCAGGATTGGCGTACCGCAGGCGGGGCAATGCGTGCGGGTCAGTATGTTCCCGCTGTCCGCGACATAGTCGTGGCTCGCCGTCGGTCCTTCGATGCCAATATCGGCGGCCCGGAAAACGGCATTATGTGTAGGACCGCCCGCTGCAATCTGCTGGCAGCGCCGGCACCAGCATTGCCGCACGGCGAGCGCCTTGCCCCTGATGCGGATTTCGACCGCCCCGCAAGCGCAGCGGCCGCTATATTCCATCGCCTCAGGCGCCCTGCCGGCGCGCCATGAAAGCGAGTTTTTCGAACAGCATCACATCCTGCTCATTCTTGAGAAGCGCGCCGTGGAGGGGCGGAATCGCCTTGCCCACGTCGCGGTTCTGCAGGACCTCGAGCGGCATATCCTCGGCGAGAAGCAGCTTCAGCCAGTCGATCAGCTCACTCGTCGACGGCTTTTTCTTGAGCCCCGGCACCTCGCGTACATCGTAGAAAATGTCCATCGCGCGGCTGACCAGCGTCTTCTGGATGCCGGGGAAGTGAACCTCCACGATCTCGGCCATCGTGTCGCGGTCGGGGAACTTGATATAATGGAAGAAGCAGCGGCGCAAAAAGGCGTCAGGCAATTCCTTCTCATTGTTCGAGGTGATCACGACGATCGGGCGTTCCTTCGCGCTGATCGTCTCGTCGGTCTCATAGACGTGGAACGCCATGCGATCGAGTTCCTGGAGCAGGTCGTTCGGAAACTCGATGTCGGCCTTGTCGATCTCGTCGATCAGGAGCACGGGCAGCTTCGGGGAGGTGAAGGCTTCCCACAATTTGCCCTTCTTGATGTAGTTGCGGATGTCGTGGACGCGTTCCTCGCCGAGCTGCCCGTCGCGCAGCCGCGCGACCGCATCATATTCGTAGAGGCCCTGCTGCGCCTTGGTCGTTGACTTGATGTTCCAGGTAATGAGCGGAGCGTCGAAAGCCTTGGCGATTTCCTCCGCGAGCACGGTCTTGCCGGTGCCGGGCTCGCCCTTCACCAGCAGCGGACGGCGCAGCATCGTCGCGGCATTGACCGCGACCTTGAGATCGTCGGTGGCGATATAGGCGCTGGTTCCTTCGAAACGCATCGTCGCGCAGCCTTTCCCTTAACGTGAACGTCAACTGGGATCGGCATAGCGGGGGTGAGGGGGAGGTGCAAGCGGTTGGCGTCCGAGCGCACGCTGCTGCATGCTGTTCATGACTGGGCGGCGCTTCGTGCCGCCCAGGCGCGGCTCAGGCGTGCGCGCGGCTTTCGGCGCGCGCTGCAAGCAAGTCCCAAAGGCCGCTATGCTGCGTGATAAGCTGCTGTGCGCCAAAGGCGATCGCACGCTCGGCCGCCGGCGTATCGGCCACCAGGTTGGCGAGCCGCGCGGTATCGCGCAGGTCGGGGAGGGTGCAGCGATGGGCGGGGAGGTCGAGCCGCTGGGCGCTGATATCGAGAAGGACGCGGATCGTCCGCCAATCGAGCGTCAGCGCAACCGCGGCACCGACTGCACAGCCGTGGCGATCGGATTCGGCGAGCATGTCAAGGGCGCGGCGCTGCGCGGCCACTGCCGCCTCGCATTGATCCTGGCCGTGGGTGCTCGGCATCGGGCCCGCCGCAGCGGCGATCGCCGAGAGGGCGCTGCGCTCTTCGGCAAAGGCTTGCGCCGCTTCGTCCATCCAGCGGCGCGAGGCTGGGTCGACCGCCTTGCGCGCGGCACTGTCGATCACGCCCGGGTAGCGGCCGTGTAGCAGGCAAAGAAAATGCACAGCGTCGGCAAGATTGCGCATTGCCTCCGGACCCGTAGAGAGGGCCCCCGACCTCACATAGGGATGCGCGCCGGTGCCATCGCTTGCAACCAGCGCGTCGAGCAGCTCGGCAACGCTGCGCGTCTGGGTCCGGGGCTGGGTCGACTGGCTCAACAGGTCATCCTTGCATGTCGCGGAGAGGCAGGGTCTCTTTTTTCCGCGATGTCACCGCTGGGTCCCCTCATAGAATAACGTCGTAAACGGAGCGTTTATGAGCGGCCCGGAATGCGGTGAAGCGTTTGCCACCACGGCGTCTCGAAGCGGGACGGTGCGAAAAAGCAAAGGACCGGCAGGCCCCGAGGGGCGTGCCGGTCCCGTCATGCGGCCCGTGGATGGCCGGGCCGCGGGGCCGGGGCGGCAAGCGGGGAGAGGGAAGCCCGCCGCGCCCGGCTTGAAGTCAGGCGGCGAGCGCCAGATCCGCGTGTTCCTCGACCCGATCCTGCGGCTGTGCCGTCACCGGGGCGGGCGCTGCCACCGGCCGCGGATGGATCAGCCGCGAGGCAAGGACAATGGCGCCGAGCAGGAAATAAGCCGCGAAAGTCTGAACCGGGAAAAAGAAGAGCGGCGCGACGAAGGCGAGGCGCAGCCAAAGCGGATTGAAGCCAAAGTCCTGGCCCACAGCCTCGCAGATCCCGAAAAACGTATCGCGGCGGCGGAAGAGATTGGTGGTTTCGTTGTCCATTTTCTTGTCTTTCCTCTTGGCTGCGGGCATCGCCCGATGCTCATGGCTCAAGCATCGCAAGGGGCGTGCCAAATTCGGTAATGCTTGCTTTTCCGTGGGATCGGCCTCGGGACGCCCTAAGGGCGGCGCGGCCTCGGCGGGAATTATTCCTATCGGTCGGGAAACTACGCCATCAGTCCTGAAATTTATTCATCGCCGGAGCCTTGTGAAGGGGAGAGAAGATGCCGCCTCGCCGGACGAGCGCGATTTTCTTCGACTCACCGCGCGGCGAAGCGGCGACCGGTTAGACCGGCCGCCGTTACTGTTCGATGAATGGTGGATGGCTTCCCGTCTTGCGTCCGGCCCGAGCCTGCCCAGGCACCGTCCCGATCCGCGAGCTGGAACAGGACGTCCGGCGCTTGGGCGCGCTCGGCCTGAACGCAAATAGGCTGCTTTGCGTCTACTGGTCGAGAAAGCTGCGCATCTTTCGGCTGCGGCTTGGATGCTTGAGCTTGCGCAGCGCCTTTGCCTCGATCTGGCGGATGCGCTCGCGCGTAACACTGAACTGCTGACCGACTTCCTCAAGTGTGTGGTCGGTGTTCATGCCGATGCCGAAGCGCATGCGCAGAACGCGTTCCTCACGAGGCGTCAGCGACGCGAGAACGCGCGTGACCGTTTCCTTGAGGTTCGACTGCACGGCGGCGTCGACCGGGATGACGGCATTCTTGTCCTCGATGAAATCGCCGAGGTGGCTGTCTTCCTCGTCCCCGATCGGGGTTTCAAGGCTGATCGGCTCCTTGGCGATCTTCATCACCTTGCGGACCTTCTCGAGCGGCATCGACAGGCGCTCGGCCATTTCCTCAGGGGTGGGTTCGCGGCCCGATTCATGAAGGAACTGGCGGCTGCACCGCACAAGCTTGTTGATCGTCTCGATCATATGGACCGGGATGCGGATCGTCCGCGCCTGGTCCGCGATCGAGCGGGTGATTGCCTGCCGGATCCACCAGGTGGCGTAGGTCGAAAATTTGTAACCGCGACGATATTCGAATTTGTCGACCGCCTTCATGAGCCCGATATTGCCTTCCTGGATGAGATCGAGGAACTGCAGGCCGCGGTTCGTGTATTTCTTCGCGATCGAGATCACGAGGCGCAGGTTCGCCTCGACCATTTCCTTCTTGGCGATACGCGCCTCGCGCTCGCCTTTCTGGACCATGTTCACGACGCGGCGAAACTCGGTGAGACTCATGCCCGCTGCCTGCGCGATCTCCGAAATCTCGACGCGAATGCGATCGACGGCGGCCGCTTCATTTTCGGCAAAGGCCGCCCATTTCTTGTCGATCTTGCCAACCTCGTCGAGCCAATTTTCTTCGAGCTCGCGACCGACATAATGATCGAGGAACGACTTGCGCGGCACCTTGTGACGCTCGGCGAGACGCAGCATCTGCCCACCCAGCGCGGTCAGGCGCCGGTTGTAGCTGTAAAGCTGGTCGACGAGATATTCGATCTTGGTGCCGTGGAACTGCACGCTCTCGACCTGCGCGGTGAGTTCCTCGCGCAGCTTGTGATATTTCTTCTCCGACGCGGCCGGAAATTCCTCGCCGCCCGACAGCGATTCAAGTCGCGCCTCCTGCAGCTTCTGGAACGCCTTGAAGCTCTTGGTGATCGCGGCGAATTTCTCGAGCGCGTCGGGCTTCAGCAATTCTTCCATGGCCGCGAGGCTCAGCGTATTGTCCTCGTCGTCATCCTCGAAGCTTTCGCGCTTCTTGGCCGAGCCGCCGTCTTCGTCATCTTCATCGGCTTCGGGCTCTTCCTCGACCTCATCCTCGTCCTTGAACGAGACGCCGGCGGTCTTCTCGCTGATCTCGCCGTCGTCCTCTTCCTCATTTTCGAGATTTTCAGGTGCGGGGTCCTTGGTCAGCATTGCCTCGAGGTCGACGATCTCGCGCAGCTGCATGTCGCCATTGTTGAGCGCGTTCGACCATTCGATGATCGCATTGAAGGTCAGCGGGCTTTCGCAAAGGCCAAGGATCATCGTGTCGCGGCCCGCCTCGATGCGCTTCGCAATCGCGATCTCGCCCTCGCGGCTCAAAAGCTCGACCGCCCCCATCTCGCGCAGGTACATGCGAACGGGATCGTCGGTGCGATCAACCGTTTCCTTCTTCTTTTCGATCGCGGGGTTGGAGACCGAACCCGTGCCGGCGCTGACGTCGACTTCGTCATCGGCGTCCTGCTCGGCTTCTTCCTGCACATCCTCGTCGCTCTCGACGATGTTGATGCCCATGTCGCTGATCGCCGACATGATGTCCTCGATCTGCTCCGAAGACATCTCATCCTGCGGCAACGCCGCGTTCAGCTCGTCATAGGTCAGGTAGCCGCGCTTCTTGCCGCGCGCGATCAGCTTTTTGACGTCGGCTTCGTTGAGATCGATCAGCGGAGCGTCGGTTTCGGCGGTGTTCTTGGTGGCCATCTATCAATCCTGCCTGCGGGCAAATAAGTGGGTCGTCAATCCCGGCTGCTGTCGGACAGCGCGGCCAGGCGGCGGGTCAAATCCTCGTCCATCGCGCGCAGCTTTTGCTGGCGCGCCAAACCTTCGTCATCCATGGTGCGCTGGAAATCCGCGGTCGCCTCGGCAAGCCGGGCACGAATTTCGGGCTGCGTCACCAGCACGCCGATATATTCATCCAGGTCGCGAAGCGCGGTTTTGCGCGCCTCGGCGGCCCCTTCGCCGTCTTCCAGCCGTCGGTTGAACGAGAAGTGCATTCCGTCGGCTCTGAGCAACGTCATCGCCCTATTATACACTTTCATCGGCTCCAATATGGCAAGCAACCCCTCGCAATCAAGCCCTTCCTGGGCATTTGCGATGTCAAGCATCACGTCCAGCAATTCCGCGTCGGCGGGATTGCCGATCGCGAGGCGCGCCAGAGCTTCCTCGTTGCGCCTCAGCGCCGCGGGATGGCGCAGCAATCCGCCGAGCAGCGCCGCCATATAGGGGGCGTCGATTCCGGCTTCTCCGATTGAACGCGTCTCGGCGCCCGGCGGTTGCAATCTGGGATCGGGCGCAAAGCGTCGCGCGCCGCGCTGAGGCGGCGCCCAGGGGACGCGCGAGGTGCGCTCGGGCCGCGCGCGGGCGAACAGCGCGTCGAGCCGCTCGCGGAAGGCCTCGCGGTAATGATGGCGCACATCGGCATCTTCGATCGCATCGGCATGGCCGAGCAAGCGGGTCTTGAGCGCGGCGCGTTCCTCGGGCGTCACCAGGGGACCTGCGCCAACTTCGTGCGCCCAGAGCTGTTCGACGAGCGGCTGCGCCTCTTCTAGCAGTGCTGCAAAACCGGCGGCACCGCGCGCGCGGACGATATCGTCGGGGTCCTGCCCGGTGGGCAGCGTCGCAAAGGCGAGGCTGAAGCCGGGGCGGAGCAGGGGAAGGGCGCGCATCGCGGCGCGCATTGCTGCCCTCTGTCCTGCGGCATCGCCGTCAAAGCAAAGGATCGGCACCGGGACCATCCGCCAGAGCATTGCGAGCTGATTCTCGGTGAGCGCGGTCCCGAGCGGCGCGACCACGTCAGCAATCCCCGCCTCCGCGAGCGCGATCACATCCATATAACCTTCGACGACGATGATCCGGTTCGTTTGCCGCGACGCGGGCGACGCCTTGTCGAGATTGAAAAGGGTGCGGCCTTTGTCGAACAGCGGCGTGTCGGGGGAATTGAGATATTTGGGCTCGCCGTCACCGAGAATACGTCCGCCAAAGGCGATGACCCGCCCACGCGCGTCGCGGATCGGGATCATCAGCCGCCCGCGAAAGCGGTCGTAAGGCTCCTTCTCGTCGAGAGCGATCAGCATGCCGGCCTCGACCAGCATGGCGGTGGGGAATTTCTTGAGCGCCTCCTTGAGTGCATTGCGGCTGTCGGGCGCGAGACCAAAGCCGAAGCCGGCGCGCGTGGCATCGGAAATGCCGCGCTTCTTCAGATAATCGCGCGCCGGCGCGCCGTTGCTGCTCGCAAGCTGCTGGGCAAACCACTCGGCCGCGGCATGCGTCACGTCGCGCAAGCTCGCTTGCGCCTCCGCCTTTTTCGCCGCGCGGGGATCGGGGGCGGGGACCTCCATCCCGGCCTCTGCGGCAAGCTCCTTCACCGCATCCATGAACGACAGTCCGCGCTGATCGGTCATCCAGCGGATCGCGTCGCCATGCGCCCCGCAGCCGAAACAATGGTAAAAGTCCTTCTCGTCGTTGATCGTGAAGCTTGGCGTCTTCTCGTTATGAAAGGGGCAGCACGCCTTATACTCACGGCCCGCGCGCGTGATCTTCACCGTGCGGCCGATCAGCGTCGACAGCGTGACACGCGATCGCAGTTCATCGAGCCATTGCGGGGTGAGGGTCATGATCTCGATATGCCCACCCCGGACCCCGCCGGCAAGCGGGGTGCAGGAACGGGATCAGCCCAATGCGGCCTTCACCCAGCCGCTCGCCTTGCTCATGTCGAGCCTGGATCCGTGACGCTCCTTCACCGCTGCCATCACGCGGCCCATGTCCTTGAGGCTGGTCGCGCCGAGTTCGGCAACGATCGCCCTGATTGCGGCGGTCGCGTCTTCCTCCGAAAGCTGCGCGGGCAGGAATTCCTCGATCACCGCGACTTCGGCCGCCTCGACGTCGGCGAGTTCCTGCCGACCACCCTGTTCATACATGGTGATCGATTCGCGGCGCTGCTTGACCATTTTCTGAAGCACATCGGTGACGAGCACATCGTCGTCGGCGGGCGCGGTGCCGGTGCGAAGTTCGATGTCGCGGTCCTTGATCTTGGCCAGCATCAGCCGGATCGTGCCCAAACGCGCCTTGTCGCCTGCTTTCATCGCGGCAACCTGCGCAGCCTTGATGTCATCGCGAATCATGCGTGTCCTCTTTGCGCTGCAATGTGGGAAAGAAGCACTCTTAGCGGGAAGTTTCCAAATCCGATAGCTTGTGAATCACTTTTTTGACGCCTAGTTGGTCGGCCGTTTAGCCTTCCGTCCGGAGCAGTTTAAATGGCAGCAGCCAACCCATCCGTCGCGCCCCGAATCCAGCCTTCGGGCGCGACCGGCGTTCTTGTCCTCGCCGATGGCACGATCCTGTGGGGTATCGGCTATGGGGCGACCGGCGCCGCGGTTGGCGAAATCTGCTTCAACACCTCGATGACCGGCTATCAGGAAATCCTGACTGATCCGAGCTATTCGGGGCAGATCGTTACGTTCACTTTCCCCCACATCGGCAATGTCGGCGCGAACCCCGACGATATGGAGCGCGGCGTGCACGGCGCGCTCGGTGCGATCACGCGCGAGCTTCCAACGAGCCCCAGCAATTTCCGCAGCGTCCAGACGCTTCCTGAATGGATGGCCGAGCAGGGGGTGATCGGGCTCGCGGGGATCGACACCCGCGCGCTCACTCGTCGCATCCGTGACGCCGGCGCTCCCAATGGTGTGATTGCGCATAGCGCGGAGAGCAGGTTCGACATCGACGAATTGCTCGCGATGGCGCGAGGCTGGTCGGGGCTCGAGGGACTCGACCTTGCAAAGGATGTCAGCCGCACCGACACCGGCGCCTGGACCGGCGGCGCGTGGACGCTCGGACATGGCTATGCAAACGCCGAGGGCGGCGAACGTCCGCATGTCGTTGCGATCGACTATGGCGCGAAGGACAATATTTTCCGCAACCTCGTAAAGGCCGGCGCGCGCGTCACGGTGGTGCCTGCAACCGCGACCCTCGAAGAGGTGCTGAGCCATGATCCCGACGGCGTGTTCCTCTCGAACGGCCCAGGCGACCCGGCCGCGACGGGCGATTATGCGGTGCCCGTGATCAGGGGGCTGCTCGAGCGTGACATTCCGCTCTTCGGCATCTGTCTTGGTCACCAGATGCTGGGGCTCGCGGTCGGCGCAAAGACGATAAAGATGCACCAGGGCCACCGCGGCGCAAATCATCCCGTCCAGCGCGCCGAGGACGGCGTGGTCGAAATTACCAGCATGAACCATGGCTTCGCGGTCGACGCCGCATCGCTCCCCGAAGGCGTGGTGGAAACACACAAGAGCCTGTTTGACGGCTCAAACTGCGGCATCGCGATCACGGGCAAGAAGGCATTCAGCGTGCAATATCACCCCGAGGCAAGCCCGGGGCCGCAGGACAGCTTCTACCTGTTCGAGAAATTCGTGGGCGGCCTCAAGTGAGCATGGAAGACGAGCTCGGTGCGCTGGCGGCCGATGCTGCCGCGCACCCCGAACGCTGGGGCGCGGGCGTGCGGCTCCACATCACCTGCGCGCGGCGCCTGCCCTATGAGGCGGTGCAGCTCGCCGAAGCGCGTGGCTTTTCCGAGGCGCGCGGGGTCGGCCGCCACCACCTCATCTTCGAATATGAAGATATTGTCCCGGACGCTGCGTGGATCGCCTCGACCGCGCGTCCCGTGCTCGAATTCATTGCCGAGGTGGGCGGGACGAACCCCCAGATCGGCATCGATCGGAACATCCAATGAGCGATGTCCCTGGCCTTGCTGTCCCCCTTCGCGCCGCGAGGGGGCGAGAGGTGGGAGCGCGAGGCGGCCGCGCCGCGTCGCCGCAATCCGGACCCTTGTCTCCCCTTTGCGGGTTCGGGCGGCACGCTCTGCGCTGCCCTCGTCCATCGCTCGTCCGCCGCCCTCCCGGCACCCTCACCCGATCCTCTCCCCTGGAGGGGAGGGCTTTGAAGATAGCAGCCTGAAATGCCCAGAAGAACCGACATTCAATCCATCCTCGTCATCGGCGCCGGCCCGATCGTTATCGGTCAGGCGTGCGAATTCGACTATTCGGGGACCCAGGCGATCAAGGCGCTGAAGGAGGAGGGCTACCGGATCGTCCTCGTCAACTCCAATCCGGCAACGATCATGACCGATCCTGATCTTGCCGATGCGACCTATGTGGAGCCGATCACGCCCGAGATCGTTGCCAAGATCATCGAAAAGGAACGACCCGACGCGGTGCTCCCGACGATGGGCGGGCAGACCGCGCTCAACACCGCGCTTGCGCTCGCGCAGGACGGGACGCTCGCCAAATTTGGCGTCGAGATGATCGGCGCCGACGCCGAGGCGATCGACAAGGCCGAGGACCGCCAGAAATTCCGTGACGCGATGGACAAGATTGGCCTCGAAAGCGCGCGCTCGGGCGTCGCGCACACGCTTGAGGAAGCGCTGAAGATTCTCGATCGTACCGGCCTTCCCGCGATTATCCGCCCCTCCTTCACGCTCGGCGGCACCGGCGGCGGCATTGCCTATAACCGCGAGGAATTCGAGCAGATCGTCCGCGGCGGCCTGATCGCGTCGCCGACCACCGAGGTCCTGATCGAGGAATCGCTCCTCGGCTGGAAAGAATATGAGATGGAGGTGGTGCGCGACCGCAAGGACAATTGCATCATCATCTGCTCGATCGAGAATGTCGATCCGATGGGCGT
>Ga0182735_1001782_pt1 | contig 13952 bp, 10 predicted proteins | sample eDN5th30CKraftMG_FD_128524 | JGI IMG/M metagenome (GOLD analysis project Ga0182735, IMG submission 128524) | Enriched Miracle-Growth compost microbial communities from Emeryville, California, USA - eDNA 5th pass 30_C Kraft MG (version 2) (version 2) ... | reverse complement strand
CTGCAGGGCGATGGCGGCGACGACGATCAGGATCAGGGCAAGCCCGATCGACCTCCACAGGATCGCGCGCATCGGTTTTGCGAAAATCTCCGCGAGCGCGCGGACGGCGGCATCGAGCATGGCTGTCTCCTCTCCTCGCGGGACAAGATGGCGACGCGCATGCGCGAGAGCAAGCCTTCGAGCGAGGCTGCGGTATTTTGCACGGCGGATTTGCCGGAAAGGAGCGGCGTTATTCCGCCGCTTCGGACACGGGAATGCCGCTGTTTTCGTCTCTCGGGACCAGCGTCGCGAGGCCGCCGTCTACGGCAAGCCGTAGGGCGAGTGCGCCTTCGGCGCCTTCGAAGACTCCCTCTGGAAAGGGATCGTCTTCGGCCGCCACCTCCCGGGGCGGTTTCGGCGTGTCGGCCCAGTGCAGCCTAGTGTAGTCGAATCCGTATTCGATGGTCGGCTTGATGATCTCGAAATAGGGCGAGATGTCGAAGTCGCGCGGCGTGTAGAGCGAGGAATCGCGGATGTAGAGAATCTCGCGCCGGGCCTGGCGGCTGCCCGCGCGGGTGATGCGCGGCAGGATCGGATAGCGCACCGCGCCGAACGCCTGCGCGATCAGCGCCGAGCAGATGATCTTCGTCGGATCGCCGGAGCCGAGCGCCAGCATCCGCCGCCGCCAGCGTGCCGGGACCGGCAGCGGAAACAGATAGCGCAACAGGTCGATGATGTTCTTGGTGTCGTAGCCGAAGCCGATGCGGTTGATCGCGTAACGGCAAACCGTGTTGCGGTCCTCGAACGACAGCCCGATCGGGCGGCAGATGCGGGTATGATGGGTGAAATATTTCGACAGCGGCGCGCTGATGACGCCTTCGCCGACATAGGCTTCGATCAGGACGTGCGGCTCGCCATTGGGTTCGCGGGCGCCGTCGATCGGCCCGACATACAGCGCCGAATGCGACCAGGTCGATTGCGTGAGGTATTTGATGATGCCTGCGATGCGGTTGTTGCCTTCGATCAGCAACACGTCGCCTTCCTGCAACAGATTGCGCAGACGTTCGGGCTCGCTCGACGTGAACGGCTCGTAATCCGCCACCTCCTTCATCAGGTAGCCCGCGAGCATTTTGCCAACGGTATCGAGCACGAAGCCCATTCTGGTCTCCCCCGGGCATGAGTTGCATGCCAGTTCCGGTCGTAAGTGTTACGGAAAGCGATTGCAACTTCGTTGATGAAGGGAGCTATCCGGTTCACGCACAATTCACCATGACCGTTGCGAAAGCCGTGTCATTGCGGCAAGTTGCCGCCTGATCTCCCCGCGCGATTGAAGTTTCGGAAACCATGACGATGAAATTGACGCGCCGCGAACTGATGGCGGCTGCCGCCCTGCTGGCGGTGGCTCCGCGCCGGAATGCGCGTGCCGCCGCCATGCCGCGCGAGGTCGATGTCGCCATCATCGGCGCGGGTGCCGCCGGAATTGCCGCCGCGCGCAAGATCGCGGCGTCCGGCCGCTCGGTCCTGATGCTGGAGGCGGGCTCGCGCGTCGGCGGGCGCTGCGTGACGGACACCACGACATTCGGCGTGCCGTTCGACCGTGGTGCGCGATGGCTTTACGGCAGCGATTCGAATCCGCTCGCGGGGCTTGCGCGTCTGGAGCGGATGGAAGTCGCGCAAGCGGCGCGCGGCCAGCGCATCCGCGTCGGGCGGCGCAACGCGCGCGCGGGCGAGACCGAAGATTTTCTGGCGCTGATGGTACGGGTCAATCGCGCGATGAGTGAAGCGGTCCGCCGTGGCGATCTGCCGGTTGCGCGGGCGTTGCCGCAGGATCTGCGCGAATGGCGCGGCACCGTGGAATTCCAGTTTGGCCCGCTGACCAATGGCGGCGATCTCGACCAGATCTCCACGCTGGACCTGTTGAACGTCGCGTCGCGCGATCCAGCGACGGTCTGCCGTCAGGGGATCGGCACCTTCATGGCGCAGCTTGCGGGACAATTGCCGGTGGCGTTGGAAACGCCGGTGACGAGCGTGCGCTGGAACGGGCGCGACGCCGAGCTTGAGACGCGCGCAGGCACGCTGCACGCGCGCGCCGTGATCTGCACGGTGTCGGTCAACGTGCTCAACGCAGGCATGATCAAATTCACGCCCGAGCTGCCGAAGCGTCAGGCGGAGGCGCTGTCGCATCTCACGCTCGGCAGTTACGACCGCATCGCACTCGATCTGCCGGGCAATCCGCTCGGGCTTGGCCGCGACGAGGTGTTCATCGAGCAGAGCAGCGGTCCGCGCACCGGCCTTCTGCTCGCCAACAGCAATGGCTCGTCGCTGTGTCAGGTCGATGTCGGTGGGCCGTTCGGCCGGAATCTGTCCGCGCAGGGCGAGGCGGCGATGGTGGATTTCGCGCAAACATGGCTGCGCGATCTGTTCGGCGGCGACGTCGGAAAGGCGGTCACGCGATCGAGCGCGACGCGCTGGAACGCCGAGCCTTATGTGATGGGCGCGATGTCGGTGGCGTCACCCGGCGGGCAACCGGCGCGGCGGATTCTCGCGGAGCCGCTCGGGCCGTTGTTCTTCGCGGGCGAGGCGCTGCACGAGCAGCTCGGCGGCACCGTCGGCGGCGCGTGGATGTCGGGCGAGCGTGCGGCGGACGCGGCGTTGCGCAAGGTGACGAGCGGCAAGGCGGAGCGGCCCGCGGCCACGAAGCCCGCGAAGAAGCGTTCATCGAATCCGAAACGTCATTCCGCGCCCGCGCATCCTGCCCCGCGTGGTGGAATGCGTTGGCCGGGATTTGGACGGTAGCGGAATCAGCATTTAGCTGTGTCGTCCCCGCGAAGGCGGGGACCCAGTTTTCCCGGCATGGATTCCCGCTTTCGCGGGAATGACGGGAGAGGGTCGTCTGAACGACTCAGATCTTATCAGGCTCGCTCGATCGCGTCGTAGAACTCCCGCACCGTCTGGTTGAACACATCCGGCGCTTCCAGATAGGCGGCATGGCCGACGCCTGTCAGGCTCACCGCACGCGCGGAGGGCAGAAATTCCATCATCGCTTCGGAGCGCTGCGGCTTCACCACGGGGTCGCGGTCGCCGGTGATGATCAGAACCGGCAGCTTGAGTGTGGGAAGGAACGGACGGTTGTCGGTCTTCTCGACCATCTGTCCGCCGTTGAGGAGGCCCTCGCGGCGCATTTCCGAAGCGACACCGGCCAGGAGATCGAACACTTCGGGTTGCGTCGAGGACGGCAGCATCTTTCCGGCGCGCACCTTGCCGTATTCTTCCGCCGGCATCTCCTCGAGCTCCTGCAGCCGCCGCGCATATTTGGCGGCGAGCGGCGCGCCTTCCGGCGCGGCGTTGCCCCAATGCGTGCCGGATAGAACAAGAGAGACCGCGCGGTCGAGATGGCGCGCGCAGAATCGCTCGGCGATCACGCCGCCCATCGAATGGCCGATGACATGCGCGCGCTCAACCCCGAGATGATCGAGGAGGTTCGCGGCCTGCGCCGCGTAGGCATCGGCGTCGGGTGCGACGGGATCGGACAGACCGTAGCCCGGCGCGTCCCATGCGATGACGCGATGGGAATCCGCAAACGTTTTGAGTTGTTGTGCCCAGCTTCGCGAATTGCCGTTCATGCCGTGCAGCAGAAACAGCGCCGGTCCGTGGCCGGTCTCGCGATAGCTGACGGCGCCGCCCGGCGTCTGAGCGACCTTCCGCTCCGGAAGCGATTGTTCGACAACGCCCATCGTGACTTGATTCATATCGTTCCTCAACATTAGCGCAACAAACCAGCGTGATCCGGCAGCCCCGGTGCATGACCGGCGCGGGCCTTCAACGCGGGCATATCGACTTTCAACACGGAGCCGAGCAGCGTCCGCGTATAGGGATGACCCGGCGACGACAGAACGTCGTCCTTGCTTCCCAGCTCGACGATCCTGCCCCGATGCATCACCGCGATTCGCGTCGCGACGCAATCCACGACTGCGAGATCGTGCGTGATGAGAAGGTAGGACAGCCCCAGCTCGTCGCGCAGATCGAGCAGCAGATTGAGAATCTGCGCCTGCACCGAGACGTCGAGCGCCGAGGTTGGTTCGTCGCAGATCAGCAATTTTGGTTTCAGGATGATCGCGCGCGCGATGGCGACGCGCTGACGCTGGCCGCCGGAAAGCTGCGAGGGGTAATTGTTGAACAGCCGTTTCGGTAGGCCGACCAGTTCCATCGTCCGCTCGACGATTTTCTCACGTTCCGCCGACGAATCCTGCCCGTGCAGTTCGAGCGGCCGGCCGATGCTCTGGCCGATGGTCTTGCGCGGATTGAGCGACGAATAGGGGTCCTGAAACACCGGCTGCACCAGCTTGGCGCGTTCGAACGGCGGCACCGATTGCACCGGAGTGCCCGCGATCAGCACTTCGCCTTTGTCGGGCGCTTGCAGGCCGAGCAGAATCCGCGCCAGCGTGCTCTTGCCGCTGCCGGATTCACCGACCAGTGCCACGATCTCGCCTTCCCCGATGTCGAGCGAGACGTCGTCGACGGCGACGAGGCTGCGGGCCTTGGCGAGCAGCCCGGTCCGGATCGTGAAGGTGCAGCCAACATGGCGCGCGGAGAGCAGCGTGTCCGGTGACGGCCTCGATGCGTTGGCGCGCGCGGCGGGCGGATGAGAAAGTGCAAGCCGATGCGAATCCGGCGTCATCACGCAGCGATACAGATGATCGTTGTGTGCGGATTGCACGGGCGGACGGGTGACACGGCATGGCGGCTGCACATGAATGCAGCGCGGTGCGAACACGCAGCCTTCCGGGAGTGAAAACAATGCCGGCACGGTGCCGGGAATGCTCGGCAGTCGCGCGCCGCCGTCGCGGGCGGCGGGAATCGAGGCAAGAAGTCCCTGCGTGTAAGGGTGCTGCGGCGCGCCGAGCACGTCGGACACGGGTCCTGTCTCGACCAGTTCGCCCGCATACATCACCGCGATCTTGTCCATGCTCTGCGAGACGACGCCGAGATCGTGGCTCACCAGAATGAGCGCCATGCCGAGTTCCTTGCGCAGCTCCATCAGGAGCTTGAGGATGCTCGCCTGCACGGTGACGTCGAGCGCGGTGGTCGGCTCGTCGGCGATCAAAAGATCCGGTTCGTTCATCAGCATCATCGCGATCATCACGCGCTGGCGCAGGCCGCCGGACAATTCATGCGGATATTGCTTGAGACGGCCCGCCGCATCGGGAATGCCGATCCGCTCGAGGAGATAAATGGCGCGATCGCGAATGTCCTTCGCGCTTCTGGCGGCGCCCGGCAGTGTCATTTCCATGATCTGCTGGCCGATGGTGTAGACCGGGTTCAGCGAGGTCATCGGCTCCTGGAAGATCATCGCCATCCGCTTTCCGGCGAGCGAGCGGGAGAACTCCTGCTTGTCTATGGCAAGAAGATCGTGTTCGCCGAGCCGCAGCACGTCCGCCTCGCGGACCGCGCTGCGCGGCAGCAGGTTCATCAGCGCCAGCGAGGTCATCGACTTGCCCGAGCCGGATTCGCCGACCACGCCGAGCGCCTCGCCGCGCTCCAGCGTGAAGGTGACGTTGCGCACGGCGTGCAGCTTGCGCGCGCCGACCGGCAGTGTGACGCAGAGGTTGCGGACTTCGAGAAGCGGACGACCGGCCATTGCTCTATCTCCTGCTCTCGTTGCTCATGAGGTCGCGCAGCCCGTCGCCGACGAGATTGGCCGCGAGCACCAGCAGGAAAATGAAAATGCCCGGCAGGATCACGAGCCAGGGCCGCAGGAACACCGACACCTTGCCTTCCGCGATCATCAGGCCCCACGACGAGGTCGGCGGCTGGATGCCGACGCCGAGGAACGACAGCGCGGCTTCCGCCAGCACCGCGACGCCGACCTCGAGCGAGAAGATCACGATGATCTCGCTGAACAGGTTCGGCAGGATTTCCGTCACCATGATCTGCAACCGGCTGGAGCCGATGGCGCGGGCGGCGGTGATGTATTCGAGGTCGCGGATTTTTTGCGTCGCCGCGCGGGTCACCACCAGATAGTAGCTCCAGTGCAGGAAGCCGATCACGCAGATCACCACGCCGACCGACGGGCCGATCAGGAACACCAGCGCCATCGCCAGCAACAGGCCGGGCAGCGCGAGCTGGCAGGTCAGGATGAAGGAGACGATGCGGTCGATGATGCCGCCGAAGAAGCCCGCGCACATGCCGAGCGTCACGCCGATCAGGCAGCCGATGCTGGCCGCGCCGAAGCCGATCAATAGCGAGACGCGCGCGCCATAGATCAGGCGGCTCAAATAATCGCGGCCGAGATGGTCGGTGCCGAGCAGGTGTGCGGCGTCGCCGCCATGCACCCAGAACGGCGGCAGCAGCCGCTGCGGCAGATTCTGGTCATAGGGGTTGTAGGGTGAAACCCATGGCGCGAACGCGGCGAGGATCACCAGAATGCCGAGGATCGCGAGCCCGAGCATCAAGCCGGGATGATGCAGGATGTTGCGCCAGATCTTCGGCCGCGCGGGTGCGGCGTCGAGCAGTTCGCCGCCTGTCTCGGAAGCGGCAGCGGCCTTGAAGGAGAGGTCCATCTCGCTCATCGCACCCTCACGCCAGCCGGATGCGCGGATCGAGCCACGCGTTGAGAAGGTCCGCGAGCAAAGTGAGCCCGATGAACGTCATTGCGAACAGCACCACCAGCATCTGCACGGTCGGGATGTCGCCGCCGACGATCGATTGCAGCGCGAAGCGGCCGAGCCCGTTCATCGCGAACACGGTTTCGGTGACGACCGATCCGCCGAGCTTGTAGCCGAGCTGCACCGAGAGGACACTTACGACCGGCAGCAGCGCGTTGCGCATCACCTGACGCGACAACAGGCGATAGCCGTAGAAGCCTTTCGCGCGCGCGGTGCGGATGTAGTCGGAGGCCATCACGTCCATCACGCCCACGCGGGTCAGCCGCATCACCGCGGGCACCGAATGCGCGCCGAGCACGATGGCTGGCAGCACGTAATTCCAGGCATGGGCATCGCCGGAGATCGGAAAAATCGGGATCATCACGCCGAACAGGATGATGAGCACCAGCGCCAGCCAGAATGATGGCATCGCCTGCGCCGACACCGCGAGGCCGAGCGAGAGGCGGTCGATCAGCGAGTTCGGATAGAGCGCGGCAATGGTGCCGAGTGGGATCGCGACGATCAGCGTGACGAAGATCGCCGACAGCGCCAGCGTCAGCGTCACCGGCAGGTGATGCAGGATCAGCGTGCCGACCGGCTGGTGCCAGTAATAGCTGGTGCCGAAATCGCCGTGGAAGACATGCAGAAGCCAGCTTCCATATTGCACGAGCAGCGGCCGGTTCAGCCCCAACTGCTCGCGGATATGCTCGATCATCTCCGGCTCCGCGCCTTCGCCCGCGATGGCGGACGCCGGATCGGTCGCGACGCTGAGCAGCAGGAACGCCGCGAACGACACCGCGAGCGCCACGAGGACGGCAAGGACGACGCGCTTGGATGCGTAGCGAAGCATCGGGTGTTCCTTCCAATCCCTTACGAGGCTTTGGCTGGTGAAGCCTTGGCCGCACGCCAATGCGCGCGGAACAGCCGTGGCAGGCCGTCCTTCGGCACCGGATAGGCGAGGTCTTTCGAGACGAGATAGTTCTGCGAATAGGTGTAGAGCGGAATCCAGTAGGCCTGATCGGCGATCCGGCGCAGCGCCTCGCTGTAGAGCCGCTTGCGCTCATCGGGATCGATGGTCCTGGCGGCGGCTTCCATGTTGCGCGCCACCGCCGCGTCGTTCGAGAAATTGCGATCGGACTTCAGCGACCAGTGCGTCTCGGCGATGGTCGCGGTGTCGGCGGTGCTGCCGGATTCCCAGCTCGCGAAGAACGCGGGCACGCGATGCTTCTTGCGCGCCTGGTTGAGCGTGGTCAGCGTCACGAACCGCAGCTTCGCGCGGATGCCGACCTTGGCGAGATCGGCGGCGATCGCTTCCGCCACCTGACGCTCGCGATAGGCCCACAACTCGAATTCGAATCCGTCAGGATAGCCCGCCTTGGCGAGCAAACGCCGCGCTTCGGCCGGATCGTAAGAATATTTGCTCACGTCCTGCTCGCAGCCGAACTGCAGCGGATGGCAGGCGGAATCGATCACCTCGGCATCGCCCTGCACCAGATATTTGACGATGTCCTGCCGGTTGATGGCGTGGATCATGGCGCGGCGCACGTCGAGCTTGGTCAGGGGATTGTCGGCGCCGGTGAAGCCCGCGGCGTCGAGCGGAATGAAATTCACCCGCAGCGTCGGTCCGGTGAGATGCACCGCGTAGCCGGTCGCGCCGATATTGGCCGCGACGTCCGCGGGCACGTTGTACATCCAGTCCACCGCGCCGCTGACAAGCTCCGCCTGCTGCGTGGAGAGGTCCGGGATGGTGCGGAAGATGATGGTCTTGATCGCCGGTCGGCCTTTGGGGCTTGCGGCGTAATAATCCTCGAAGCGCTGCAGCGTGACGCTCTTGCCGGGCTGGAAATCGACCACTCTGTAGGGGCCGGCGCCGTTGAGCTTCAATGATTCCGCATTGGGATCGGGCTTGCCGTCGGCGCCCTGATAGGCGCCGGCCTTGCGCAACTGGACGCTGAAGGCCATGTCGCGGATCGCCAGCGGATAGGGATGTTTCAGATGAAAGCGCACGGACATCGGCCCGGTGCGCTCGACGCTGCCGAGCCAGTTTGCAATCAGGCGGCCGCGATTGGTGTTGGTCGCAGGATCGATCACCCAGTTGTAGGTGTAGACGACATCATCCGCCGTCAGTACTGAGCCGTCGTGAAAGCGCACGCCCGGCCGGATCGTGACGTCGATGGTTGTGTCGTCGACCTGCACGTAAGATTCCGCGACGAGCGGCACATAGGTCAGCGTGTCGGGGTCGATATAAAACAGCCCGTCATCGGTGAGTTCGGAGACGACGATGGTGTCGCGCGCCGTCGTATAGAGATGGTCGAGGGTCGGGATTTCGCCCTCGATGGCGACGACAAGCGTATCGTTGGCGCGGCCCGCGACAGCGGACTGCACGCCGATGACCGTCAGGCACGCAGCGATCAACGCCGCGCCCACACGCTCCCTCACTCCGCCTCGTCCCATGATGTCCGCTCTTGTTGTCGGGCTTTCCTCATGTTAGCGGGCCGGACTAGAAACAAAATGTGAAATAACGAATGAACGGTTTCGTGTTTATGATGATTCGATAGCTTGTCGAATAATATCAGTATCTTAATGGAATCGAGGCGGCATGAATATCAAGGCGCTGAAAGCATTCCGGCTGATCGTCATCAACGGCTCGCTCGCGACGGCCGCCCAATCATTGCATCTCAGCCAGCCCGCGGTCAGTCGCCTGATCTCGCTGTTGGAGCACGAAGCCAAGCTGCAACTGTTCTATCGCACGCGGCGGCGTCTGACGCTCACGCCGGAAGGCGAAGCCTTCTATCGCCAGGCCGAACATCTGCTCGCGGGTTTCGACGAAATTCCGCGCATCATCGAGGACATCAAGGCCAAGACCGGCGGCAACTTCCGGCTCGTCACCGCGCCGCGCATCGGGCAGGGCCTGGTGTCGCCCGCGCTCGCTTTGATGCAGAAGGAAACGCCCGGCGTTCGCTGCATCGTCGACATCCAGTCGCGCTTCGATCTCGAAAACCGTATCGGCACGCGGCGCTACGATCTCGGCATCGTCTCGCTGCCGGTGTCGCATTCGCTGATCGAGATCGACAACAAGCCCTTGATGCGCGTTCGCGCCGAAGCGCTGCTGCCGGAGGATCATCCGCTCGCTGAAAAAGAGCAGCTCACCGCGTCCGATCTCGCGCCCTATCCGATGCTCGGGCTGTGGCCGAACCAGATCTGGCGTCAGCAGGTCGATGATTTCTTCCGCTCCGGCGGCGCGGTGCCGAGCTACACGGTGGAGACGCGCTCCTCGCTGATGGCGTGTCAGATGGTGCGAGACGGCGCGGGCATCGCGGTGCTCGACCGCGTCTGCGCGCAGGCGATCGACCTCAAGGGTCTGACACTGCGGCCGATCGAGCCCGCGCGCTGGATTTCGTTCGGCTGCATCTATCAGCGCGGCGCGACCCTCTCCTCGCATGCGCTGCATTTTCTGGACTGTCTGAACCGGATCGTCGCGCAACTGCGCGCGCGCGGGCCCGATTACGCCAATTCGATCGAGCCGCTCGCATGATCGAGCATATCCCGGCGCAAGAGCGCTCAATGAGCGGCGTTTACTTTCCGTCAATTTGTGTCAAATCCAATAAATAACTGATTTCAAATATTATTTTTTCAACTCTTCGAATTTACGCAGCAAGTATTGCTTTATTTCAATTTTTCTTTTGAAAACCCCTCACGGACAATGACCCCAATAAATAACGCTTCGGGGGGAAGCAGGCGCCGCATCAAAAGGCGCTCAAGGCCGGGGGTGAGGGGCATGCGTACCAAGGCAAAGTTCGCCGGATTTCGTGCAAATTATCTGTGTGGCGTCGCTGCCGGCAGTCTGCTGGCCGCGCTCGGTTTGCTGGGCACGGTGAATTCCGCGAACGCGGAAGATGGTGCGTTTCTGCCGCCGTCCTGGTTTTCGTTTCCGACCCTGACTTTCGACGCAGCGGCCCGTCCCGGAGTCGATGCCGCCTATAAAGCTCCCAAATCGTTCTGGACCGAAAATCCCTCCACCCGGCTGCGTCTTGAATATCTGATGCTTCAGCGCAAGGGGCCAGGGGCGACCGCACTGACTGTGGCAAACGGCCCCTCGCGCTTCGTGCCGGTGTCCTCGTCCGTTGTCGATAGCGGAAACAAGACGGCCCCAGGGTTTAGAGCGACGCTCGACGCCGAGTTGTTCGATGCGCCGTTCGAATTCTCCGCATTCTATTCCGCGCCGCTTCGCAACGAGACGACACTGAGCGGGCTTTCGACTGGTAGCGGCACGGGAGCGATCCGCACCAATACGACTTACGCGGATCCGAGCCTTAATCCCAACGGCGCGCCGTTCAACTACACCAACTCGCAAACGATCAATAACCTCTACCTCAACCATAGCAGCCAGTTGTTCGGCGCCGAGGCGAACGCGAAGTCGGTGTTCGGCATTCCCGGGCTGATGCTCGGCGTGCGGTCGATCTATGTCGGCGACGAACTCACCTCGGTCGCCACGAAGTTCAACTCCACGACCGCGATCGACGCCGTCACCGTCCAGAGCCGCAACTTCCTGCTCGGCCCGCAGATCGGGTTCGAGGGCATGTTCGACATCGGCGGCGGCATCAGGATCGGCGGCAGCGCCAAGGTCGGCCTCTTCGCCAACATGGTCGAGCGCGAGCGCTCCTACATCTCGCGGAACCAGACCAAGACGCGCGCGATGCAGAGTTTCACCAACGACACCGTGTTTGCGCAAGGGTATGAGCTCAATCCGCGCATCGAAGTGCCGCTGATGCAGGGCGTGAAGCTCACCGCGGGCGGCACCTTCCTCTGGCTGAACAATGTCAGCACCGCGTTCCCGCAATATGCGACCGTGACGGATGCCAGCGACCGCAATGTGCGGGCGAAGGACCGCGTCTTCTATTACGGCCTGCAGGCGGGCGTCAGCGTCGATCTCGATACGCTCGGCAAGTTCTCGCCGCCGCCGATGCGCAAGCGCTATCTGGAATCAAAGATGCTGGAGAGCCAGGGCGCAACTCCGCTTCCGTTCATGGTCTATGGTGAGATCAACCGGATGGCGCTGTCCTGGGATGACGGCGCGCAAAAAGCCACCCGAATTGTCGATAACTACTCGGCGCCCTCGATCTTCGGCGCCCGGGGCGCTGCAGAAATCGCGCGCGGCTGGACCACCGGCTTTCACGTCGAGGCAGGCCTGCTGCAGGCCCGCTCCATCGCGGTCAGCCAGGATCTGCCCGGCGGCGAAAAGGGCTGGGAGCCCGACCTGCGCTACCTCGACTGGTTCATCCGCAGCAATCGCTACGGCACGCTCACGGTCGGTCATACCTCGACCGCGACGGACGGCGTGGTGCTGAACGATTTCAGCGGCACCAATGCCGCCGCCTCGGCGAACATCGCCATGATCGGCGGCGATCTGATGCTGCGCGCGGCGGATGATCTCGATCTGGGCTCGGGCAGCATCATCACCCGCACGTCGATTGGCGATTTCGTCGGCGGCGCGACCATCGACACGCTCCGCCGCAACGTGGTGCATTACGAAACGCCGACGATCAAAGGCTTCAGCTTCGACGTGGCCGCCCGCGAGAAATTCTGGGACGCTTCGCTGAACTATCGCGTCGATCTGCCGAGCTGGCGTTTCCGTGCTGGCGTCGGCTATCTGCGCGATACCGAAGGCACGCGCGAGAACCTCGGCTTCAAGAAGGATCGCAGCGAGTGGAAAGGCAGCGCCAGCCTCCTTCACACCCCGACCGGCCTGTTCGTGACCACGGCTTTCGTCAACCGTCAGTTCCGCGGCAATGATTCATCGAACCAGGCGACCTTCGGCGAGAACAGGGTCGATGTTTTCGGCGATGTCATCCCCGGCACCCATCGTCCGGACCTGCGCTACGGATATTTGAAGACCGGCCTGCGCAGGCAATTCAATGAACTCGGCGACACGAAATTCTATGCCGAGGCGGCGATCGCCAAGAACGGCCTCACCGGCCTGCGCGAAGGCGGCCCCGCTCTCGTGACCGCGAGCCAGTTGAATCTGGTCGGCGCGGGCGTGATGCAGGACCTCGATGCCTACAACATGCAGGTCTATCTCGGCTATCGCCACTATTCCTTCAACATCGAGGGTCTGCGCGACATTTCCCCGGCGGCCGGCGGGATTTCGTCACCGGCCCCGATCAAGGACATCAACCTTGTGTTCTCGGGCGTGCGGATCAAATTCTAACCGGTACAGGCGGCATCGTTTGAGTCAGGGCAAGCACATGATCAAGACAAAGAAGCTGGTTTTCGCCGCTTGCGCCGTGCTGTTCGCGGCCTGTGCATCCGGAACGGTGTTCGTCTCCACCGCCGCCGCGCAGGCAAGCGATCCGTTCGCACAACAGGACAAGGTCATTCCGGCCGGCGAAGGCGAGTTCAGACTCGTCGTCAAGCGCGGGCCGGTGAACGTCTTCACCTATCGCCCCAGATCCTTCACGGCGAACAGCCCGATCTGGGTGGTGATCCACGGCCAGAAGCGCAATGTCGCCGAGCACAGCGCGTTCGATTATTACGATGTCTGGGCGCCGCTGGCGGAGAAGGCCGGTGCGCTGCTGCTGGTGCCGGAATTCGTCGAGCAGTCGTGGCCGACCTCGTGGCAGTTTCAGTTCGGCAACGTCATGACGAAGTCGCTGAAGCCTGTGCCGTGGGAAGATTCCGGCTTCGCCGTGGTCGAGATGGCGTTTCAGCGCGCGGTCGCCATGACCGGCAGCCATCGCCAGAAGTTTTCGATTTTCGGGCATGGCGGTGGCGCGCAATGGGTGCAGCGTTATGTGCTCCACAGCGGCGGCCGTTATGTCGCGCGCGCGGTGGCGGCGAACCCCGGCTGGTACATGCTGCCGGATGACGAATTCAAATATCCTTACGGCATTCAGGGCACGTCGATTACCCCGGCGACGCTGCGCGGCGCATTCGCGACCGATTTCGTGCTGCTGCTCGGACAGGCCGACGTGCAGACCGGCGGCATCATCCGCAACAACAAGGAAACCAGCGTGCAGGGCACGACCCGTTTTGCGCGCGGCCATTTCTACTTCAACCGCGCGGCTGCGGACGCCAAGCGCATCGGCGCAAAGTTCGCCTGGCATTTGCGCGAAGTGCCCGGCGCGGGACACGACGACGCGGACATGGCTCCGGCGGCCGCCGCGGCCATGATGGAGCGACGCTGAACGCGCATCGGCTGCGGGAATTACTCCCGCAGCGTGCTGCCGGTCTTCTTCGTCACTTCCGCCACGATCTTTGCCGCCACCGCCTCGATGTCCTGATCGGTGAGCGTCTTCTCTCGCGGCTGCAGCGTCACCGCAATCGCGACCG
>Ga0182735_1001781_pt1 | contig 13952 bp, 16 predicted proteins | sample eDN5th30CKraftMG_FD_128524 | JGI IMG/M metagenome (GOLD analysis project Ga0182735, IMG submission 128524) | Enriched Miracle-Growth compost microbial communities from Emeryville, California, USA - eDNA 5th pass 30_C Kraft MG (version 2) (version 2) ... | reverse complement strand
GGGCATCCATACGACCATTGATCACCACGCGGCCGGATGACGGCGGATAAACCCCGAAGAGCACATTGAGCAGGGTCGTCTTGCCGGAGCCGTTTCTTCCCACCAGCCCCAACCTGTCTCCGGCAGACAAGGTGAAATTGATGTCGGTCAGCGCCTGAACAACTTGGCTCCGCGGACCATCGACGATACGCCCCTGAGCGTCGCTCTTTCCTCCTCTCGAGCCACTACGCAGCGGATAATAAAGGTTCAGATGCTGAACTGCGATCGCGGCCATTTCTCGTCCTCTAAGCAACCGCTTGATACGGCAAGCGGCATCGTCACAAAACCGTCGCGTACATGCGTTACGATAAACGCCTTGTAGATAGGAGTTGAAAGATGAAGCTGAGTTCGTATCGCGACCTCCTCCGTCGCCACTCCAATGAGCCGTTCAGCGACATCCTATCGCACAACGACAACCAGGGTGATGAGATCAAAACCTACTCCCTCCGATACACGTTGGGTTCTTCTGGCCCGATAGATGTGGAGGTGAAGGCTAGGTCGCTTGAGGAAGCGTTGGCGCAGATGGAAGGCAGTACTCGCGAATTGCGCCGCCAAATCATCGAGAACGAAATTTCAAGGATGCAACTCCGGTTGAAGTCACCAACTTTGATCCACTGAGTAAGCAGAGCCTAATTGCTTCATCGTCGATAGCGACGGCGAACGAAACGAGAGGGTGCCAACGTCGCGGCACGCTGGCCTTGAGAGCGTCCACGCTCATGTGACGAATGACACTACCATCACGGCGTGTCGCTAAAAACTCACCATGTGATTTAGACAGGTCGATAGTGATTGAGAGCTCACCGCCCCCCGCCTCTGGCCCCAAGGCAAACTCCACCAGATCTGTAACATTTTGCATAGTTACCCAGCGTTTTCTTGACGGAAGATTTCCGCCAGATACTTGACAGCCGCGCATCACGCTCGGCTCAACTAGATGTGTCTCTCGATTTAATTCGCCGGGTCCGGAAACAAAATTGAGCAGACTTCTGCTGAAGAGAGGATCAACTGGTAGACCTCGCTCCTGCATATATCTCGCCAAGGTCGCTTCTTGAGATGCCAGAGGTTCAATATTCAGCATCAAATTATTATAGCCGGATAGTTGGAAGGAGCTTGGGGCGACTGGCGGGAACCAAAGCTCGAACTCATGATAGCTAACTCCCCTACCCAAGTTGAGAAGTGCAACGTCCTTTTCTTTGGCGGCGTCGAACTTCCGCCTGACAGACTCGCGCCCTACCAAGGAGGCGTACTCTCCCGCTAGATCACTCGGCAGGCTTCGAAAAAACTCGATGCCTGAAGCAGCATCGTACGGAAATAGCCGGTTCGGCGTATCAGCTATCACCACGAATCCGCCAGCCTCTCTCACTTGACGCATTGCTGCAAAGAGTGCTTGACCTTCGCCGAGCGTGAGGTGATGGAAGAGGGAATAGACAATGAGGACGTCTACTCCGCGAACATCCTCGACTGCGCGAAGTGGGTCGTCCGCAATGATCTGAAGCTGAGGGATATCGGCGGCACCCCTCCATCTTTCGGCAGCCTTAGCCGCGCCATGATTTGCTTCGACGGCTATAAAAGACCGAAAAGCGCGCGACAGCGCAATTGCCTTCACAAAAGAATTGCGACCGACTTGCAGGACGGACAAGGCGGCTGCATTTGGAATCGCGCCAAGCAACGCGGGCAGATAAAGCGACGCTGCGCTGACATACCGACTTTCATCGGAAGCATTTAGACCTGCACCACGTAGGCTTTCGAGAACGTCCATCGCTGATCTAGCATGCAAGTCTACTTCGCTTTTGTCGGCACTCTCCCAATCCTTCATCAGGTAACTGGGAGTAGTGACAACTGGCTGCGCCCTTCTGAGGAAGGCCGGAGCGGCTAGCTTGTCAATCGCGCCCGAACTGCCGACTTCTAGCTCGCTTAAAAAGCGGATCGCCTCAGATTGCCAACTTTCGGGGCTGTTAGAAATGTGCTCCGCTTTCATTCCAAAAGCCAAAGTGGTTGCAGCCGATCGCATGCGGATCCCTTACGGGATCGACCATTTCTGGGTGAGTAAACCTGATAACGGTGCACACGGGCGACCAAGCCAGTACCTTATATCCTGAACGGCTCGCCCGTAACATGTACTCGGTACCGCCGCCAATTTGAGGCGCGCGTGCGCGTAATTCCGGAGCGAATTCTCTCAAATTGATGAACTTTTGCCCGGCGGCAAGTTCCACCGCGGCGCTGTCCGCCTCCTGTCGCCGAATAACCTCCTTCTCGACATCCCGCAGAAACGCTGCAGCGTCGTCGGCGTCCTTCCTCCCTTGAGTAATTGCTCGGTCGAGCACCGCCGCGTCATGGAGTTCGGGGGGGCGCGTCAAATAGATCAGAGCCGCCGTTGCACCGCCTCCGATCAGCAGTCCCAATGCAAAAAAGCCGGCAATCTTATTCCACATCTCGGCAATCCTTTCGATGCGACGTTCCTATGCCAGACCTCATCCGCCCTCGTCCACCCCTTGGCACAGCCGGCAAGTTTAGCTTAGAGTGCCTTTTTTTTGCCAGCTAACTCGAATTGGTTAAGGTGCCATGCAGCAATCCGACAGGTCCGATCATTGGGATACATACTACCAAGGGAAGGAGGTACCTCTTATTCCCTCCCAATTCGCGGTCTTTGCGCTAGGTGAATACTCACCTGACACCGTCGTAGATATCGGATGCGGAAGCGGACGCGATAGCTTCTTTTTCGCTGCACAGGGTATTCGAACCATTGGCCTGGACGGAAGCGCATCCGCCGTCGATTTATGCAGCAGCAGGGTCGGCAACCAACAACTGCAGTTCAAGCAAGTTGATGTGAAAGACCCTCTTTTCGCTGAGAAAATTCAAGGTCTTGTAGCTGGGTCGTCTCGGCTCCTAGTGTATGCCAGATTTTTCGTTCATGCGATCACAGACGACGAAGAAGATATGCTTCTTAGGAACATCTCGAAGATACTTTCGGAGACACCAGGCATCCTAGCGGTGGAATTTCGGACACCGCGCGACCGCTCTCTTAGCAAGGTCACACCCGATCACTATCGAAGGTTTGTCGAGCCTACCGCGTTCGTCTCACGCGCAGCAGGCCATGGTCTGAAACCCCTTTATTCCGCAGAGGGATTTGGCATGGCTAAGTACAAAGAAGACGACGCCTACGTCGCGCGTTTGATATTTTCGGGCAACTAAGCCATGGCATCAAATGTAAAAGAATTGAGCGAGGTGGCTCGGGACCTGAAGGGACTTCTTCCGGAAGCCATCGAGCCGGGCGCAGGGGCTTCCTCTCCGTTGGTTCAGCAGATCCGGGATGCTGCCTTAACTATCTCAGATGCTAACGAGCGTGCCCTTTCTGAGATATACATAAGCGTACTCGAGGAATTTATCCTTACTAACAAAGTCAATCTGCCGGCCGTCTTAAATCGTCTACCTAAGCTGAAGCTGACACAGCACGATATACGGCCTATTTTGGCGATGCTGAATGAGGATTTTATAATCGAGCATGGCAAAGAGATAACTGCGCATGGTCTCATGCGCTCTTTTCGCTTCTGGTCTGATCAGGAGAAGCGCGATTACCTCGGCACGGCAAACGAACTCCTTGCCTCAATTCAGAAAAAGTTCCCCGACTCCGTTTTCGGCTATGGGTTCGCATTGAGCGTCACAAGATCGTCCGACTTTATGCCTCACGACGACGATATTGATATCATTGTCGCCGCCGACGGGAGCACCACAAAGACCATCACCGATGCTCTCCTTGAACTCTCACTACATCTCCAGGAAGAGGGGTGGGCAGTCTACGGGAACTGGGCCGGGCATCGGAAAGTCGCACGCCGCGGCGCATCGGTTGATGTTGATGTCTTTGTCGGCTTGCGGGAGGGTGAGTTCGTCTCGTTCATTCCTGGGCCTAGAAAAAAACTTCGTTATGACGAGGTGTTTCCCGGGCGCAAGGAGAAGGTCAAAGACGTTGAGTGCCTTTTCCCGGCGGACCCGGAGAGATATCTGGCTGTCGTCTACGGTGAGGATTGGAGAACACCGAAGCCGAATTGGCATCACAATTGGTCGATTAAGGATTATAATGCGATCCTCCGGCAGACGTTGTCTCCTTACTCGTTTCACGCTTCCTCGCTCATAGAGCGCGGGATCAACTGGGTGGTCGTAGACAAGAATGGAACGCCCACTGCCGTGCACTCGACGGAGCCAGCCGACGCAAAATCGTCACTGGACCTGAGGTGGTTGTCCATGCAAGAGCGCTTGCTCGGCTTGGCCGATTGCTAGTCTGGTGGTTCGCCCCTCAGCATTTTCGACGCCTACCTTCTGCAAATGACAAAAACCCCTGCCGATGGAAGCCAGCAGGGCAGCGTGATGTTGCGTTCCCTCAGAATGCCGTTGCATCGGACGGCCATGACAGATCTTGAGCGAAAAAAGCCCCGCCAGCCGGAGCTAGCGGGGCAAATTATCTGATAGCGTTGTCTCAGGATACGTCCATAGAACTGCGCCGGTGCAGAAAAGTTCCGCTCAAGGTGGCAAGGGGGATTGGCTGCGCCGTTGCTGCTCCAGCCTGTCGAGCCGCTCGCGCATATCCATCAGCACGTCACGCGCGCCATAGACGCTGTTCTGCGCCTGCTTCACCTCATCGATCTGGCGCTGGTGGTCGAGGAACCGCTGGTCGTAGTTCTGCCAGACCCGTTCATGTTCTGCGCGCGGGATGAGATTGGCCCGCATGTCCACGATGGCACCCTCGGTACGCAACCGATCCTCTTGGCTGCGCTGCTGCCGCCAGTCCATCTCCTGCCGCGTCACCATGACAGCGGAGATTGCATTGGTTGATGCCTTCAGGTCGTTCGTCGCCTCCCGGATAGGCCAGTAAGCGAGCGCGCCGAGCATCGCTGCGAAGGTGAGCGCCACACCGAGCGCCTGCCATTGCGGTCGCGAGCGCTCCGCCAATGTTTGCGACAAGGCTGCGATGGAAGTTCGCGTCTCGTTGGTAAACGCCGTGATGGAAGCTTCCATCGACCGGAAGCCGGAACGCATTTCGCTCTCAAGGTCGCTCTGCCGTCTGCCGAGGTTGGTGATGCGCTCACCCATCTGGGCTGTGACCGCATCTTGATAGTGGCGCGACGCCTCGTTGCCGTTCGTGGTCATGTCTTCGCCTTCCAATGTCCCTGCCCCTGCTCTCTCAATTGCAATATGCGGCGCGGGCAGCATTCGCCGCCTGATTGCCGTTCTGCGTCGGTTCGGTGTCGCGGCTCGAATAGGTAACCGGCCGCCATGCGTGCTCGCAAAGGTCGGCCACCATCGCGTCCAGCGTCTCAGTCGCGGCGGTATGGGTCGTCGGGATCGACGGGCACCCGGCCAGCAAGAACGTCATCGCGAGCACGAGCGGCACGCTCCACCCGCTCCGCATGAAGGATCTGCAGTTCATCGAGCACCGCCTTTTCGATGTCGCGCTTCTCGGCCCGCCGTGCAGCAAACACGGCGAGCTCGAGCAGCAGCTTAAAGATCGCGAGCCAGGTCACTGGACGGGCGGCTGGCGCTTGGCGAGGCCGGACACGCCGTCGCGCACGATGTTGACCAGCATCTTCAGGACGCCGATCGCGGTGATGATGAGCGTGGCGACGGTCGGGCTCAGAAAGGTGATGTTCGAACATTCGAGCTCGCCGCTCAGCGTGGTGCAACCCATGGCGGTGAGAACTGCGGTGACGCCGGCGATGACGATCATCGCGATATTCGCGATGTTGTGGAACAGGTTGGAGTTCATGGCTTTGCCTTTTCGGTGGAGGATGCCCGGCGACCGGCCGGGCGCGGATCGGCATGTCCGCGCGGTCACATCAAATGAGAGCGACGGCGGACGCAGTTGGTCGTTTGATGGGTGAGTGGCCGAGCGATATCCGCCGGCTTTGAGCCAGGAGATCGACATGGCCAGTTTCGACAAGCCGGTGTTCACCAGCAGCAACGGCTTTGCGGCAGCAGAAATCCACGACAGGGATCAGCTGGGAGCCTATGTGCTGATCCGCTTTCCGGATCCGAAGGCACCGAAGACCAGCCGGGAAGAAGACCGGGAGGAGGTTGTGGCGGCCGCGAAAAAGTATCTTCAGGCGGTTATTGAAGCGCTTGCCTAAGCCTCGTTGGTCGAGATGGTGGCGTTGAGCGTGGTGATCGGCAGCACACGGTCCGGCGCACCGCCTGTAGACGGCCAGCGCAGCCCCAGCAGTCGCGACTTCGCCAGCTTTGCTATCGACACGCGATTGGACTGGTTGCCGCCAAGGACGTGCAGATAGCTCTTGTCATGGCCAGCAACGAAACCGACATGCCCACCGGTGCCGCGCTCGAATACACAGACCGCACCAAGCACAGGCTTGTCCTTCGCGACCTCCCGCCCGAACTTGAGCCAGTTGCGCGCCCAGTATGGGTTCGTCACCATTGGCTCGTCAGGAAGGGTGAGCGCGATGCAGGTTTCCACGAAGTCGCCGCACCACGGAAGTTTCGCCGGATCACCCAACGTGGCGCCGTCGCTTTTGAGATAGCGCTTCAGCTCGGCATTGTTGGCGACCTCGTGAAGGCCGACCTTACGCAGCGCTTCCGAATACCAAACTGGCGGCAGCGCACCTTCCAGATCAGGCTGGCCGGGCACCACGCTGCGATTGAGCGCAGCCGTGGTCTTCGGGCCGACAATGCCATCGATGGTGAGGCCGTTAGCCTTCTGGAAGGCCTTGACGGCCGCGAGCGTCTGCCGCCCCCAGATGCCATCGAGAGGGCCAGGGTTGAAGCCAAGCGACGATAGCCGCCGCTGGAGTGCCAGCACGGTGGTCATAGGTATTCTCCAAATTGTTGATGGTTGGGGCGCTGGACGTGAGTCCGCTACCTGCTAATCTTCGTGGCGGCGGGAGAATGATCCCCTTCCGCCAATGTCCCTCGCGGCGGTCGGCATCAGAGCCCCCTCGCTCAAAGCCGACCGCCTGCTTGGAACCAGTCCTTCACAAGCGCAAACGGAAGTGGAATTGGCGCGCGGATCCCGTCTCCGAGGGACGGCGTAGGCTACCCAGGAGGTGTTGAGCGTCGTGCTAGATTGTCTTGGCCCACCTAGAGCAGGCTCAGGCAAACAGTGAATCCCGCGGGATGTGCACCTAGGTGTGACTTGGATGCCCCCGCACGCGTTAGCGCGGTCCTTGAGATGTCAGTGGCTGGAAGGCCGACGAAACGCAACGCCGCTCGCCATCACACCTGCCTTCATTCCGCATCCGTTTACTATTGGAGCAGGTGTGTAACTTAATCGAGCCACACCAGTTGCGCCAATACGAGCTGCTGCTCCCCGAATATTTTGCTGAGCTATCCACCTAGGAGATTCGGCTGGATCGGGAAGCCAACCCGAGCGGCAACCCACCGCGCTAATACGCCCGAGCACTTCGTCTTCCGCAATAAGCGAGTCGACGAACAATATTCCCTTTGGATCTGTAGGCGGAGACACTGCCACCAGTTGGCTCGTATTGCCGCAACTCGATAAAGCTACCATCGCCAACACGAGAAGGGGGGCTTGTTTGGATAGATAAGTGCGCAAGGTGCCTCACATTCCAGAAGCGTATAGATTCTGCTCCGCAAGCAAGCACCGACTTATACATCCAACCAGGAGACGATCAATGCACCTGGACCAGCGCCTGCGGGTCGGAATTGGTGCTAGGTGGCGGTGGCTGGATCAAGCGTTCGCAGAAACCCGCGAACAGCCGGGCGAAGGCATCGCCGGTAGCCATTGGCGCTCGGATGAAGACCATCATTCAGTGCCCAGCTTTCGCTGAACTCCGAAACACCGCTGATTTTGCGCAAGTCACAAACGGGGATCGAGTAGTAGGCAGCGATCTCCAAAATCGCGGCATTGAGGGCGTCGATGTTGCTCATATATTGATCACGCCACAGCAATGTCGAGATGACGAACCGGCAGTCTGGGTTCCAGCCGATGATTGTCTCAATCACCTCCCGCGTCTGGCCATAGAAGGTAGCAGCGCCGACCTCATCAGCCATGGAACCGACGGTGGTGCTGACATTGTTCGTGCCTATCAACATGAAGCATAGGTGCACATCAACGAAATCGTCGGAAGTGAGCGGTGTCGTGTCGTCTGCTCGCAGCAATGCTTCCGCCATCACACGACCGGATCTGGAGGCATTTAGCACCTGCGTGATTCCCATGCTGGCGCAAACTGTGCCGAACCAGTTGGTCAGCGCCGAGATGCTATCGCCCAGATTGATCGCGCGTTTGCCGACCCATTGCGGCGCCGCAGTTCCGATGCCGACGCCGATGCGGATCAGGGACGCCGACGCCGATGGATGCGAAAGGCGGATGAAGCGCGTACCCTCCGGAAGATCGATGAACGTGTTCGCCGGGATCTGGCCTGTGCGATTGCCGATCTTTACCTTGGCATGGTCATAGTAGGAAATTCCGTAAGGCGACGATGTCGTGATACCCTCCGAGAAGGAAATCACCGGGCCGATCACAGGGATGTAGGGCGTGACCCGCCATGTGGTCAGGCCGGGAACCACCACGTCGGTATCGACGCGGAAGCCGCCCACCTCAAGGTCACCGCCAGCCACGGCATCGGGGGCTGAATAGACCTGAACGCCCTGCCCCGCAAACGCCTGGTCCAGCCAGACATCAATATCGCCTCGAGCAGCATCAACAGCCGAGACTTGGTCACCCAGGCCCGAAACAGTATCGGAAAGCGAAGATACCGTGCCCGAAAGGCTTGAGATGTCACCAACAGCCTCCGAAAGCGTCGCATTGAGCGCGGACTGGTCGCTCACCTCTCGGAAGTCGAGCGCCGTGGTACCCACAACTATCGGCGCGGGCGTCGCGCAGACGAATTGCTTCCCGCCATTCGCGGCGCCCTCCCGCACGAAGACGGCCAGTCCGATCAACTCGGCGTCTTCGTTTGCATCGGAATCGCGGGGCGCTGCGCCAGATGCGGGTACGACATAGATGCCGTTCTGCGAAGCGGTCGACTGGTTCTTGAGCAGCACGCGGTCGCCAGTGACCAGCGTAATGCCGTCGAGCGTATCGCCGTTCTCCAGGCCATTGGAGACCGCTACGTTCGCGGTCGAAGCGACGCGGACGGGATCTTTCCATGACGCTCCAGTGGCGCTCATCGAAGCTACTTCGTCGAGCCTTTCATCAACATCATCGATCCGCGCCAGCGTCTCGGTCGCAAGGATCTCGGCATCCTGCTCCACAATCTTGCGAGGCTGGCCGCTGCCGTCGACCGGCGAATAGACGTCGTGAGGCGTCTTGGTGAGTGGACCAAAGGCCATGAGGTGCTCCAGTGATGAATAGTGGAATGCTTGGCGTGGACATGGCCCCCAGGCTCCCCTAGTCTTCCGCCGGGAATGGGCTGGGGAGGTATTCGGATGAAGTGGGCAATGATCGCGCCGCTGTTGGCGTTGGCAGCGTGCGGCACAACACCGGGCGTAAATTCAGATGTGCCTAATGTCGGCTATGTAGGCGTCGAGCGGCCGACCATCGCTGATGATACCGCCGTCCAGATCGTTGACGCTGGTCCGGCAATGAACGACGTGAATCAACGGGTCGGCGGCACGTCCTGTAAGAACAAGATGTGGGACCCCGCTCCATCCGAAGAAAACGCCATCAACCTGATGAAGCGGCAGGCCGCAGAACGCGGGTACAACGCCATCCATTCGATGAAGGTTGGACCGGACGGCGCGGCCCTGATGAAGAATTGCTGGTCAGCAATCCACGCGAGCGGCATTGCCTTTAAATTACCTAGCGATCCTAATTAGCCGGCAGGCACGCCGATGTTCAGCGTGGCGTAGTCGCCCGGCGTTCCGTCCGAGGCGTAGGCGCGGGCGCGGTATTCGATATTCTGCGCTTCGCCGAAGATCGGCGGCGGCAGGTTCGGATCAAAGGTAAGAACCTGATTTGGGCGGATGGCTGCATCCAGCAGCACTTCAACCCAGAACGGCCCCTTCTCCACCGTCACCCGAGCCGCATTGATGGCGGAGACAGATATTTCGCCTAGCCCGCTATCCTCGTCATAGGTGAGGCTCGGTGCAGCCGGCGCGGTGTTGTCGTAGGCCAGCACAGCGCTGAACACGTCCGAGTAATAGGACGACTCGCCGGCGCTGTTATATGCCTGCATCCGCGTGTCGGCGGAGAGCCCCACCACGCTGTCATCAACCGCCGCATAGGCATAGGTCAGCGTTGCCGGCGGGTTGAACTCTGTCATGCTGGTCCATGCGCCAGGTAGGCCACCGGGATATGCGCGGTAGATCGCCTGGGCGGTCTGGCCGCCATCGGGGAGATCGTAGACGACCCGCAATTCGTGGCTGTCATCAGGATACTTCACCACCGTCATGACGCTGGGCGCATCCGGCTTGTCCAGATCGCTCTCATACTCGAAATCAGGTATCTGCTCAGGCCCGGCCGCTTCCATCGTCGCCGGGTTCCATGTCGGCAGGTCTGGCAGGATCGTGAACGGGATTTCGCACTCGCCCGCCTCATCGTCGATGCGAACCGGGTCGATCAGGCAGACGGCCGTTTCGTCCAGATCCGGGAACTCCACATTGATCGTCGGATGGTCCCAGGCCGCAAGGCCGGCCATATTCGTTCGGATCGTGCCACGGTCGGCGCGCGCGGTGAGGAACAGACGCCGTGCGATCCGCTGTGCCTGGCTGGGCGATGGGCAGAATGGCAATTCTACATCCACCGGCTTCTCGCCATAGGCATCGATTTCGCTCTGCACCTCCGCCCAATCGATGCCGGTCAGATCGATATCGGAAAGCGCATAGTTGCGTTCCGGGCTGTAGTAGCTCACCCGGCACCGGTTCGGCCGCTCCGGCGCTTCCGGCCCGCTGCCCAGCGTGTATGACGTGATGTGCCTGTCGGTATAGGTCAGGCTGGCGGTGCGAGCGTCATCGATCAGCCGGACCCTGACTTTGCCGTCGTCATTGGTGCTGATCTCAGCGCCGACGCTGTCCAACACCTGCTGCATGACATCGCCACGCTTCTGCTCGCTTTGCCAGAACCCCCAGCACCTTGACCGCTTTTCCGTCCCTGTCTTCGTCGCCACCAGCACATCGGCCTTGTCGGCCTCAAGCGCCACATCATCCCAATCGATGTCGTCGAAGCCGATATCTGGATAGGAGCGCAGGATGTGGACGGCACACAGGATGCCGTTGTCGGTCCACGCGGTTGCTTCGGTGCGAGGATCGTAGACCAGTTCACCACGCTGCACCCGCTCGTAGTCAGGATACCCGCCCTGATAGAGCTTGCCGAACTGTGCCGAATTGTTGACGCCGGGACTGTCGAACTGGACGAGGCTCTGCGCGATGCCGCGCACCCAATGGTCCGGCCCCCAGAGCGTCGGGAACGACGACTGGAGTATCGGCCATGAGGTTTCTGTGCCATCGCCTGGCTTGCTGTAGATTTTCGCCCATGCACCATCCGGCTTGACCGCCGGCGCGACACCCCATGGCGGTGTCGAAACCTTGCCATCCGCCTCCACCACGACGAGGCGGCCGCCGAGATAGTGTTCCTCAACGAAATCAATCGGTCCCTTCGAATGCAGGATCAGCCGAAAGCCGGTGTAGCCCGACGTGTTGCCGAATGCCTTCAGGCCACCGACGCGAACACGGCCCACACACCGGATCTCGGATGCGGCGGAATTCTCGAAATTCTGCTTGTATTCGCCTGGGTCTATTCGCTGCTGCCCTGGCCGAAGAAGCAAGGAAAGTCCGAGCGTCACCGCCGTCGGAAGTAACGTTGCTGCAGCCACCAACGTGCTGAATGAGAACACAGAACCAAGAGGCCCGGCAAAGAGGAAGAAGCCGATGGATATTGGATCGGCAGCGGCATGGGCCGTCATCGCCAGCAGGGAGGCCCCCGCCAGCACGGCAGTCTTCAAATGTCGCATGGTCTATCCTGGCAGAGCCCAGACGCGGCAATGGCGAAGGCGCGGCGCCATCAGAAACCAGCTCGCGGTTTTCTCGTTCCGGATCGCCGCGATGCCGCCAGCCATGAAGATGCACCCGCGCAAACGGTCTCGCATCGTGATGAGTCCGACATCGCCCTGCTCCGGCATGTCGCCACGCTCATAGATGCCCGCAGCGCCGAGCCGTTCTTCCCACAGCCGATCCAGCCCGCCAGCTTCGGTAATCAGCCGTCGCGCCTCATCCTCAGATGAATATTTTGGCAGGCCAAGATCGATGCCGGCTTCCTCCTGCACCCATATCGCCGGAGCGGCTGTGCAGTCCGACACACCCCACTCGACGGGCACGTCGTGGAACCGTTCAAGGAAGGCTTGCAGGCGGTCAGGGCGGCTCATTTGAACACCTCCTTGACCTTCACGCCGACGTAATCGAGACCCTTGTCGCCCGGAAACCGCCGCTTCTGGTCGGCCGGGCTCCATCGCCCGCCGAACGGATAGTTCTGCGCCTGCCACATATCCTCGATGTTGACTGTGACCAGCCGCGTGCCGACGCCTTCTCGACTGATCGCCGGCCGGCTGATCTTGCCGGGAAACATGTTCTTGAGGTTGATGACGGGCGTTTCCGTCTCTGGGTTAAAGGCTGCCCAGAAGATCCGCGCACTGCGACCCTCGATGGAACGAGCCTCGGTGTGCATGTATTTGAAGAACTCGGCATTGGCGCCCGCGATGGTGATGGTCACCGCCGCCGCCTGCCCGAACTTCGGGTTCTGAACCGCCGAGATGTTGACCAACTGACCGCCGCGTGGATCGGTCACGCCGGTCCATTCGAAGTCGCCAACTTCGATCGTGCCGACGCCGTTGTGATACCGCCGCAAGCCATCCGGCAGATCGACTTCCAGAAACCACAGCCGAGCGACATGCGGCCCGGACAGATAGTCCAGGTCGTCCTGCATGAACATCGACATGGATCAGTCCCCGAAGCTCGCCGCCACCTGATAGTGCGGCACTTCAACGAGCGTGATCGAAAGTCCCTCTGCCACGACGAGCCCGCGACCACCTGATGCGCCCTCTTCGCTTTCGAGCCGCATGGCGAGCGTCGGGTAGAGTGTCGCGAAATCGGCAGCACTCAGATCATGACGCAGCGGCGGCCAGATGCGATATTTGCCGCTGCCGAGCACTTCCGTGACGCGGTGCTTGCAGAAGAAGCCCGGAAAGAATCCGATATCCTCGCCGCCTATGAGAGTGCGGCCCCAATATTCATCAGCCAGGGTGACGATGGTGTCGCCCCTCACTGCGCCCGCTGCGACCGCCACAGATGGTGCGGTGGTTCCCCAGCCCACACCATTCGACCAAGGCTCGCCATTCGCCCAAGGCTGACCGCCGATCGTATCCCACCGGATATAGGCAGGTACTTCGATGCCGGTCTCGCGCGGCGTCGGCATGTCTGGATCGAACATGCTCCATCGTGTGGCATTGGCCCCGCCATGCAGCGCGGTCACCCAGCCACGATATAGACGGAACTCCCGATCTCGCATTGGGTGGAAACCGATCCGATACCGCCACAAGCCGAATGGCGCTGCCACCGTCTGGACGAAATCGCCGATGCTTTGCGAACCGCCTGCCCCGACCGTGCGCGGCCCGGACAGCGGCTCGACGGACACGACGCCGAGCCCGAGCGGTGGTGAAATCAGGCGAGCCATCAGCCCCTCGTGTTCCGGGTCTGCTTCGTGTGATTGCGCGCATCGACCATCTTGCCGAACTGGCGATCCCGCTCAGCCAATCCGCGTTCCAGCCGAGCGATGGCGGCCTGATCGGCACCGCGCGCATCGATCTGGTAGACAGGCGCATATGTGTCGCCACCCGAGCGCTTGGTCTGCCCCCTGAAAAGTGGTCCTCCCTGAAGTAGGCTATTGAGCCATTGGAGAGGACGTTGGAATGCCCCAGAAGAAGCATAAGCCCGAAGAGATCGTCGCGAAGCTGCGCCAGGTC
>Ga0182735_1001780_pt1 | contig 13954 bp, 14 predicted proteins | sample eDN5th30CKraftMG_FD_128524 | JGI IMG/M metagenome (GOLD analysis project Ga0182735, IMG submission 128524) | Enriched Miracle-Growth compost microbial communities from Emeryville, California, USA - eDNA 5th pass 30_C Kraft MG (version 2) (version 2) ... | reverse complement strand
GAGCACGGGAAACCTCAGCCCGCGTCGAGAACCGCGATAAGCCTCTCCGCGAGGGCAGACGCCTGGTCGCGGGCTTGGTCGAGATCGTCCAGCCAGGAGTCCACGATCACCGTGTTGGAACCGGTCGATGCGTAGATCCGGGATGCCGTGAGTGCCCCGGAAGTCTGCCTGCCGCCCGGAACGAAAGCAGCGATCTGCGCGCCCGGGAGGTCGATGATCGTGCCACCGGCGCGGGCAAGCTCTTCATCGGACAACGGCGTGGCACCGGGGGATGTCCATACTTCGACGGCTTCCGCCACCAGATTGCCCCACGTGTCGGTCCGTTCTCCGATCTGGCCGTAACACCAGGAGACCAGGCCGTTCGCGGTCTCGACATCCCAGATCGCGCCGCGCGGATGATTGTCGCCGATGTACTCGCCGGCCTCCGGGACGCCGAAGGTGTCCGCAATGACCGCGCGAATGTTGCCACAGGTGGGCATCGTCCAGCGCTGCGGCGCGGGTGGCGGCGGGACGACCGGCACGCCGGGCGCCAGCCGTTCGTTCACCACGTCGAGAATTCGCCGCTGCTCGTCGGGCTCCGGGCCATCCACTGCGATCCAGACATTCCCGGCGATCGTGTGCGCCGTGCAGTCAGTCTGTGGCTCGCACGGTTCAGCGGCGTTCGGCGCACGAAGATGTGTGGGAACGGCCCCGAGCGGCACGGCGACGAGCGTGATCTCCCTCCAGTCACGTCCCCAGCCGCAGGAGAGACCGCCCACCGGGACAGGATCGCCGATCTCGAGGTCATACCACCTCGGAATCACGTCGCCGACGATGGCCGCGAGGTCACTCTCGCTCAGCATCGCATCGCAGTCTCCGTCCGCGACGACCGTCGGCGGCGTGGAGGTGGGCGGGGACGTATGAATGGGCGTCGGGGTGCTCGACGGTGTCGGGGAGGCGACGGGGGCGGGTCGGACGTTCCCGAGCAGGCTCGTCAGGGTGAGCACGCTCACCGCGAGCGCGGCCACGAGCACGACGGCGATCGAGGTGGCGATGAACGCCGTCCGGTGGGAGCCGGCGGGGCGGATGCGGTGGCTCGCGGAACGCAGCCGGTCGCGCATGTCGTCGAGCTCGCGCGGGGTGAGCTCGTCATCGTTCATGCCCATGACGCCTCCAATGCGGTGATCTCGTCGCGGAGCCGCGCCTTCGCGCGGGAGAGCCGGGATTTCACGGTCCCGACGGAGATGCCGAGGGCCTCGGCGGCGTCGCGTTCGGAGTAGCCCTCCAGCACGACGAGCACGAGCACGCTCTGCTCCCGGGCCGGCAGACGCTTCAGCGCCGCCAGCACGCCGCTCTCGTCGTACGCGACCGCGCCGGCGTCGTGCTCGCGCCGGGGCGCGCGGTCGAGGAGCGCGCGGTACCGGTTGCCGGACCGCTCCAGGTTGCGCGCCGAGTACGACACGGTGTTCAGCAGCCACGGCAGCGGCGACCCATCCACCAGCCGCACCGTCGCGCGCCTCCGCCAGAGCTCGAAGAACGCGATCATCACGGCATCCTTCGCGTCCTCACGGGAGGACAGGATCCGCCGGGCGTGGCGGAACAGTCGCGCCTCGTGCCGGTCGAACAGCTCCGTGAGTGCACGGTCGTCCCCGTCGCGAACGCGCGCCCACACCGCGCCCCCAGCATCGTCCATACCCAGTAGTGTCCGGCATCGCCCGAAAGGTTCCCGGGACGTCCGGCGGGGCCGGCCTAGACTAAGTCATATGACTAAGACCATCGAGGCGCCCGTCGCGTTCACGGTGCACGAGGCGAAGACGCACCTCTCGCGCATCCTCCGGATGGTGGAGAGCGGGGCAGAAGTCCACATCCTCCGGGGAACGCATCCTGTGGCTCGGCTCGTGCCGATGGCCTCGGACGCGCCAAAACGTCAGCTGGGGACGCTCAAGGGGCAGATCTGGATGGCCGACGACTTCGACGACGACCAGGACATCATCGACGCATTCGAGAGCAGTGAGATCTTTCCTTCTTGACACGCACGTCTGGCTCTGGATGCTGGACGACAGCAGACGTCTGCGCGGACGCGCCCGGGAGATCGTGGAGGAGCCCTCGCACGAGTTGCGCCTTTCCGTGGCGAGCATCTGGGAGATCTCGATCAAGGCGCACTCCGGCAGGCTAGGTCTCCCGCTGAGGAGCGCGGCGCAGTTCCAGGCGCAGCTTCAGGCGACGAACGTCCGCCTCGTCGAGATCGAGCTCGCGCATGCGATCACAGCAGGCGCCCTCCCTCGCGAGCACGGCGACCCGTTCGACCGCATGATCGTGGCGCAGGCGCGGTCCCTCGGCGTCCCGATCGTCTCCGCCGACGCCAAGCTCGCGGCGTACGACGTCGAGGTGATCGCGGACTGATCCGGGAGAATGGCGGGATGCCGCTCCTTCTCCAGCTCGACTCGTCCGCCGACACGCGCGACTCGCGGTCGCGCGCGCTCACGGCAACGTTCGCCGACGCGTGGCGCGCGCTCGGCCCCGATCACGAGGTGCGCGTGCGCGACCTGCATCGCGATCCCGTCCCCCACCTGGCCGACGCGGCGATGCACTGGCCCGAGCGGATGCGCCCCGCGGACGTCGTCGTCCCGGAGGACGCGGACGCGCTCCAGCGGGAGCTCATCGACGAGCTGCTCGCGGCCGACGTGCTGCTGATCGGCGCGCCGCTCTACAACTACTCGGTGCCCTCGAGCCTGAAGGCGTGGATCGACCACGTGCACGTGCCGGGCATGACCGCCGCGGGCTTCGGCACCGAGGCGCAGCCTCTGGCGGGACGCCCCGCGGTCGTCGTCTCGAGCCGCGGCGGCGCGTACGACCCCGGCACCCCGACGGCGGACTGGGATCACGCCGCGCCCGCGCTCCGGATCATCCTCGAGTCGGCGTTCGGGATGGACCTCACGATCGTCACGACGAGCCTCACGCTCGCGGAGACGTTCCCCCGCGAGCCGGACCGCCGCGATCGCGCCCGCGCGGAGTTCGCGGCGGCTCGCGACGAGGCGGTGGCGCTGGCCCGCCGACTGGGAGCCTGACGCCGCATCAGGGGATCCGGCCGAGTCAGGCGGATTCCCGGCGCGATCGTCCTGACTCGGCCGAATCTCCTGAACTCGTGCGGTGCACGCGGAGCGGCGCGGGGCGCGGGCGCATGGCCGGGATCAGGGGATTCGACGCAGTCAGGAGGATCCAGGGCCGGATCGTCCTGACTCGGCCGAATCGCCTGAGCTCGCAGCCATGGACGACGGGTCAGGCCGTGACGACCTGGGCGATGCCGAGGGGGGCGTCGGGGCCCATCTCGTCCGCGATGCGGTTCGCCTCGTCGATGAGGGTCTGCACGATCTCCGACTCGGGCACGGTCTTGACGACCTGGCCCTTCACGAAGATCTGGCCCTTGCCGTTGCCGGAGGCGACGCCGAGGTCGGCCTCCCGGGCCTCGCCGGGGCCGTTGACGACGCAGCCCATCACGGCGACCCGCAGCGGCACGGTCATGTCCTTCAGCCCCTCGGTGACGCTGTCCGCAAGCGAGTAGACGTCGACCTGCGCGCGCCCGCAAGACGGGCACGAGACGATCTCGAGCTTGCGCTCGCGGAGGTTGAGGGACTGCAGGATCTGGTGCCCGACCTTGACCTCCTCCGCGGGCGGCGCGGACAGGGAGACGCGGATGGTGTCGCCGATCCCCTCCGCGAGCAGGATGCCGAAGGCCGTGGCGCTCTTGATCGTGCCCTGGAACGCGGGCCCCGCCTCCGTGACGCCGAGGTGCAGGGGCCAGTCGCCCATCGCCGCGAGGAGGCGGTACGCCTTCACCATCACGACGGGGTCGTTGTGCTTGACCGAGATCTTGAAGTCGTGGAAGTCGTGCTCCTCGAAGAGGGACGCCTCCCAGCGCGCGCTCTCGGCGAGGGCCTCCGGGGTCGCCTTGCCGTGCTTCTCGAGCAGGCGCTTGTCGAGGGATCCCGCGTTCACGCCGATGCGCAGCGACACCCCGGCGTCCTTCGCCGCCTTGGCGATCTCGCCGACCTTGTCGTCGAACTGGCGGATGTTCCCGGGGTTCACACGGACGGCGGCGCAGCCGGCGTCGATCGCCTGGAAGACGTACTTCGGCTGGAAGTGGATGTCCGCGATGACGGGGATCTGGCTCTTCTTCGCGATGATGTGCAGGACGTCGGCGTCGTCCTGGCTGGGCACCGCGACGCGCACGATCTCGCAGCCGGACGCCGTGAGCTCGGCGATCTGCTGGAGGGTCGCGTTGATGTCCGTCGTCTTGGTCGTCGTCATCGACTGGACGCTGATCGGGGCGTCGCCTCCGACGAGGACGCTGCCGACGCGGATCTGCCGGCTCTTGCGCCGGGGGGCGAGCGTTTCGGGGACTCTGGGCATCCCGAGATTGACGGCGGGCACGCTCTCCAGCCTACGCTGACGCGCCTGGACGCGGCCCGAGCGGGGCTACTGGAGCCGGCGCATCTCGTCCTGGATCTGGCTCTCCGTCGGGCCCCGGCCGCTCGCCCCGAAGATGCGGATCGCGGACAGGATGAGGGCGAGCACGATGAAGGCGATCGGCCACACGGGCCAGAAATACCCCATGCCGCTGAGGAGCCAGATCAGGACCATGACGACGGCGGCGACGACCGAACCGCCCAACTGGTACCAGAATGCCTGCTTCGCCTTGAGGTTGCTGAGGGCGCGGTCGCGCAGTTCGCTGGAGTCGCTCATGCCCGCATCGTAGCGGGATGACCGGGACGCATGTGGTAATTTCTGGGCATGCACGCGAACCGCTCCTGGTGGCCCACCGCCTGAGGCGGTGCGCACGCGCGACGCAGACCGCCCACTCCCCGTGACACTGGGCGGTCTTCTGTTTTGAGGCGGCCGCCCTCCGACGAAGGATCGATCATGACCGGCACCGCCCCGACCGCCCTGGAGTCCGCTGTCTCCAGCGGCGCCCCGTTCGCGCTCGTCGCCCGCGATCCGGCGACCGTCGAGGTGCTGACGGGCGAGGTCGTCGACGTCGACCTGCTCGCCGACATCCCGCTGACCGGCGCGGACGGGGCGTCCCGCGAGGTGCTCGCGCTCGTGCCGTTCCGGCAGGTGCGGGAGCGGGGGTTCGCCGCGCACGACGACGACGCTCCGCTGCGCTGTCTCGTGGTGGGCTCGCACGTCTCGCTCCCCCGCGATGCCGTGCTCGCGGCCCTGCCCGGCGACCGCGTCCCGCTGCGCGATCCCGGCTTCGACCTCGACGACGAGGAGTACGCCGACATCGTGCGTCGCGTCATCGCCGACGAGATCGGGCGCGGCGAGGGCGCGAACTTCGTCATCCGCCGCGACTTCACGGCCGGCGTGGACGCCGACCCCGTCCGCGCGGGACTGGCGTGGTTCCGGGCGCTCCTCGAGCACGAGCGCGGCGCGTACTGGACGTTCCTCGTCTCCACGCCGGGGCACGTCGCCGTGGGGGCGAGCCCCGAGGCGCACGTCGTCGCCCGCGACGGGCTCGTGACGATGAACCCCATCTCCGGCACGTTCCGGCATCCCGTCGGCGGCGCGACGGTCGCGACGCTGGGCGAGTTCCTCGAGTCGACGAAGGAGACCGAGGAGCTGTTCATGGTGGTGGACGAGGAGCTCAAGATGATGAGCGCCGTCTGCTCCGACGGCGGGCGGATCACGGGGCCGCACCTGAAGGAGATGTCCCGCCTGACCCACACGGAGTACGTGCTGCAGGGCCACAGCCGGCTCGACCCGCGCGACATCCTCCGCGAGACGATGTTCGCCCCGACCGTCACGGGCTCGCCCATGCAGAACGCGTGCACCGTCATCACCCGCTACGAGCGCTCCCCGCGCGGGTACTACTCGGGCGTCGCGGCTCTGTTCACCCCCCGTTCCTCGCCCGCCGCGGGCGAGCCGACGCACGACCTGGACGCGCCGATCCTGATCCGCACGGCGTATCTCACGGGCGGACGCCTCCGGGTGCCGGTCGGCGCGACGCTCGTGCGGCACTCCGACCCCCTCGGGGAGGTCGGCGAGACCCACGGCAAGGCCGCCGGCGTGCTCGGGGCGATCGGCGCGATCCCGCGCGACAGCGGCCCCGCGCCGGTGGGCGAGGTCGACACGGACGCGCCGGCCGAGCCGCGCCGGCCGCTCGCGGACGACGCGGGGATCGCGGAGCTCCTCGCGTCGCGGAACGCCCGGCTCGCCCCGTTCTGGCTCGAGCCGCAGGGCTCCGGCGGGCCCGGCCCCTTCGCGGGACGCCGTGCCGTCGTCGTGGACGCGGAGGACCGCTTCACGACGATGCTCGCGCACCAGCTGCGCCACCTCGGCCTCGACGTGACGATCGCGCCGTGGGACGCCGCGACGGACGCGGACCTCGACGCCGCAGATCTCGTGGTCTCCGGCCCCGGCCCGGGGGATCCGCGCGATGCGGCGAACCCGCGGATCGCGCGCATGCGCGACGTCGTCGCGCGGCGCCGGGCGTCGGGACTGCCGCTGCTCGCGGTGTGCCTGAGCCACCAGATCCTCGCCGACGCGCTCGGGCTGGAGCTCGCACCCCTCGCGCGTCCGCATCAGGGCCTCCAGCTCGAGGTCGACGTGTTCGGCGAGCCCGCCTCGATCGGCTTCTACAACACGTTCACGGCCCGCGTCGCCCCCGGGACGACGCGGATCGGCGACGTCGAGGTCGCCGCGGACGCGGCATCCGGCGACGTGTACGCCCTCCGAGCCCCCGGCTTCGCCTCCGTGCAGGGGCACCTGGAGTCGATCCTCTCCCGCGACGGCATGCGGACGCTCGAGCGCCTCGTCGCCCACGCCCTCGCCTGACCCGGCGCCTCGCGGTCGGACGGGCGTCAGCCGAAGAACGAGATCGGGTTGACGATGTCGGCGAGGATCAGGACCGCGCCCATCACGATCAGCAGGCCCACGACGACGAACGTCACGGGCACGAGACGCGTCGCGTCGACCGGCCTCGGCGGAGGACGGCGGAAGAGCCGCGCCCACGCGCGCTTGATCCCGTCCCACAGGGCGATCACGACGTGCCCCCCGTCGAGCGGCAGCAGCGGGATGAGGTTGAAGACGAACAGTGCGATGTTGAGGGATGCCAGGAGCCCCAGGATCCCGGTGAGCCGGTTGAGGATCGGCGCGTCCGCGGAGGCGAACTCGCCCGCGACCGCACCCGCGCCGACGATGCTCAGCGGGCCGTTGGGATCGCGCTCCGCGCCGGTGAAGAGGGAGAGGCCGGTCTCGTAGACCTTGACCGGCAGCTGCACCATGATGCCGGCGACGGCGCCGACGTTCTCGAACGCGGCCTGGGGACCCGCCCAGAGGGGCTGGCGCACGTACTCCGCCGTGGGGGTGATGCCCGCGAAGCCGATCTGCTGGCCCCCGTCGGCGCGGATGGCGGGGGTGAGGGTCACGGTGCGCTGGAAGCCGTCGTCCTCGAGCACGACCGGCAGCGGCCGGCCCGGCGCCTGACGGATGAGCGCCGAGACGTCGTCGAAGGTCGAGACCGGCTGCCCGTCGATCGACACGATCGTGTCGCCCGGCTGGATGCCGGCCGTCGCTGCCGGCGCGACGGGATCGCCGGGGGCGCAGTCCGTGGCGCCGGCCGCGGGGACGCAGGCGCTGACGGTGGCGACCGTCGCTGTCGCGGTCTGGAGGCCGATGCCGCTCAGCACGATCGTCATGAGGACGATCGCGAGCACGAGGTTCATGAACGGGCCGCCGAGCATGACGACGACGCGCTTCCACACCGCGAGCCGGTAGAAGACGCGGGAGTCGGGGGCGCCCTCGAGGGTCTCGTCGTTCGCGGTCCGCGCGTCCTGCACCATCGTCGCGAACAGCCCGCCCCCGGCGTGGCCGCCGCGGGCGGCCTCCCGCGGCGAGGGCGGGTACATGCCGGCCATCGAGATGTAGCCGCCGATCGGGAGCGCCTTGAGCCCGTACTCCGTCTCGCCGAACCGCCGTGACCACAGCGTCGGGCCGAAGCCGATCATGTACTGGCCCACGCGCACGCCGAAGAGCTTCGCGGGCACGAGATGCCCGATCTCGTGGAGCGCGATCGAGATCGCCAGCCCGACGACGAGCACGACGACGCCGATGACGAAGGCGATGACGGTCACGCCCACCAGATTAACCGCGCCTCCTTTGTGCGCGATGAGAGGATGGGACGACTATGACCGGCGCTCCCTCGAACCTGCCGCCCGTGCTTCGTCCGGAGGCGCCGCCGAGCCGCTCGCTCGCCGAGCTGGCGCGCTCGTTCGCCCGGGAGGTCCGCGGCGACGCCGAGGGCGTCGAGGTGCACGGCATCACCCTCGCGACCGCCGACCTGCGCCCCGGGGAGGTGTTCGTCGCGATCCGCGGCGTCAACCGGCACGGCGCGGAGCTCGCCGCCGACGCCGCCGCGAAGGGCGCCGTCGCGATCGTGACGGATGCCGAGGGCGCGCCCCTCGCCGAGGCGTCCGGCCTTCCCGTCCTCGTCGTGGACGACCCGCGCGCGGCGCTCGGCGCGCTGTCGGCGTGGGTCTACGGCACGGGGCCCGGCGACGACCTCCCGATCCTGTTCGGGACGACGGGCACGAACGGCAAGACGAGCGTGTCGCATCTGCTCGCCGGCATCCTGGGGCAGCTCGGCGTCACGGCGGGCCTCTCCTCGACGGCGGAGCGCCACATCGCCGGGCGAGTCATCGTGTCGCGGCTGACGACGCCCGAGGCGTCCGAGTTCCACGCCCTCCTCGCCCTCATGCGCGAGCGCGGCGTCGCGGCCGTCGCGGTCGAGGTCAGCGCGCAGGCCCTGAGCCGGCACCGCGTCGACGGGGTCGTCTTCGACGTCGCGGGGTTCACGAACCTCTCGCACGACCATCTCGACGACTACGCCGACATGCGCGAGTACCTGGAGGCGAAGCTGCCGCTGTTCCGGACGGATCGCGCGCGCCGCGCCGTCGTCTCGCTCGACTCCGACGCCGGCGCCGAGGTCGTCGCGCGCTGCGAGGTGCCGTGCACGACGATCGTCACCCCCGCGATCGCGGCGGATCCCGCGGCGGAGGCGGACTGGACGGTGGAGATCCGCGCGGAGCGGCAGTCGGGGACGGAGTTCGCGCTGACGGCCCGCGACGGGCGGTCGCTGACGACGACCGTGCCCGTCATCGGGCGGCACATGGCCGCCAACGCGGGCCTCGCGATCGTCATGCTCCTCGAGGGCGGCTTCGCGTGGGACGCGCTCGTGGCCGCGCTCGACGGCGGCCGCATCGACGCGCACCTCCCGGGGCGCACGCAGCGGGTCTCGGACGAGGCCGGGCCCGCCGTCTACGTCGACTTCGGCCACTCCCCCGACGCGTTCGAGAAGACGCTCGCGGCGGTCCGCCGCGTCACCCCGGGGAGGGTGCTCATGCTGTTCGGCGCCGACGGCGACCGGGACGCGACGAAGCGCCTCGACATGGGCCGCACGGCGGTGCTCGGGAGCGACATCCTCGTCGTGACCGACCACCATCCGCGCTACGAGGACCCCGACTCGATCAGGGCGACGCTGCTGGAGGGTGCCCGCGCCGCGCGGCCCGACGCCGAGATCCACGAGTTCTCCCCGCCCGAGCGGGCGATCGCCGAGGCCGTGCGCATGGTCGGCGAGGGCGACGCGATCCTGTGGGCCGGGCCGGGGCACCAGGACTACCGCGACATCCGCGGCGTCCGCACGCCGTACTCCGCGCGCGAGCTCGCCCGCCGCGCCCTCCGCGACGCGGGCTGGCCCGTGCCGGACCCGGCCTGGCCCGTCCCCTACCCCGAGGACTGACCCCTCTACCCCGAGGACTGACCCTTCGCGCTGCTCCTCTCTGCTCGCGCTGCGCGAATTCGCGCCGCGCGAGCAGAGAACGACAGCGCGAACGGAGGGGGTTCAAGGGGCGGCGATCACGGCGTCGGCGACGGCGCGGGCCCAGCGCTCGGCCTCGGCCAGGCTCTCGCGCGTCAGGATCGCGGGGGGCTCGTGCGCGTCCACGATCCGCCGCACCGTGTCGAGGATGCCGAGGAACGGGAGCCGGCCCTCGTGGAAGGCGTCCACCGCCTGCTCGTTCGCGGCGTTGAACACCGCGGGGTACGTGCGGCCGGCGCGGCCCACGTCCTTCGCGAGGCGGACGGCGGGGAACGCGTCCTCGTCGAGGGGCTCGAAGGTCCACGCGGACGCGGTCGCCCAGTCGAGCGGCCGACCGACGCCGGGGACCCGGTGCGGCCAGTCGAGGGCGAGGGAGATCGGCAGGCGCATGTCCGGCGGGGACGCCTGGGCGATCGTGGATCCGTCCGCGAACTCCACCATCGAGTGCACGATCGACTGCGGGTGCACGACGACGTCGATGTCGTCGTAGGGGACGCCGAACAGCAGGTGCGCCTCGATGACCTCGAGGCCCTTGTTGACGAGCGTCGCCGAGTTCGTCGTGACGACGCGGCCCATGTCCCAGGTCGGATGCGCGAGCGCCTCGCGAGGCGTCACCGCCGCGAGGTCCGCCCGCGCGCGTCCGCGGAAGGGACCGCCGGACGCCGTGAGCACGAGCCGCCGCACCTCGGACGCCGCGCCCGCGCGGAGCGCCTGCGCGAGCGCGGAGTGCTCGGAGTCCACCGGCACGATCTGCCCCGATCGCGCGACGGCGGCCACGAGCTCGCCGCCCACGATGAGCGACTCCTTGTTCGCGAGCGCGAGCGTGCGCCCCTCCTCGAGCGCCGCGAGGGTCGGGCCGAGCCCGACGGATCCGGTGATGCCGTTGAGGACGACGTCCGCGTCGACGCCGCGGACGAGCTGCTCGGCCTCCTCGGCGCCGAAGGCGACGACCTCGACCCCGAACTCGGCCGCCTGCGCGTACGCCATGTCGCGGCGGGTGCCGGCGGCGAGGCCGACGACGCGGAACCGCTCGGGGTTCGCCCGGACGACGTCGAGCGCCTGCGTCCCGATGGAGCCGGTGGAGCCGAGGATCAGGACGCGCCGCACGCGGCCCAGCCTAGCCTCGGCTCCCGCCGCGCCGCGTCACTGCGCGGACGACGTCGCGGGCTCCGCCGAGATGATGTCGACGACGAACACGAGGGTCTCGCTCGCCAGGTCCGTGTTGCTCGTGCCCGCGTAACCGCACGCCGGCGGGATGACGACGAGCTCCGTGGAGCCGACCTTCTGACCCTCGAGAGCCTTCTGGAAGCCCGCCACGACGCCGGTCGTGGTGAACGTCGCCGGCTGACCGCGCTGCCAGCTGGAGTCGAAGACGGAGCCGTCCGACCACTTGACGCCCGTGTAGTTCACGGTGACGCTGTCGCCGGACTGGACGACGGGACCGTCGCCCTCGGTCAGGGTCTCCAGCGCGACGGCCGTCGGCGGCGTGCCGCCGGCCGGGATCGCGATCTGAGGCGCGCCGCTCGCGTCGAACGTCACGGTCGGGAGCGGGACCGTCGGATCCTCCGCGGCGCACCAGGCCGCGGGGTCGGTGACGCCGAGCACGTCGATGACGAGCACCTCGGCCGGGTTCTGCCCGTTGCCGGGCTGGGCGATGACGATGCGCGAGCCGACCGTGGCGCAGCCGAAGTACTGGTCGACGCCGGAGCCCGTCGTGATCTGGATGGGCTGCACGGGGCTGTCGGCGTAGCCGATCGTCTCCTGCGTCTGCCCCGTCGTCGTGTCCACCGCGGTGAGCGCGTAAGAGACGTAGTCGCCGTCCTGGATCGACGGGCCCGTGCCGGCCGTCACGACCGTCCGCTGCAGGCTGTCGACCGTGAGCGGTGCGGCGAAGGTCACCGCCGGGGCCACGCCGATGTCGCCGGTCGCGCTGACCGCGTCCGAAGCGGCGCCCGCGTCGGACGCCGAGCCGCACAGATCCGTCGCCAGCGTCTCCGACGGCGTCGCGTCCGGCGCGGATGCGCTCGAGCAGCCGGCGAGCAGGACCGCCGAGACGGCGGCGATGGACAGGGCGAGGAGCGGGCGGACGCGCACGAAGGACCTCATTCGACGGGACGTGGGACGGTTCCATCATGGCGCAGGTTGTTCTGACCGCGCTGTGAACGGATGCGGACCGCGGCATACGCGCGGAGTACCCTCTTCGAGTGACATTCGCCGAGACGCCTGCCGAAGAGCCCGCTGCGCAGACGCCCGTCGCCCAGACCGGAGTGACCTATCTCTTCGGCCGCCACGTCATCGCCCCGCTCGCCCGCGCCGTGTACCGCCCCCGCATCGAGGGGGCCCGCACGGTGCCGCGCAAGGGCGCGCTCATCTTCGCCAGCAACCACCTCTCCTTCATCGACTCGTTCGCCATCCCCCTCGCCGCGCCCCGCACCGTCCACTTCCTCGCGAAGTCGAGCTACTTCGAGGGTCGTGGGCTGGGCGGCTGGCTGACCCGCGAGTTCTTCACGGCACTGGGCGCGAGCCCCGTCGAGCGCGGGGCCGGGCAGGCCGCGCTCGACGCCCTCGACCAGCAGCGCCGACTCCTCGAGTCGGGCAAGGCCATCGCACTGTACCCCGAGGGCACGCGCTCGCTCGACGGCCGCCTGTACAAGGGCCGCACGGGCGTCGCGTTCCTCGCGCTGGAGACCGGCGCCCCCGTCGTGCCGGTCGGGCTCATCGGCACGAACGAGGCAATGCCCGTCGGCGATCGGTTCCCGAAGCTCCGGCCGCGCATCTCCGTCCGCTTCGGCGAGCCCCTCGACCTCGCGCACCACGGACCCGCCTCCTCGGGCCGCGCCCGCCGTCAGGCGACGGACGAGATCATGTCCGCGATCCACGCCCTGTCCGGGCAGGAGCTCGCCGGGGCGTACAACGAGCTGCCCGCCCAGGGCCCGATCGAGCGCATCCGCCAAGCGCTCCCGCACGAGCGCCGCTGACCCGCGCCGGCGGCCTCAGGCGCCGGCGACGAGGATCGTCGGCTCGTGCCGCACGGGGAAGCTCACGGAGCTCGCGATGAAGCACCACGCGTGCGCCTGCTCGTGCGCCGCCCGCGCCGCCTCCGCCATGCCCGCCTCGGCGACCGTCACGGTCGGGCGCAGGACCACCTCGGTGAACGCGCCGCCGCCGCGGCCGTCCTCACGCATGACGCCCGTCGCCTCGTCCACATAGGCGACCACCACGACCCCCGCGACGACGCACGCGTGCAGGTACGACAGCAGGTGGCACTCGCTCAGCGCCGCGACGAGGAGGTCCTCGGGGTTCCAGCGCGCCGCGTCGCCGCGGAACGGACGATCGGCGGAGGCCTCCAGGGACGGCTTGCCGGCGACGTCGATCCGGACGGAGCGATCGTAGTCGCGGTACCCGCTCGTCCCCGTGCCGCGGTCGCCCGTCCAGGTCGCGGTGAGGGCGTATCGATGCTCGCCGATCATGGGCCCAGTGTCGCACCGGCCCGACGCTAGGCTGAACGCCGTGCCGCAGACCGTCTCCCTGTCCGATGTCGTCGAGCTCGCCGTCGTGGAGCGCAGCGGATTCGTCGAGTCGCGCCACGCGGGCATCGCCGTCGTGCTCGACCCGGAGGGCGTCGTCGTCGACCAGCGCGGCGACGCGGGCGCCCTCGTGCTGCCCCGATCGAGCCTCAAGCCGCTGCAGGCACTCGCCTGCATCAGCGCGGGCGTGTGGCTCGAGGGCGAACGGCTCGCCCTCGCCACCGCCAGCCACTCCGGGACGGACCGGCACGTCTCCGTCGTCCGCGACATCCTCGACACGGCGCGGCTCACGGAGCGCGACCTCCTGTGCCCACCCGCGTGGCCGGGCGACTCCGCGACCCGCGACGCGATGATCCGCGAGCACGGCGAGCCCGCCCGCGTCCGCATGAACTGCTCCGGCAAGCACGCGACGATGCTGCTCGCGTGCGCCGTCAACGGCTGGGACACCGGCAGCTACCTGTCGTTCGACCACCCCGTGCAGGCGCACATCCGGGAGGTGGTGGAGCGGCTCGCCGGCGAGAAGCCGTCGGCGGTCGCGATCGACGGATGCGGCGCGCCCGTCTACGCGGTGTCG
>Ga0182735_1001779_pt1 | contig 13963 bp, 12 predicted proteins | sample eDN5th30CKraftMG_FD_128524 | JGI IMG/M metagenome (GOLD analysis project Ga0182735, IMG submission 128524) | Enriched Miracle-Growth compost microbial communities from Emeryville, California, USA - eDNA 5th pass 30_C Kraft MG (version 2) (version 2) ... | reverse complement strand
TTATATCTCGGAAAATATAAGCTAATAAGCTTATATTCCCTCAGCCGAGGAGAAGCCTCCGGATCGCCGCCCACCCCCGGCCGTTCGCGAACGCCACGACGGCGTCCGCCACGCGCCACGGCATCCGCCCGTTCGAGAACTGGACGAGCGCCCGGATCGGCAGCTCCTCCGTGCTGCGCTCCAGCATGCGCATCGCGACGGGATCCGCGCGCGTGCGCTCGTCGATCCTCGTGGAGCGCTGGACGATCCACCGGAACGAGCGGCCGGCGAACGTCGTCGACAGGTCGCCGAGCGTCGAGTCGCGCGTGAAGGGGCGCATGGGCGTCTCGGCCGGGACGGGACGGCCCAGCCGGCGCGCGAAGTCCGCGTCGTCCGCCGCGATCGCGGGCGCCGTCGGCGGCTCGGCGGAGTCGCGCACGTCGCCCGCGACGTCGACGCGGACGCTCGCCTCGACCACGGCGCTCGACCGCGCGATCTCGACCTCGAAGGCCCCCGACGGCACGCGCCAGTCGTGCACGCGCACGTCCCAGAAGGCGAGCCGCTCACGCGGCACGGGGATCCGCACCCGCCGGCTCTCCCCCGGCGGGAGGGTCACGCGCGCGAAGCCCGCGAGCTCGCGCCGCGGCCTCAGCACGACGCCGGTGTCGTCGTGGAGATAGACCTGCACGACGTCGCTCGTCGCGACGTCGCCCTCGTTCGTCACCGTGACGCTCGCGACCATCCCGTCCCCCTCGTCGCCCGCGACCTCGGCGTCCGTCCACCGCGTCCGCCCGTAGCCGAGGCCGTGCCCGAAGGGGTACGCGACGGCGACGCCCGCCGTCGCGGTGTGGCGGTAGCCGACGAAGACGCCCTCGCGGTACTCGACCTGCGCCCGGCCGCCGGGGAACCACGGGTCGGACGCGACGTCCTCCCGCGCGAGCGGATACGTCTCCGCGAGCCGGCCCGCGGGCTCGACGAGCCCGAGCAGCGCGTCCGCGACGGCGCCGCCGCTCGCCTGGCCGCCGAGCGCGAACGCGACGATCGCGGCGACGCGCTCGCGCCAGGGCAGCAGCATGGGCGCGCCGTTGCTCAGCGCGACCACGGTGCGCGGGTTCGCGGCCGCGAGCGCCTCGACGAGGGCGTCGTGCTGCGCGGGCAGCGCGAGCGTGTCGCGGTCGAAGCCCTCGCTCTCGCGCACAGCGGGGAGCCCGACCATCGCGACCACGACGTCGGCCCCCCGCGCGACCCGGACGGCCTCGTCGATCAGCTCGCGGTCGGGCGCCGAGTCGCGCGGGTCGTAGCCGGGCGCGTAGACGACGTCGACGCCGGCATCGCGCAGCGCGTCGAACGCCGTCGTCACGTGCGTCGGCGCGACGAGGGAGCTGCCGCCGCCCTGGTAGCGCGGATGCCGGGCGAAGGCGCCCACGAGCGCGACGCGCGTGCCCGGCGCGAGCGGGAGGACGCCGTCGTTGGCGAGCACCACGGCGCTCTCCGCGGCGGCGCGACGGGCGAGCCGGTCGTGGCGGGCCGCGGTGTGGACGTCGACGTGTCCGGGGGCCTCGGCGTTGGCGAGGTCGGCGAGGGCCGCGACGCGATCCGCCGACCGGGCCACGGCGCCGCGGTCGAGGCGCCCCTCGGAGATCGCCGCCTCCAGCTCGGGGACGCGGTCGAGGCCGCCCGGCATCTCCAGGTCCAGCCCGGCGTCGACGGCGCGCGCCCTGTCGAAGACGGCGCCCCAGTCGCTCACGACGACGCCGTCGAAGCCCCACTCCTCGCGCAGGATCCCGGTCAGCAGCATCCTGCTGTCGGTGCAGTGCGTGCCGTTGACGCGGTTGTAGGCGGCCATGACCGCGCGCGGCCGGGCGCGGCGGACGGCGTGCTCGAAGCCGCGGAGGTAGATCTCGCGCATCGTCCGCTCGTCGACGACGGCGTCCGTCACGAAACGGCGGTGCTCCTGGTTGTTGACGGCGAAGTGCTTGAGGCACGCGCCCACGCCCTGCCCCTGGATGCCCTCGACGGAGGCGGCGGCGAGCTGGCCGGACAGGAGCGGGTCCTCGGAGTAGTACTCGAAGTTGCGGCCGCAGAGCGGATGGCGCTTGATGTTGAGCCCCGGCCCGAGGACCACCCCGACGCCCAGCATCCGCGCCTCGCGGGCGACGGCCTCGCCGACCTCGCGGACGAGGTCGGGGTTCCAGCTGCTCGCGAGGGTCGCGGCCGGCGGGAAGCACGTGGACGGCTCGCTCGGCCCGAGGCCCAGGTGGTCGCTGCCGGGGCCCGGGACGCGCAGCCCGTGCGGGCCGTCCGCGAAGCGCACGGCGGGCACGCCCGCCTCGGGGATCCCGCGGCTCAGCCAGTAGCTCTCGCCCGACAGCAGCCGAAGCTGGTCGCGCGGGCCGCGCGTGCGCGTGGCCTCGTCGATGCTCACGTCTTCTCCTCGCTGCCGGCCCGTCCTCGCCGCCGACCGGGTCCCTCCGACGAGTATGCGCCTCAGCCGAGGGCCGCCGCGAGGCGTTCGAGCGTCGGCCTCGGGTCGTCGCGCTGCGGGATCACCTGCACGCACACGTGGTCGGCGCCGGCGTCGAGGTGGGCGCGGACGGCGTCGGCGATGTGCTCGTCGCTCCCCCACGGCGTGATGCGGTCGACGAGCGCGTCGCTGCCGTCCCCGTCGAGGTCGGCGTCGGCGAAGCCGAAGCGCCGCAGCGTCGACGTGTAGTTCGACATGCCGAGGTAGCGGCGCAGGATCTCGCGCCCCGCCGCCCGCGCCTCCGCCTCCGGGCGCGGCGCGAGGACCATCTGCTCCGGCGCGATGAGCGGACGGCCGCCGAGCGCCTCGCGCGCCCAGCGCGTGTGCTCCGGCGTCGTGAGGTACGGGTGGATGCCGAGCGAGCGCTCGGCCGCGAGCGCGATCGTCCTGGGCCCGAGGGCCGCGACGACACGCCGGTCCCGCGGGACGCCCTCCGCGTCGAGCACGTCGAGGTACGCGGCGAGCGCCCGCAGCGGGCTGCGCCGCGCGGCGTCCGCCTCGGGATGGCCCGTGCCGATCCCGAGCACGAAGCGGCCGGGGTGCCGCTCCTCGATGCGGCGGTACGAGCGGGCCGTCTCGGCCGCGTCGGCGCGCCAGATGTTGACGATGCCGGTGGCGACGATCAGGCTCTCGGTCGCGTCGAGCACGGCGTCGACGTCGGCGAGGTCCGCGCCCGGCGACCCGCCGATCCACAGCGTGCGGTAGCCGAGCCCTTCCGCGGCGACCGCCGCCTCGTTCGTGAGCACGCTGCGGCTCATCCACACGCCGAAGGTTCCGAGATCCACGGGAGTCATGACGACAGTGTCCCACCCGCGCGCTGCGGCGGGATCGCCACGAGCGACGGGGCGACGAGCGGGTCCTCTCGGATCACGACGAGCGGGTCCTCTCGGATCAGGACGCGCATCTCCCGGATCACACCGCGACCGGCGCGTCCTCCCGCGCGGTCGCGACGTCCGCCACGATCGCCCGCACCGCGTCGCGGCCCGCGCGGTTCGCGCCCACGGTCGACTGCGACGGGCCGTAGCCGATGAGGAACAGCCGCGGCTCGTCGATCGCACGGGAGTCCGCGACGCGGATGCCGCCCAGCGGCGTGCGCAGCCGCAGCGGCGCGAGATGGTCGATCGCGGCGCGGAACCCGGTCGCCCAGAGGATGACGTCGGCGGCGAGGAACGAGCCGTCCGGCATCCGCACGCCGTCCTCCTCGACGCTCGCGAACATCGGATGCCGCACCAGGACGCCGCGCTCCTGCGCGGCGCGGGCCCAGGGCGTCCAGCGCAGGCCCGTGACGGAGATGACGCTCCCGGGCGGGAGCCCCTCGCGCACGCGCGCCTCGACGCCCGCGATCGACGCGATCCGCGCCGGGACGTCGTACTCCTCCTCGATCCACTGCGGCTCGCGCCGCGTCATCCAGATCGTCTCCGTGACGCGCGAGATCTCGTCGAGGAGCTGGACGGCGGAGATGCCCGCGCCGACGATGACGACGCGCTTCCCGCGGAACTCCTCGGCCGAGACGTAGTCCGCGACGTGCAGCTGCCGTCCGCGGAACCGCTCCTGCCCGGGATAGCGCGGCCAGAACGGCCGCGTCCACGTGCCCGTCGCGTTGACGACGTACCGCGCCGCCCACGCGCCCTGATCGGTCTCGACGAGCAGCCGCCCGCGGGGGTCGTCGTCGGCGCGACGCACCGCCCGCACCGCCACGGGCCGCCGCACGCGGAGGTCGAAGCGCTCCTCGTACTCCGCGAAGTACGCGGGCAGGACGTCGCGGCTGGCCGCGGCGGGATCCGCCGGAGGCACCGGATGTCCCGGCAGCTCGTGGATGCCGTTGACCGTCGCCATCCGCAGCGACGGCCACCGGTGCTGCCACGCGCCGCCCGGCCGGCGGTTCGCGTCGAGCGCGACGAACGTGCCGCGGGAGCCCTCGCCCGGCTCGGCGCCGAAGGGGACGAACCCGCGACGGCGCAGGTGGTACGCGGCGGACAGGCCGGCCTGGCCCGCGCCGATCACCACCACATCGACCGGCGTCACGTCCACGCCGGGGAGAACCGCCCGGGCGCCGCCGCTATTCCGCGCTCGTCGCGCCGTCGAGGTACCACCAGCGCCCGCTCTGGCGCACGAACCGGCTCCGCTCGTGCAGCACGCCCGGACGCCCCGCCTCGCGCCAGTGCGCCCGGAACTCCACGACGCCCCGCGCATCCCCCGGGCCGCCGGCCTCGACGGCGAGCACCTCGAGCCCCGTCCAGCGGATCCCGGGATCGAGCGACACGTCGTCGGGCCGCTTCCCCGGATGCCACGTCTCGCGGACGTACGCCGCGTCGCCCGTGGCGAACGCGGCGTACCGCGACCGCATGAGCGCCTCCGCCGTCGGCGCCGGCGCTCCGCCGAGGATCGGCCCGCAGCATCCGCCCCACGTCCGTCCGCTGCCGCACGGGCAGGGGTCGTCGTCCGCGACACGGCGTGGCATCCTCCGAGTATGCCCGCACGGGACGTCACCCGACTTCGCGACGGCTCGTCGGCCGGCAGATCGCGCCCGGATCAGGTGATGCGGCCGGCTCAGGACGAAAGCGGGTGGGATGCTCCTGACTCGGCCGAATCGCCTGATCTCGCACGAGACAGGAGACCATCGGGAATGCGGGACGGAAAGCATGGTTGAATACCCCTAGGGGGTATATCGGACCCCGCAAGGAGCGACATGGACCACGACGCCCACACGGACGAGGACGACACCGCGCGCGAGCCCGAGGCCGGGCACGACGACTGCACCTGCGAGCCCGACGCGGAGCACGCGCACGCGCACGCAGCCGGCGGTCACGAGCACCACGACCACGCCCACCAGCCCGCGCATGCCGGTCACGACGGCGCGCACATGGGTCACACGGGCATGGATCACGACGACCGCGCGCACATGGGCCACACGGGCGCGGATCACGACGAGCACGCCGGCGACGACGCACACGCCGACCACGCGAGTCGCGGCACGCACGCGAGCGACGTCCACGCCGGACACGCCGTGAACGCAGGTCACGCGGGTCACGATGTGCACGCAGAGCACGCCGGCCGTTCGGGCCACGGTCCGCACGGGGGCCACGAGATGCACGACACGCACGGCGACCACGCCGGACCCACGGGACACGACATGCACGCCGGCAACGACCACGCGGGGCACGACATGCACGACACGCACGACATGCACGACATGCACGACATGCACGACATGCACGCGGGGCACGCGGAGCACGCAGGGCACGACATGCACGCGGGCCACGACACGCACGCGGAGCACGCGGGGCACGACATGCACGCGGGGCACGACATGCACGCGGAGCACGCGGGGCACGACATGCACGCGGGGCACGACATGCACGCGGGGCACGACATGCACGCGGGGCACGACATGTACGGGGGGCACGGGGGGCACGACATGAGCGGGCACGTCGCGCAGTTCCGGCGGCTGTTCTGGATCATGCTCGCGTTCGCGGTGCCGGTGGTGGCCCTGTCGCCCATGTTCGCGATGGTGCTCGGGTACGGGCTGCCGGACGTGCCGCTCCTGGCCTGGACGTCCCCGGTGCTCGGGACGGTCATGTTCGCGTGGGGCGGCCGGCCGTTCCTGACGGGCGCGTGGTCGGAGCTGCGGAGCCGGCAGCCGGGGATGATGCTGCTGATCGGGCTCGCGATCACGGTCGCGTTCCTCGCGTCGTGGGGCGCGACGCTCGGCCTTCTCGCGGACGACCTCGACTTCTGGTGGGAGCTCGCGCTCCTGATCGTCATCATGCTCCTCGGGCACTGGCTGGAGATGCGCTCGCTCGCGCAGGCGAGCTCGGCACTCGACGCCCTGGCGGCGCTGCTGCCCGACACGGCGGAGCGCGTCGAGGGCGACCGGGTCGTCACGGTGCCGCCCGCCGACCTGCGCGTGGGCGACACCGTCGTGGTCCGTCCGGGCGCGACGGTGCCCGCGGACGGGCGGATCGCCGACGGCACGGCGGCGCTGGACGAGTCGATGATCACGGGCGAGTCGCGTCCCGTGACCCGCACGGCGGGCGACGCCGTCACGGCCGGCACCGTCGCGACGGACTCCGGCCTGCGCGTCGTCGTCACGGCGACGGGCGACGACACGGCGCTCGCCGGCATCAGCCGGCTCGTCGCGGAGGCGCAGAGCTCGTCGTCGCGGGCGCAGCGGATCGCGGACCGCGCCGCGGCCTGGCTGTTCTGGTTCGCGCTGGGGTCCGCGGCGATCACGGCGATGACGTGGTCCGCGATCGGCCTGCCGGACGAGGCGGTCATCCGGACGATCACGGTGCTCGTGATCGCCTGCCCGCACGCCCTGGGCCTCGCGATCCCGCTCGTCGTCGCGATCGGCACGGCGCGGGCGGCGTCCGGCGGCATCCTCGTGAAGGACCGCCTCGCGCTGGAGCGGATGCGTCTCGTCGACGTCGTGCTGTTCGACAAGACGGGCACCCTGACGCGCGGCGAGCCCGTCGTGACGGCCGTCCGCCCGGAGGCGGACGTGGACGCGGACGAGCTCCTCGCCCTCGCGGCCGCCGCGGAGGGCGACAGCGAGCACCCGCTCGCGCGCGCGATCCGGGAGGCGGCGAGCGCCCTGCCCGTCGCCGCGGCATCCGGGTTCTCCGCGTCCCCCGCGGTCGGCGTGACGGCGACGGTCGACGGGCGCGAGGTCCGCGTCGGCGGTCCGCGGCTGCTGGACGAGCTGGGGATCGCGCACCCCGCGGAGTCGGACTCGGGCGCGACGGTGCTGTGGGTCGTCCGCGACGGCGCGCCGCTCGGCACGATCGAGGTCGCGGACGAGGTGCGGGCCGAGTCGCGGGCCGCGGTGGACGCGCTCCGGGCGCTGGACGTCGAGGTGGCGATGATCACGGGCGACTCCCCCGCCGTCGCCCGGGCGGTCGCGGGGGGGCTGGGGATCGAGCGGTTCTTCGCGGGCGTGCGCCCCGAGGACAAGTCCGCGAAGGTCGCGGAGCTGCAGCGCGGCGGGCGGGTCGTCGCCATGGTCGGCGACGGCGTCAACGACGCCCCCGCGCTCGCGCAGGCCGACGTCGGGATCGCGATCGGCGCCGGCACGGACGTCGCGATCGCATCCGCCGGGGTGATCCTCGCGAGCTCGGATCCGCGCTCCGTCGTGTCCGTGATCCGCCTCTCGCGGGCGACGTACCGCAAGATGCTGCAGAACCTCGCGTGGGCCGCGGGCTACAACCTGTTCTCGGTCCCGCTCGCGGCCGGCGTCCTCGCGCCGGTGGGGTTCGTGCTCCCGCCCTCGATCGGCGCGGTCCTCATGTCGCTGTCGACCATCGTCGTCGCCCTCAACGCGCAGACGCTGCGCCGCCTGGACCTCGCGCCGGAGGCCGTCCCCCTCCGGTGAGACGAGCCGTCCTCCCCGATGACGCTCGAGGACCGGCGCCAACCGGACCGACATCCGACCCCCTCCGTTCACTCTTCATGGGTAACGTCGGACGAATGGAAGGGAGGGCATGATGCATCCGCCGACGCCGGAGCGCGCCGATCGTCTCGAGATCCTGCGGGCGGACGTCGCCGCCCTCCGGGGGGAGGCGATCGCCGCGGAGCGCGCCGCCGACACGACGATCGAGGCCGTGCACCCCTCGCACCGGGCGGGCGCGGCGAACCTCGCGCACTACCTCGCGCTGCGCGCGCACGATCTGCGCGACCTGCAGGCGCGCCTCAGCGCGGAGGGACTCTCCTCGCTCGGCCGCATGGAGTCGGACGTGCTCGGCAACCTCGACGCGGTCCTCGCGATCCTCGACGACGCCCTGCGCCCCTCGAACGAGGGCGCGGAGGACCCGGCGACGCACTCCTCCGCGGCGCGCGAGCTGCGCGTGCACGCGGCCCGGCTGCTGGGCGGTGCGCACGACGATCGCAGCACGCGCATCATGGTGACGCTGCCGAGCGAGGCCGCCGACGACCCCGGCCTCGTGGCCCGGTACGCGAGGGCGGGCATGGACGTGGCGCGGATCAACTGCGCGCACGACGATCCGGAGGCGTGGGCGCGGATGGCCGCGAACGTCCGCGCGGCCGACGCGGGCCTCCCCGTCGCGATGGACCTCGCCGGCCCGAAGCTCCGGACGGGCCCCATCGCGCCGGGACCCCGCGTCGTGAAGGTCAAGCCGGAGCGGGACGAGCTCGGCCGCGTGACGGAGCCCGCGCGGCTGTGGCTGGTCCGCGCCGAGGGGCTGGTCCGCGCCGAGGGGCTGGTCCGCGCCGAGGGGCCGGTCCGCGCCGAGGGGCCGGTCCGCGCCGAGGGGCCGGTCGGCGCGGAGGGGCTCGCCGCGGCGGATGCCGGCGCCGCGCACCTCGACGGCCGCGTCGCGCCCGTCGAGGACGCCGCCTGGCTCTCCGCCCTCGCGGTCGGCGACGAGGTGCGCCTCACCGACACCCGCCAGCGCGATCGCACCCTGCGGGTCGCGGACCTGCGCGACGGCGCGGTGCTCGTGACGGGCGACCGCACGTCGTACGTCGCGACGGGCACGGAGCTGACGGCGGGCGACGCGACGACCCGCGTCGGCGAGCTGGCGCCGCTCGCCCGCGCCCTGCGCGTCCACGTCGGCGACACCGTGCTGCTGACGGAGGACCTGACGCCGGTCCCGGCGACCGACGAGAACACGCACCGCATCGGCTGCACGCTGCCCGAGGCGCTCCGCGCCGTGCAGCCCGGCCACCGGGTCGCGTTCGACGACGGCATGATCGAGGGCGTCGTCACCGAGACGGACGGGCGCAACGCGACGGTCGAGATCACGCTCGCGGCCCCGGGCGGCACGAAGCTCAAGGCGGAGAAGGGCATCAACCTGCCCGACACCGACCTGCCGGTCGCCGCGCTCACCGACGACGACCGCGAGGCCCTGCTCCACGTCGAGCGGATCGCCGACTTCGTGGAGCTGTCGTTCGTGCGCTCCGCGACGGACGTGCGGGAGCTGTTCGACCTCCTCGACGAGCACGGCTCCGACCTCGGCGTCGTGGTCAAGATCGAGACGACGCGCGGCTTCGCGGCGCTCCCCGAGATCGCGTTCCAGCTCATGCGCCGCGCCCGCGTGGGCGTCATGATCGCCCGCGGCGACCTGGGGGTCGAGGCCGGGTTCGAGCGCCTCGCGGAGGTGCAGGAGGAGATCCTGTGGCTGTGCGAGGCGGCGCGCATCCCCGTCATCTGGGCGACGCAGGTGCTCGACAGCCTCGCCGGCTCCGGCGTGCCGACCCGGGCGGAGGTGACGGACGCCGCGGCCGGCGACCGCGCGGAGTGCGTCATGCTGAACAAGGGCCCGTACATCACGGACGCGATCGAGGCGCTCGACGACATCCTGCGCCGCATGCACGAGCACCTCGACAAGAAGCGGCCGCTCCTGCGCCGCCTCGGCTCGTGGCTGCGGGACGGCTGAGCCCGCGCCGAGCCCCGGCGCGGTCGTCGCGTCCGTCGTGCAGCCGCCGCGGCTCCGCCGCACGGAATAGACTCGACGCTCATGACCGACGCGCCGCCCGTGACCATCATCACGCCGCGCGGGAAGCTCGTCGTCCTCGCCGTCGTCTGCGCGGTCTTCGCGGCGATCGGGGTGGTCGTGTACGCCGTCAGCCCGGAGACGGTGCTGAACCTCGTCGTCGGCGTCGGCGTCGTGGGCTTCTTCGGGATCGGCGGCGGCTTCTCCCTCCTGTCGCTCTGGCGTCGCAGCGCGATCCTGCGCGCCGACGACGACGGCATCCGCGTCGAGTCGCGCGCCACGGTGCCGTGGGCGGACGTGGACCGGATCGGCAGCACGTCGAGCCACCTCGGCATCCGCCTGCGCCGCTACGACGCCCTCGCCTCCGACGGCAGGCCGGAGCATGCCGCGGACGCCCTGCGCACGAACCGCTCGGTCTCCGGATGGGACCTGACCTGGCCCGCGAACCTCCTCGACCGCTCCCCCGCCGAGGCCGCCGCGGCCCTCTCCGGACGCCGTCCCTGACGGGCCTCGGGCCCGTCGCCGGGGTCCGCTAGCGTGGTGGGGTGCATGCCACCTTCCGGATGACCAAGGCCGTCCAGGTGCCGAAGCGCGGCCCCTTCCTGCAGGTCGTGAAGTCCGCCGTCGCGATCGCCGCGGCATGGCTCGTCGCCCCGCTCCTCGTGCCGGGGCCGCCGCCGATCTTCGCCGCGATCGCCGCCCTCCTGGTGGTGCTGCCGAGCGTGAACCAGTCGCTTCTGCGGGCGATCGAGTTCAGCGTCGGCGTCACGGCGGGCGTCCTCTTCGCCTCCGTCCTGGGGCTGCTGCTGGGCTCCCAGACGTGGGTGATCCTCGTCGCGGTGACGGTGGGCCTCGTGCTCGCCTGGCTGCTGCGGATGACCGTGATGGGCGCGAACCAGATCGCGATCAGCGCGTTCCTCGTGCTCGCGCTCGGCGTCGGGACGCCGGAGTACGCGGTCGACCGCGTCGTCGAGACGATCATCGGCGCGATCATCGGCTTCATCGTGAACTTCCTGATCGTGCCGCCGGTCGCGGTGGCGCCCGCCCGGGAGAGGGTGGACGCGCTCGGCGAGGGGATCGCGTCCGCGCTGGAGCGCCTCGCCGCGGCGATCCTCGCGAAGCAGGACGCCGCGCAGCGCACGGAGCTCCTCACGGAGGCGCGCGGTCTGCTGCCCGCGCTCGATGCGGCGGAGGACGCGATCGCGGCGGGCGACGACTCCCTCACGCTGAACCCGCGCGGGCGCCGGCACCGCGCCGAGCTGGCCGAGCTCAAGAGCGTGCTCGCCACGCTGACGCCGATCGTGACGCAGGTCCGCGGCATGACCCGTGCGGTGGCCGACCGCTACGAGGAGTCGCTCGGCGGCGATCCCGTCATCCAGGACATCGCGGAGCAGATGCGGCGCGCCGCGCACGACGTCCGGCTCACGCTGCGCCGCGCCGACCCGTCCGAGCACACGCTCTCGATCGAGCTGCCGGCGCTGACGTCGCCGCTCACGTTCGACCGCCCGCCGCAGCACTGGATCCTCGTGGGCGCGCTGACGGAGGACCTGCGTCGCATCCACGACGTCCTGACGCAAGCCTCGTAGCCCGCGGCGGGCCCCCGGATAGCGTGGGGGCATGAGCGTCACGAGTCGCATGGCGCGCGCCTTCCGCGCGCCCGAGCGGGGCCCCTTCCTCCTCGTCGTGAAGGCCGCCGCGGCGGCGATCCTGGCCTGGCTGCTGGCCTCCGCCCTCATCCAGGGGCCGCCGCCGGTGTTCGGGGCGATCGCCGCGCTCCTCGTCGTGCAGCCGAGCGTCGACCAGTCGTTCGCGAAGGCGATCGAGCGCAGCATCGGCGTCATCGCGGGCGTCGTGGTCGCCTCGCTCCTCGGCCTGGCGTTCGGGTCGCAGACGTGGGTCGTGCTCGTCGCGATCGCGGCCGGGCTGCTGCTCGGGTGGGTGCTGCGGCTGACGCCGGGCGGCGCCAGCCAGGTCGCCATCAGCGCCCTCCTCGTGCTCACCCTCGGCACGGCGACGCCCGGCTACTCCGTGGACCGGATCCTCGAGACCCTGCTCGGCGCGGCGATCGGCTTCGCCGTCAACGTCGCGATCGTGCCCCCGGTCGCGGTCGCGCCCGCGCACGCGAGGATCGACGCGGTCGGCGAGGAGATCGCGGCATCCCTCGACCGTCTCGCCGACGCGCTCGTCACGCCGTACACCCCCGCGCAACGGGAGGAGCTGATCCTGAAGGCCCGGCTCCTGCATCCCATGCTGGCCAGCGCCGAGGCGAGCATCAGAGCCGGGGAGGACTCGCTCACCCTCAACCCGCGCGGTCGCCGCAACCGGGCCGAGCTCGCGGACCTGAAGAGCCTGCTGGAGACGTTCACGCCCATGGTGCGGCAGGTCGGCGGCATGACGCGCGCCGTCTACGACCACTACGACGAGACGCTCGGCGACGAGCCGCTCGTGCGGGACATCGCGGATCAGCTGCGCCGCGCCGCCCACGACGTGCGCCTGACCGTGCGCCGCGTGAGCGCGACGGACGAGGCGCCCGTGGAGCAGGAGCCGGCGCTGACGGCGCCGCTGCGCGTCGTGGCGCCGCCCGCGCACTGGGTGCTGGTGGGCGCGCTCATGGAGGACCTGCGGCGCGTGCACGAGGGCCTCGTCGCCTCCGGGCGCTGAGCGGGAGCGCGTCGGCGAGCGGCCGCGGCCGTCACTTCGCGGTGACGACGACCGTGAACCGGAGAGGCTGGATGCCGCCGTTCGCGTTCGTCATGGTGACCTGCGTCGTGCCCGTCGCGAGCGCCGTGACGCCCGGGTTGGTCGTGGCGCTGCCGCCCGTCGTGCCCTGGACGAACTCGGCGACCTTCGGGTCGGCGACCTCCCCGGTGTAGCTGTCGGTCGCCAGGTCGCCCGTGTCGATGTTGAGCACCTGCCCGACGACGAGGTCGACGGTCGCGCCCTGGAGGTCGCCCGCGCTCTTCGTGAGGGGCGTGATGACGTTGCCGCCGATCGGCGTCGACGAGGAGGACGGGGTGGACGATCCGCCGCCCGACGCGCTCGCGCAGGCGGACAGCCCGACGGATGCCACGACGACGACGGCGACGGTGGCGAGGAGCCTGGAGATTCGCATCCGGCCAGTATGGCAGCGCACGAGACACACGCCCGATGACGGGAGGGAAAATACTCTCCGTCACGCTCCGCCGGCCGAGCCGCGCGCGTTGTAGACGAGCGCGTCGCTGTCGCCGTACTCGCGGAAGACGGCGATCGCCTCCTCCTCCCGCACGCCGATCGTGACCCGGATGCCCCGTTCCTCGAACTGCGCCGCCCAGTCCGCCACCATCGGCCCCTCGTCGAAGCCGGACAGCTCCTCCAGCTCCGGGCCCGCGCCCGCGATGACGAGCGAGCGGATGCCGCTCCACATGGTCGCGCCGTAGCACATGACGCAGGGACGCCAGTTGACCACGAGCTCCAGCTCCGCGTCCTCCGCGCCCAGGTCCCACCGGCCGAGCGCCCGCTGTGCGAGGCTCAGGGCCGTGACCTCCGCGTGGGCGGAGCTCAGCCCCGAGCTGAGCACGACGTTGACGCCCGCCGAGACGAGCGCGCCGGTCGCCGTGTCGACGACGATCGCCGCGAACGGACCGCCGTTGCCGGCGCGCCAGTTGCGGTCGGCGAGGTCGTTGACGAGGTCCATCCGCTCCTCGCGCGTCGGGAGGACGGCGGGAAGCCGGTCGAGGCGCGCCAGCAGCCATTCGGGCAGGGCGGCGTCATAGGTCGTTGCGAGGGTCATGTCCGGGATTCTCGCCGCCGATTGTTTCCGGGATGACACGGTCACGTGACGAGCGGCGCGAGCGCGCGGGCCACCGGGGCCAGCAGCGCGACGACCGGCTCGGGATCGGCGACCCGCGCGCTCACGCCGGAGAACCCCACGGCGCCGGCGAGCGCGCCCGAGACGTCGCGGATCGGCACCGCGAGGCAGCCGTACCCGGGGCGCAGCTCGTCGATCTGCCGCGTCGCGCCGTAGCGGTCG
>Ga0182735_1001778_pt1 | contig 13973 bp, 18 predicted proteins | sample eDN5th30CKraftMG_FD_128524 | JGI IMG/M metagenome (GOLD analysis project Ga0182735, IMG submission 128524) | Enriched Miracle-Growth compost microbial communities from Emeryville, California, USA - eDNA 5th pass 30_C Kraft MG (version 2) (version 2) ... | reverse complement strand
CGCCTTTATGGCGAAAATCTACTGGCGCCTATACGCCGAAAGACTTGTGGCGCCTAAACGCCGAAAAGTCCCCGGCGCCTTTATGCCGAAAACGGTTTGGCTCCTTAACGGCGAAAGTTCACAGGGAGGAAGAAGCCCGGCCTGCACGCGATCCACCGGCTTCGGTCCGGCGATAATCCGCCACCGGGAACGATGCCGTGCACATGAGGATGATGGGTGAGCGCCGAGCCCCACGTATGCAGGACGAGCGTGGCGCCGATCTGCGCTCCAAGATGCTTCGGATCAGCGGCAATGATGCGCAACGTTTCGGCCGCGAGATCGAACAGCAGCCCGTAGATGACGGCCTTGTTGTAATACGCAATCGCGCTGATCGCAGCGGGCAGTGTGAAGACCACGTGGTAGTACTCGACGGGCAGGAGATCGGCCTCGCGCGCTTCCAGCCAGCGGCGCGCCGCGCCAGCCTGGCACCGTGGGCAGTGTCTGTTGCGGCACGAGTTATAGGCGACTTCGATCGCCGTGCATCCTTCGCAGCGCAGCAGGTGCCCTCCCAGCGCCGCGGTGCGGCACTGTTCGATTGCGGACATGACCTTCAGCTGCCCGAGGCTCAGATTAGCGGATCGATGCCACGCTGGACCAAGAGAGCGGAAGACGTCTGCGACCTCAAGCGCGCAATGCGCCACGATGAGAGCTACTCAGTAGGCAAACTCTCAAGAGGGCTGACCACTTCGCGCAGAATATCGGTGGCAACCTGGGCATAAAGCGCTGTGGTCTCAAGCTTCTTGTGCCCGAGCATGACCTGGATCACCCGGATATCGACCTTCTGTTCCAGCAAATGCGTGGCAAAGCTGTGCCGCAAGGTATGCATGGACACGCGCTTGTCGATTCCCGCAGCCTCGGCCGCAGCATGAACCGCCCGGTTGAGCTGGCGGGTGCTGAGCGGCTCGATCGGGTTAAGCCCCGGAAACAGCCAGCCTCCGTCGAGCATCTTGCCCTGGGCGCGTGCGACCCGCCACCAGACCCGCAAACGCTCGAGCAGGATCGGCGACAGCATGGCATACCTGTCCTTCTGGCCTTTGCCTTGCTCAACGCGCAGCGTCATACGCTCGCTATCGATGTCACCGACCTTCAGCGCAGTTACCTCGCTGGCGCGTAATCCTGTTCCGTAGGCGAGCGCCAGCGCCGTTTGATGCTTCAGGTTGGTCGCCGCCGCGATCAGCCGCCCAACTTCTTCGCGGCTGAGTATGACGGGCAAGGTACGCGGGAGATAAATCGGACGCATCTTCGCCATCAACGCTTCTTCAGCGAGCGTCGTACCGAAGAAGAACTTCAGGCCGGTGATCGCCGCGTTCAAAGAAACTGGCGACACACCGTGGTCAACCAGATGCAGTTGATAGCGACGCAAGTCTTCGACGGTGGCAGTGTCGGGCGAGCGTCCAAGGAAGACGGTGAACGCTCGTACCACACGAAGATAATTGGCTTGCGTAGTCGGCGCGAGGCGGCGCATGCGCATGTCGTCCATCATGCGCTGACGCAACGGACTGGTAACTTGGGTGGGGGATGTCATGGCCCGGTTCCTCCTGGGTAACGAGGCGGATCGCCTCATCACTCAACATAGGAAACAGGAGGGTTTTACCCTTTCCCAACCAATAACTTTGAACGGAGCACATACCGCGCGAGCGGTTTAGGCAGTATGACTTTCCGTGAGGTAGTGGCTGGCCTGCCGTGCTGAATCAGACGCGGGTTAGCATTACTGCCAGAGCCGCATGGTGTGCGCGAGGGCGACACCCGGCGATTTCCCACACGGAGGCCAGCATGGGACACGATAGCACGGTGTACGTCGGTCTGGATGTCCACAAGGAATCGATCACGGCAGCCTACGCGGTCGACATAGGCGAGGTCGAATTGCTGGGCAAGATCGGCACCTCGAAGACAGACATCGATCGCCTTTGCCAGCGCATGCAGTCCAAGGCGACGCACGTCCGTATCGTCTACGAAGCAGGGCCGTGCGGCTACGGCCTTTACCGTCAGCCCCTGCAGAAGGGGTTCGACTGCATGGTATGTGCCCCGTCGCTGATTCCCAAGAAACCGGGCGAGCGGGTCAAAACCGACCGCCGAGACGCGATCAAACTCGTGCGCTCGCTGCGCGCAGGTGATCTCTCGCCAGTCTATGTACCTGGTGTCGAAGACGAGGCATTCCGGGACTTGGCCCGCGCATGGGCCGCCGCCAAAGCGGATCTCAAGCACGCGCGGCAGCGACTCAAATCCTTTCTGCTCTCTCATGGTATCCGTTACACCGGCAGTGCGAACTGGGGGCCGGCACATCGAAGGTGGATCAGCACCTTTGCGTTCCCCAACCACTGGCAACAACTTGCCTTTGACGAGTGCCGCCGTACGATCGAAGACAGGCTCGGGCAATGCGACCGTCTTGAGGCGGCGCTACGCGAGGCTGTGGTCAACTGGCGCTTCTATCCGGCCGTACTGGGACTGCAGGCAATGCGGGGGATCCAGTTCACCTCGGCCGTAGGCATGCTCGCCGAACTCGGCGACCTGTCGCGATTCGAGCATCCTCGCCAGCTGATGGCTTGGCTCGGAGTGACGCCCTCCGAACACTCTTCAGGAGATCGCCGTCGTCAAGGCAGCATTACAAAAAACGGAAACAGCTACGCAAGAAAGCTGCTCGTCGAGGCTGCGTGGAGTTACAGATACCCCGCTCGGGTGAGCCCGGACATCCAACGCCGCCATGAAGGAATCCCGAGGCCGATCATTGACCGCGCATGGGATGCTCAACTGCGACTGTGTCGGCGATATCGCAAGTTCGCAGCGCGCGGCAAGAATGTAAACATCGGCGTGGTTGCCGTGGCGCGAGAACTCGCGGGGTTCATTTGGGACATCAGCAGACTGGCGATGTCCCTCGCCATACCGATGGATGCTAGACCTTGACACCACGATACCTTATCGAGAACACGGAGAGTTTCCTGAAGGCGGCGTAGCCCGGCACCCGAGTAACCCGCGATGGGACTATGCAACACATCTCTTGCGACTTGCGACTTTAGGTAGCGGCAGGCTCAAAGGGCGGACCACAGTAATGCGGTAACCAACCCGCGGATATCAGTGTGACCAACCGTCGAGACGTACTGCTACGTCGCCCTCAGGAAATTCAGATGAACCCAAAACCGAGGACCGATCGCGATTGACAGGGAAAGTCATATCAGTCCTTTGGCCGGAATGCGCCGGACGGCTCGCCCCTTCGCCGCGCTCCGTCCACGAGTCTGCCCTTCGGCTTTTATCCCAATTTTGGTCTGACGAACGCAAAAGCCGCGCTCAGGGCTCTTTTTTGCTCCTATCCTTAAAGCGGCGGTCAGCACCACGGCGCGCTGTACCGCGCCTCCCAACACCGTGACGCGGTTCTTTGGCCGGGCAGCAAGCCATTCGACCAAAGTCATTAACTGGAAGCTGGCTTTCGGAGAGGGCCTCCAACTGCAGGAGGTAACATGTTTCTGTGCTACCTGATTGACCCTGACAGACGCTGCATAACCAAGGTGAATGATGGGTTCGACCGTGCATCGGAGCTGACGGGCAGTGAGCACCCTGGACTCGCCGAATTGTGGACCGACTTTGCGGACTCGACGCTTGACGTTGCATACTCGCCAGACGCAGATGAGCAGCCGTCGTTTCGCGTACGTCTTCCCTTTCGTGGGAAGACGATAGAGCAGGCGATTAGCGGAAAGGGCGTGTTAATCGCCTGTGGCGAAATTCCTCCCGAAATCGCGCAACAAATACAGACGGCGAAAGCGGTCGAGAAAATGGTCGAGTTCTCATCCGCCCGCTATATAGCCGTTGATCGATGGCTCAAACGCGGTTCCAGCGTGACGCGTGCGCCGGCTCGACGCGCGGCGTCGAACGGTCGTTTAGGCTCGCAGGAGGACCGTGACAAGGCATCTGGCAAGCGATGACGCGACGACGGTATTCCGATCAACGTATTGGTCCTGCCCGGACCAGGTGACAGGGGGCAAGCGCGTCGCGGCGTCGATCCCCGATTGTGGCCAAGGCCGGCCCGCAAGGCACTAGGCTTGTGCGTCGGACGCCTCGCTCAGTTTGAGAGTTTGGCGAAGGCGAGTCGCAGTGCGATGGCTCGACAGGCCCATAAGATTGCTCACTTGCTCATTGGTTTTGCCAGCGATGATCAGCCGACGACCGAACGTGTTTCTGAGCAAGCGTGGACTCTCGTCGGCCGCCGACAGGTCCGCACGGCGTAGCGCTACGCGGACACATTTCAGCATCGTATCCGGCAGCATCGGCTTGCCGCCCGCAGTGGCTATGAACAGCCATTGCGCCGGGGCCTGGATGCGGCTGCGCGCCGTGTGATATTCGCGCAGCACGTCGACCGCGAAAGATTCGATCGGCACCCGCCGTGCAATGCGAGGTCCATGCTTGTCAACGAAGACAGTGGGGCGCTCGCCATGCACATCGAGGTCGTCGACGCGCAACTGCTTGAGTTCGGCGGCGGTGACCCGTGACGCCAGAAATAGCGCCACGATCGCCGTGTTTCGCAGTTCCTTGAACGCCGCGCCCTCGGTTGCAACGCACACCGCTTGTAGCCGTGCATCGTCTTCCGATGAGAGATAGATCGGCGTCGGCTCGTCTTGTGGCCAGCTCTCATTGACCAACATCTGTGCCGCCGGATTGTCACCGCGCAATTCGATGTTCACGAGGTGACGCGTGAACCGGTCGATGAGCTTTAGATAGCGCAGGCGTGTCGTCGTGCCAGGAGCGCAGTCCTGCGCCAGTTCGGTGAAGAATCCATCGATGTGGTCCGCCCCGAAGCTCGCCACCGTCGCACGGTGCGCGATCAGATAGTCGTTGAAGCGCGAGAACATCGAGCAGTGCTGGACGATCGATTGGTCGGCGAACGCCCGGCGATCGGCGCCGGTGGCCTCTTCGCGTTGCCATTGGACGTAGGCGTCGTTCGGTGCAACAAGCCAAATATCGTCAGACATAGAACTCGATATACTGAAATTCGCTCAACCCAAAGCCTACAGCGAAGCTAACGCTTCGCCAACCCCGAGCCACCAGCGCGAGCGGTACCTTGGTCGACCTCGCTTCGAATGGCGTCAAGGCAAGCTGCAGGTCCGCCGACGACGATGCGTGCCGAACACGCGAGCATCAGATTGACGCTCAAGCCAAAGTCCTCAATGAGGTAGCCGCCGGCACAGAAGCCGCCTTCGGTCCCAATCGCCGCTGCCTTCACGCGCTCAACAAGCGTCCCTTCGTTGGATCGATACGCCCATACCGGCTTGCCGAGAGCGGCTGCAAAACCAACTTCAAAAGCCGTCCCGCTGTCCGGTTCGCCGGACCCGCGAAAGTCATCGAGGTTCGCCATGACGATATCGGCCGACCGAATCAGTTCGATGTTCGCGGCATATATCCATCGAGCAGCGTCTTGCCGTTGAAGCGAGCAGGGGACTTGTCCGTCGAGTGGATAGAGACCAACGAAGCCGCGATCGCGACAGAGCTGCTTGAGGTGCTCGCCGTGCTCCTTCGCGTCGCGGCGGAAGACGTCGAAGCCTGCGAGGTAAATCCGGGCTTCTGCCGCGACGCGTTCGATCGGCAACGGGGCGGGCGCAATGTTGCCTTCGCGAACCCGGCGCTTAATGCGCGCGACCTGTCTTCGGACCGCCAGCACGCTTTTGCCGTGATCGGCCGCAATCTGCTCAACGGAGAGTCCTCGGTCGAGCTGTTCCATCAGTCGTAACTGCGAATGGGTCGGATTTCTTGTAGGCATCAAGTCGTCTGCGTGCTCGCTGGTTCGGATATCGATGACCTTTCTAGCATATCGGCGCCTTCCCGTTGTCAAGGACCCGACGCGCAGTGTCGCTGCGCGTGATCGGAGCGCGGGGGAGCGCCCCAATCAATTGAACAACCGCTGCTGCTGGACGACGCGGTTCAGATGTCGTCACTGCCGCCGATAAACAGTTGCCCCTTCGTCAAAAAAAGGGCAAGCGGCGGTGCGCGGTCGCATCGTTTTTGTCGGTATCTGGTTGGAAGAGAGAAATGACTTTATCTATCCGGGCGCGAATTGCGCTCACGATGACGTTCCTGGGCGCTTTGCTCTGTCTGTGTGTCGCGTTCGGCCTGCTGGGAATGAATTCCATCAACTCCTCGGCGAAGGACGTCAGCAACAACACCTTGCCGTCGATCAACGCCCTGGGTGTTTCGGACGTCTACCTTGGACGCGCCCGACTCGCTCTTGATCGCTACGCGCTCGCTCCTGACGCGCCGGACGCCAGCGGTCTGCCCGCTCGGGCCCGGAAGTTTTTGGCGGACTCCGACGACTGGTACAAGAAGTACGACGTCATTCCGCGCAGCCCTGAAGAAGACGCGCTGGCAAAGGATGTAGTCGATGCCCGCGCAGATATGCGCAAGCAGATCGAAGCATTCGCATCGGCCATTGAGAAACGGGAGCAGGCCGACGTGACCCGCCTGGCCATGAAAGATCTGCCGGCCTCATACAATCGGGCCAGCGACGCGTTCAAGAAACTCAAGGAGTTCCAACTGACGGATGCGGCGCATCAAGACGCGGAGAACGATCGGCAATTCTCGACCTTGCGGATCTCGGGCGTTGTCGCCCTCATTCTTGGCATCGCGGCCGCGGCCTCCGGCTGGTATTTCCTTCGCCGAGCAATTATGACGCCACTTGCTGAAGCGCTCGGCCACTTCGAGCACATCTCGGCCGGCGATCTGACGCGCGATGTGACGATTAAGACGCAAGACGAGATGGGGCAGTTGCTTGCTGGCATTGCCACCATGAAGAGCAAACTGGCAGACACCGTTGGCACGGTACGGGTGAGCAGCGAGGCGATCGCGAGTGCAAGTAAGCAGATCGCCGCAGGCAACACTGACCTGTCGTCGCGCACCGAACAACAAGCCGCTTCCCTGCAAGAAACGGCTGCGAGCATGGAAGAGCTAACGTCGACCGTGAAGCAAAACTCCGACAACGCCTCGCAAGCTAGTGGCCTCGCCGACAACGCGAACGTCGTAGCCAACGAAGGCGCGGCGATTGTTGGCGAGGTGATTGAAACGATGGCGGGCATTGAGCAAAGCTCTGCGAAGATTGCAGAGATCATAGGCATGATCGAGGGCATCGCCTTCCAGACGAACATACTGGCACTCAATGCGGCCGTCGAAGCGGCGCGTGCGGGCGAGCAGGGCCGCGGGTTTGCTGTGGTGGCAAGCGAGGTTCGCAGCCTTGCGCAACGATCATCGGCCGCTGCCAAGGAAATTAAAGAGTTGATTGAGACCTCTGGCGGCCGGGTTCAGGCCGGAACGGAACTGGTCGCGCGGGCAGGGGAAACGATGCAGCGCGTCGGTACCGCGATTCAGCGCGTTACCGACATCATGGGCGAAATCGCCTCGGCTTCGAACGAGCAGAGCCGTGGTATCGAGCAAGTTAATCAAGCCATCGCGCAGATGGACGAGGTGACGCAGCAGAATGCCGCGCTCGTCGAGGAGGCAGCGGCCGCGGCAGGCTCGATGGAGGACCAGGCCAAGCAACTGACCGCCGCCGTGGGCGTGTTCCGCACCGGTCAGACGCTCGCCGTCCAGCAAGTCAGTCATCGCGCTCCTCAGGCGCCGCAACCCGCGCTCGCCAAGAAGACCGGGACGACGACGCGAGTGCTGAAGCCGGTGGGCGCGCCGAAGCCGGCAGCAGTCGTAGCTTCGGCTGACGGCGACTGGTCCACATTCTAAGCGTGGTAGGCGTGCCAAAGTGTTCACTCATGCTTTGACGTCTAAAGCGGCCAGAACGCCACCGGCGCCGGTTGCCGGCAGTGCAGACCGGAAGCGACAGGTTCGCACGCAGGTCGGAGACATGGTCATCCAACTTCACGAACTTCGTCGCCGACTTGCGGACATGCCAAGTCGTGGGTCTGAGGACGCGATCGAGTCGGTCGTGAAGGCTTGCGTCGAATTGGACGCGTTGCTTCGATCGGATGTCCTTGCGGCCCGCTGAACGCCGGGGTCTCGGACGGCGGCCGCTGCGGTGGGTCGTCGCTCAATATCCTAGGTCGCCGGCGAACGGTGCCTAGGAACCCACTGGACGGAGCGTGCGTCTGGGCACGAACCGGAGCGCCCACATGCCGATGTACTTGTGGGAGGCCTCCTGCAGGGGCCGTCGCCCGCGCCATGCAAGCGTTGTTTCAAAGAAGGGATAGGGAAGGGTTCACAGATGGTAAATGCTCATACGCGTTTGCTGGTAGTCGATGATATGGCCACCATGCGCAGTTTGATCCGAAAAATGCTGAGGGCAATTGGGTACACAACGATCGACGAAGCAGAGGATGGAGGCGCAGCGCTCGAGAAGTTGCGCATTCAGAAATTCGATGCGGTCATAACCGATTGGAACATGCCCAACATGGACGGGCTGACCCTTCTCCAGGAAATCCGAAAAGCCGAGGATCTGGCACAGCTGCCTGTCCTAATGGTGACCGCCGAGAAGAGGCGCGAGAACGTGCTTGCGGCGATTCAGGCCGGTGCTACCACCTATATCGTTAAGCCCTTTTCAGAGGCTGCGCTCGCGGACAAGCTGGCCCAGATTGCGCAGCCCTCAACGAGCGCCGCCGCGACAGATGCTGACTCGTCGGTGTTCGCGGCAATCTTCGACAGGACCACGTAGTGTCCCGTCAATGGCGCTCTTTGTTTCAATTTGTTGCAATTACCCGACTGCCTTATCGGTCAAGGCTTTCGGGCGATCGTCACTGCGTTTTAGCAGCGGCCCGATCGCTCCCATGGTAAAGATTTCAACGCAGGCACCGTTAGAAGACTCATGCCAGCGAGGAACGACACCATGAAGATTCAGCCCTCAACCACCGCGGATACGTCGCGCGAATTTGCCGTTCGGCGTTTGACGAACACTAACGCAGACTACGCCGCAGGCTCCGTGCAGCAACCAGAAGCCGTCGCGGCGGATAGCTCTGCGGTCATCCTTTCGTCGAGCTCTGTGTTACGCCCCTCGAGCGCGATGGATATCGATACTGACAAAGTGGCAGCGATCAAAGCCGCGCTTCATGACGGAAGCTACAGTATCAATTCGGGCAGCATCGCCGACGGAATGCTCGGCATGGCGCGCGATCTATTGCAAAAGGCGCCGCGTGACTGAGAAATGGGTCGGTGTCTTTCGGGACCGGCGTGTGACCGAAGCGCGGTCACGTTATGCATGGGCGGGGCCGCCGGTCCGCTGAGTTCGGTGCCGACATGACCGTGGTGCGTCACCGTCACAGGCTTGACAGAAGGATCTTTTCCGCTTCGGCGAGCAGCGCTCGTGCGTACTCGGATGCGAACACATCGTCGTTGTGGTCAGCGCGACCAAGGACTACGGGATTCACCCGCCGCGCCTGCCCAATGAAGGCGGACCGGGCTGCGGCAGATATGAACGTGACATCGGCAACGATTCGCTCGGCGATATCGTCGACTCGCCCGATTTTCACGCCTTCATCAGACACGATCGTCGCCGTCGCGTTGATGCCACGTCGGGTTTCGAGGAACGCTATGGACGAGGGGTCGACACGAAACGCCATCCAATTCTCCATGAGTAGCGGCCGAGCGGGATACTCGGCTCACTACCTAGGTTACCGACGCGACAGCATTGTCAAGGCAGCGCCTGACGCGTCTTGGATGCTCAGTGAAACTTAATTTTGCCGGCAGCGATCGCCTTAGCAAGCTCATCGGCAAGAGCCGCTTGCACCGACGCATGCTTTTCTCGCACGGCCTCGGCGTCTTTCGTAAGTTCGGGAAGATCTTGGAGCAGAGATGCGATTTCTGCATCGCGTGCGGCGGCTAACTCCGCCAGATTCTCAGGCCGCAATGCGCGTTCGAGGATTCCCGCGTCAATGCAGAAATGCCTGCTGATTGCCTCGCACGCATGTACGAGCGCGAAAGACACTTGCTTTTCCTCGTCTAAGCCTTTGCTCTTGGGGCAGAAATAGCCGGCGTACAGAACGTCGCCGATTATCTCCGTTGCAACCCAGTCGGTGAGGTCTTCTTCGAACGCTCGCGTGTCGCTGCTGGCTGAAGCAAACATGCGCAGCGCGTCCGCCTTCGGTACCTCTCGCGAATAGATCTCGACGCGTCCACCGCCGGCCACCGCATCGACCCACACAACGGCGCTATTGGCATTTGACATGTTTGCGCCTCCTCGACGGAATCAAAAAAGTTCCTTTTGGGCGAGCGCAAGAGCTATCGCTTCATTCTGTTCCGCCGTCAAGGTTCTCGCTTCGACGCGCTCTCGTCGCTGATAGATCATCGTTCCGTACGCGTCCGCCAAAACCCTCGCTCTTGGGCAGACAGCAAAGTCATCTGTCGCCGCCTGCCTCGATCGCCAGTAGTTGATGGCGTTCTCAATCTCAGTAATCGTGTATTCGTTCATCCAGCTAGCTGCCGTTGCTCTAGCTCCGGATGATATTCCTCTTCGTCGGTCTTGTCGCCCAGGCCTCTACGAGCGCGTCGCCTTTTCCCGGTTCATCGTGAGGGCAACGGTTTTGATGGCTGGGCGACGCCGTGCTAGTGCCTAACTTCGCCTTCCAGCTCCTTGGCCAGCTCCGCGGCCAACGCAGCCTGCACGTTTCCGTGCTTTTGACGGAACGCTTCCGCGCCGGCTAGCATTTCCGGATGGTCATTAAGGAAGGAAGCCAGTTCCGCGTCTCTCGCGGAACTGAGCGCGGCCACGTTCGCAGGTTCAAGCGCGCGGTCCAACGTCGCGGCGTCGACGCCGAAATGCTCGCTGATTGCAGCGACCGCGTGGACGATCGGGAACGCTACATCCTCGTGCGCTTCTTTGCCGCCCTCGACGAAGAAGTAGCCAGCGCAGAGCAGGTCGCCCTTGACCTCCGCTGCGACGCGGGAGGCAAGATCGTCCTCGATTGCTCGCCTGTCATTGCTCGCGGATTCAAACATCCGAAGCGCCTCTTCCTTCGTCGCTTCCCGCGAGTAAATTTCAACGCGGCCACTTCCAGCGCGTTCCAGTTCGACGTAAACAATTGCCCCATCGAGTTTCGACATATTTTCCTCTGTATAAGAATAAGAAAGTATTAGATCGTCGCCCCCCGACGTCAGCCAAGACGTTCGCCCCTGGGGCAGACTGTGAAATCATTAGTTGGCGCCCGGCGGACGCGCTTGTGGTTGATCGCCTTTCGCGACGTGAGTACCGAAGTGCCGCGTCAAGCTGCTTGACGGGTCTTCAGTAGCTGCTTTATTCCGTCGCGAGTAAGACTGGGGTTTGCTGCCTTCGCAGATACGACTTCCGTCAGTTCGTCGTCCGAGTAGGCGGCGAGAACCGCGAGTTCGCTTGGACTGAAAAGCGCTTCCATCTCGGCTCGGTGCCGGGAGCCGACGAAGCGCTCATAAACTCGCACGTATTGCGGGGTAGTCGTCTTCGATAGGCCGAATTGGTTTTTGGCGTATTCGAGAAACGCTGATGCGCCTTTTCGCTCGGCTGCAACAACGTTCGTTCCTTCCGACTTCGCTTTTTCTATCGCGAAGTTCACCATTGTTTCCTTGGCTTGAATCAAGGTCTTGCCGATAACGAAAACATTGACTGGCGGCTTCAGCACGACTTTTCTTCTCCGTATGAGATTGCATGGTGGCGGTCAAAGGACTGCCAACACCAACTCTATCGGTGTTTAACGGCACGCAAGTCAGATTCTTTTGTGCTGCGGCGTTCGCCGACGGCCGCTGTTCGAGGATTGCGACGAGCACGGAAACAAGCAAGTTGGTCGGCGAAACGACTTTGAGTTTCCGCTCCCAGGCGACCGCAGGGACGGTATTTGCCTGCGAAACCGTGTATGTTGGTGAACGCGTCGTTGGCAAACGCTTGCCGCATTTCCCGCATGCAGCGGCGCTCGCCGCGCTGCGGGCAGGTACGCATTCACCCCTGAGCGGGAGTATTATCAAGGAACGAACCACCCGGTGATTTATATGGGAACCCGACTCGATCCATACGTCCACGAGCACGATACGGCCGAAGAAGCGGAGACCTTCGACCGCGCGCTACGAGAGCGCGTCGAGCGTGCTCGCAGCAGCACCAAGCCTAGAGTGCGGCACGACAAGGTGATGGACGAGGCGCGCGCGATCATTGAAGCGGAGTTGGAGAAGCAGCGCCGTTGACTCCACTACAGATCGTCTGGGCCGACGAAGCACGCGAAATTTTCCTCGGCTACATACGTTACATCGCCGAGCGCAGCCCGGCAGCGGCGCTCAGGCTGTTTGACGCTGTTGAGAATTCCCTCCGTCCCGTTGCCTATTTTCCGTTTTCCGGGACACCCGGGCGCGTTCCCGGCACCTACGAAATCGTCTCCCACCCGAACTACATCGTGATCTATCAGGTCTCCGACGGCTGTATCGAAGTCGTGGACTTTACTCACGCCCGAAAGCTGTACCCTCCGACCACGGACTGAGTCCGCCGTTTTGGAACTTCCGGGGCGTCCGCCCGCACGGCAGGCAGTTCTGCGGGCGGGCTGCCGAATTGCCGGTGCGTCCTTTGTGAAATTGCCCGCCGGAACTGCAAATCGGCGCCCTCTCGCCATATTCAATGGTGGTAATTCGTATTATCACGTTTGTAGTAGAATTTCTCGCGCGCAAATACTAGCATACTCGCATTTTCATCGCGCGATCCGCGCTGAGGGCTAACGCGGTGGGAGGGAACCACAAAAAGCGGTAATCAAGCGCAACGCTCCGGCCCATTCGGGGCGACGCTGCAGTGCGCCCATGAAAGTCGGGACTAGATGGTCAGTAACCATTTGCTACCACGTGGTAGACGTTCGGGCGCATTCGGTACGACCCCAACGATTTTTCGGTTAGATATGTAGCGAACACGATCTGCTCGTGGTAATTAGGGGCGTACCCTTATTAGTTTCACGGGAAACGCACCCCGAAGGGGACTTAGTTAGCTAATTACAGAAACCGTCGATAATACTATTTATGTTAAGTTCGCGATAGGCTGCGGCAGCCGTCAGTCGCCGGCCAAGCTGCTTCATTGGTCCTCATCAGGAGTGAGCGCCGCTTCGTAATTTTGGCCGTCGTAGAAGACATGACACCAACGATCGAGACAACCTCCGCGTCCAGCGTATACGCGATGATGGCTCGCTTGCTGAAATGAGTGACGCGAAGTCTGGGCAGCAGATCATCGCGTGCGACGCCCCGTGCCGGGAACGTCTGAAGCTTCATGCAGATATCGACGATCGAATCACGTATCGTTCTGCCGTGATCGGAGTTTTTACCAGTCGCCTTCAGACATCGCCGCCGTCAGTCCTCGTCATTACTGTCGCCGCTTCGTCGACCATGGTGGAGACCTGCGCGCTCAAATCGTTTACAACGCCGCGGCAGACGCTAGCTCAAAATCGGGGCAAGTTGTCGCACGCTCGTTGCACTGACGACGACGGTCCCTTGACAGACTCATTGCGCTGCGTGTCCGGAACCCGGATCTGTACCGGCCCGGCCGTATCGAGTAGAAGCGACAGATATTGCACGTGTTGCACTTATTGCACTTATCGAGTATTCTGGTTAAGAAAATCAGACAGGGGCGTCCCATGACGACGATGAATCGAATTCGCGAGGTGTCTCCACCTCCGATGAGCCAGCATGATCTCGAAATGGCGCGGGTTGCGCAGCGTTGCATTATGGAAGCGCTCGATCACTCGCGTGCGGCCACGATTACATTGACGACCGACACGGGCGAACATCCGTCTATCGACGTACCTCCAGCGGCGCTCAAGCTAATTGGTCAGCTTCTGGGCGCAATGAGCGAAGGCCGTGCGATCTCGGTCGTGCCAAGCCAGAAAGAGTTCACGACCGTCGAAGCAGCGCACTTCCTCAACGTTTCACGGCCTTTCGTGATTAAAGAAATCGAAGCGGGAAGACTCCCGCATCGGATGGTCGGGACCCATCGGCGAGTTGCTTTCGGAGATCTGATGGCCTACGCCAAT
>Ga0182735_1001775_pt1 | contig 13998 bp, 14 predicted proteins | sample eDN5th30CKraftMG_FD_128524 | JGI IMG/M metagenome (GOLD analysis project Ga0182735, IMG submission 128524) | Enriched Miracle-Growth compost microbial communities from Emeryville, California, USA - eDNA 5th pass 30_C Kraft MG (version 2) (version 2) ... | reverse complement strand
GTCTCGGTCGAGCTGGACGAGATCCGTTCGCTGTCGGACCGTATCCTGGTGATGTTCGAGGGCCGCGTCGTCGGCGAAAGGGGACCGGAGGCGAGCGAGGGCGAACTCGGCCTGCTGATGGCCGGCGTCGAGCGGAGGCAGGCGGCCGAATGAGCACCCCCTATGCCAAGCTGCCCGCGTGGGCCGACTACGGGCTGATCCCGCTGCTCAACCTCGTGGTTGCCTTCTTCGTCGCCGGCCTCGTCGTGCTGCTGGTCGGCGAAAGCCCGTTCCGCGCCGCCGCCATCCTGATCGAAGGGGCGTTCGGGCGCGGGCAGGGCATCGCCTATACGCTCTATTACGCCACGACCTTCATCTTCACCGGCCTGTCGGTTGCGGTCGCGGTGCATTGCGGCCTGTTCAACATCGGTACCGAGGGACAGGCCTATATGGGCGGGCTCGGGGTGGCGCTCACCTGCCTTGCCTTCGATAGCGTCCTGCCATGGTGGCTGACATTCCCGCTCGCCATCCTCGCCTCGGCCGGCGTCGGCGCGCTGTGGGCGCTGATCCCGGCCTATCTGCAGGCGCGGCGCGGCTCGCACATCGTCATCACCACCATCATGTTCAACTTCATCGCCGCCTCGATCATGGTCTACCTGCTGGTCGGGCCGCTGAAGCCGCTGGCCTCGCAGGCGCCGCAGACGCGGCTGTTCCTCGAAGGCGGGCAGCTGCCCAAGCTCAACTGGCTGATCGAGCTGTTCGGGGGCAGGGTGCGTTCCGCGCCCTTCAACGTGTCCTTCCTGCTGGCGCTCGCCATGGCGTTCTTCATGTGGGTTCTGGTGTGGCGCACACGCTTCGGCTACGAAATGCGCACCTACGGCTTTTCGCCGAAGGCCGCCCGCTACGCCGGCATCTCGGAAACCCGCATCATCATCCTGACCATGATGATTTCCGGGGCCTTCGCCGGCATGATGGCGCTCAACCCGACCATGGGCGACCAGCACAACGTCGCCATCGACTTCGTCGGCGGGGCAGGCTTCGTCGGCATCGCGGTGGCGCTGATGGGCCGCTCGCACCCGGTCGGCATCGTGCTGGCGGCGATCCTGTTCGGCATGCTCTACCAGGGCGGCGCGGAACTGGCCTTCGAGATGCCCGCGATCTCGCGCGACATGATCGTCATCATCCAGGGGCTGGTGATCCTGTTCGCGGGTGCGCTGGAACACATGCTGCGGCCGCAGGTGCAGGCGCTGTTCGCCGTGTTCAGCCCGCGCTCGGTCGGCATCGCGGCTGCGGCAAAGGACGGCTGAGATGGATATCTTCGACGCCTCCCTGCAGGTACTCAACTCTACCATCCGGCTTTCGGTGCCGCTGCTTCTTGCCTGCCTGGCGGGTCTCTACTCGGAGCGCTCCGGCATTTTCGACATCGGGCTGGAGGGCAAGATGCTGGCCGGCGCCTTTGCCGGGGCGGCGGCCGCCGCCGTGTTCCACTCCGCGCTGATCGGCATCGGCATGGCGATCCTGATCTCGGTCGGGTTTGCGCTGGTGCACGGCTTCGCCTCGATCACGCATCGCGGCAACCAGATCGTCTCCGGCGTCGCCATCAACTTCATCGCCGCCGGCTCCACTATCATCCTGGGCCAGGCCTGGTTCCAGCAAGGCGGGCGCACGCCGGCGCTGGGGGCAGGCGAGCGGTTTTCCTCGATCACCCTGCCGGGCGCCGACGCGGTCAGGGACGTTCCGGTGCTAGGCTCGCTCTATTCGGGGCTTTTGTCCGGCCACTCAGTGCTGGTCTATCTCGCCTTCGCCATGGTGCCGGTAACCTGGTGGGTGCTCTACCGGACCCGGTTCGGCCTGCGCCTGCGCGCGGTGGGAGAAAACCCGGCGGCGGTCGATACGGCCGGCATTTCCGTCACCTGGCTGCGCTACCGGGCGCTGATCTGCACCGGCGTGCTGACCGGCATTGCCGGCGCTTACCTGTCGATGGCGCAGAACGGCGGCTTCGTGAAGGACATGACCGCCGGCAAGGGCTATATCGCGCTGGCGGCCTTGATCTTCGCCAAGTGGAAGCCGGTCAACGCCATGTTCGCCTGCCTGTTGTTCGGCTTCCTCGACGCGCTGTCGATCCGCCTGCAAGGCACGCCGCTGCCGCTGGTCGGCAAGGTGTCGGTGCAGTTCATGCAGGCGCTGCCCTATGTGTTGACGGTGGTGCTGCTTGCCGGTTTCATCGGCAAGGCGATCCCGCCCAAGGCAGGCGGCGTGCCCTATGTGAAGGAGCGGTGAGCATGGCGGATTCCATGTCGCATGACCTCTATCTTGCCGCGAAGGCCGCCATGGCCAAGGCCTATGCGCCCTATTCGAAGTTCCCGGTAGGGGCGGCGCTGCGGACCGAGGACGGCCGGGTATTTTCCGGCGCCAATATCGAGGTCGCCTCGTTCCCTGAGGGCTGGTGCGCCGAGACGACCGCGCTCGGCCACTATATCATGGGCGGCGGCGGCCGCATCGCCGAAATCGCCGTCGTTGCCGAGCGCATGGCCCGTTGCACGCCCTGCGGCGGCTGCCGCCAGCGGCTGGCGGAGTTCTGCGGGCCTGAGACGAAGCTTTATCTGTGCGACGAAACCGGCGTGGTCGAAACCGTCACCATGGCCGACATGCTGCCTTACGGTTTTCGGGGCGAGATCCTGAAATGAAGCAGGCGATCGACAGTCTGGTCAAGCGGCTGGACGGGCTGGCGCCGTCGGTTGCGCTGGTGCTGGGCTCCGGGCTTGGCGGGCTGGTCGACAGCGTCGAGAATGCGGTGCGCATTGCCTATGCCGACCTGCCGGGCTTCCCGCAAAGCAGCGTCAGCGGACATGCCGGCGAGGTCGTGGCCGGCCGCCTCGGCGGGCGGCCGGTGCTGGTGCTGGCGGGGCGCGCCCACTATTACGAGAAGGGCGAGGCGGCGGCCATGCGCCCGGTGCTGGAGACGCTTGCCGGCATCGGCGTGACCAGACTGATCCTCACCAACGCCGCCGGCTCGCTGGTTCCCGAAATGCTGCCGGGCTCGGTGATGCTGGTCACCGACCACATCAATTTTTCCGGCACCAATCCGCTGATCGGCGAGGCAAGCGACGGCCGCTTCGTCGGGCTGACGGAGGCCTATGACGCCGGCCTGCGCGCCGCCATCGAGCGGGCGGCGAAGGCGACCGACACCGTGCTGCACAAGGGCGTCTACATGTGGTTTTCCGGGCCGTCCTTCGAAACGCCGGCCGAAATCCGCATGGCGCGCGCCTTCGGGGCGGACGCGGTCGGCATGTCGACCGTGCCCGAGGTGATCCTCGCCCGCTTCCTCGACCTGAAGGTGGCGGCCTGCTCCGTCATCACCAATCTCGCTGCCGGCATGACGGGGGCGGAACTGTCGCATCAGGAAACCAGGGATATGGCCCCGGTCGGCGGCGCCCGGCTGGCCACGATCCTCGACCATGCGTTCAGGGAAGGGCTGCTGGATGACTGAGGGGTTCTTCGGGAATGCCGGGGGTACACCGTCGACGGTGTATGCTGCGACGTATCTCCATCCGGCGGGTGGATGAACCATGCTGCCGCAGGAAATCATTCGCCGAAAACGCGACGGCCAGAAACTCGCTTCCGAAGAAATCGCGGCTTTCATCGGCGGGCTGGCGGCGGGAACGGTCTCCGACAGCCAGGCGGCGGCCTTTGCCATGGCCGTCTTCTTCAACGGCATGAGCCGCGACGAGGCGGTGGCGCTGACGCTGGGGATGCGCGATTCGGGGACCGTGCTCGACTGGTCGGACCTGCCCGGCCCGGTCACCGACAAGCATTCCACCGGCGGCGTCGGCGACAATGTCTCGCTGGTGCTGGCGCCCATTGTCGCCGCCTGCGGCGCCTATGTGCCGATGGTTTCGGGGCGTGGACTCGGCCACACTGGCGGTACGCTGGACAAGATGGATTCCATCCCCGGCTATAAAAGCCAGCCCGACCTCGCGCTTTTCCGCAAGGCGGTGCTGGAAACGGGCTGCGCCATCATCGGCCAGACGGCCGACGTCGCGCCAGCCGACCGGAAGCTCTACGCCATCCGCGACGTGACAGGGACGGTCGAATCGGTGCCGCTGATCACCGCCTCCATCCTGTCGAAGAAGCTGGCCGCCGGGCTGGGCTCGCTGGTGCTGGACGTGAAACTCGGCAACGGCGCGTTCATGGAAAAGTCGCGCGATGCGACCGCCTTGGCGACCAGCCTGGTCGAGGTCGCCAACGGGGCCGGCCTGAAAACCTCTGCGCTGATCACCGGCATGGACCAGCCGCTGGCCTCGGCGGCCGGCAACGCGCTGGAAGTAAGGAACGCGGTCGACTTCCTGACCGGCCGTGCGCGCGATCCGCGCCTTGAAGCGGTGACGCTGGCGCTGGCCGCCGAAATGCTGCAATCGGCGGGCCTGGCGCAGACCCATCAGGACGCCGCCCGGCGCGCGGTGGATGCGCTGGACAGCGGACGTGCCGCGGCGGTGTTCGGACGGATGGCGGTGGCGCTCGGCGGGCCGGCGGATTTCATCGAGAAGACGGAAACCTACCTGCCGAAAGCGCCGGTCGAACATCCGGTGCGGGCGCCGGCCGGCGGTTTCGTCACCGACATCGCCACCCGCGACCTCGGCATTGCGGTGGTCGCGCTCGGTGGCGGGCGCAGCCGGGCGGAGGATGCGATCGACCATTCGGTCGGGTTCGACCGACTGTTGCCGCTGGGTGCGGAAGTGGCGGCGGGCGAGGCGCTGGCCGTGGTCCATGCGCGCTCGCAAGGCGATGCCGAGCGGGCGGCCGCGGCCGTTCTGCGCTGCTACGGGATCGGTCCGGCAAGGCCGACGGCGAAGAAGGCGGTGCTGCGGCGCATCGGCCCGCGCGAGGCGTAACCTACTGCGCCAGCAGCAGTTCGCCGTCCTTTGCCTGGAATTTTTCCAGGCGGTTGAGGAAGCTCATGCCGATCAGGTTGGTCTGAAGCGCGTGGTCGTCGAGCACTACGGCCTGCACGTTGTCGAGTGAGATGCGGCCGATCTCCAGCCGGTCCAGCGTGACCAGCGCGGCCTTGGTGACGCCATTGGCGGTGGACACCGATTGCCGGAAATCCGCAGGATTGAGCGACAGGCCGACACGGCGCGCGGTCGAACTGGTGATGGCGACCAGCGTTGCGCCGGTGTCGACCAGGGCGTCGACCTGCCGGCCGTTCAGCCTGAACGAGGCCGCGTAATGGCCGCGCGCATCGGCGGGAACGCTGACCTTGCGGCCGAGCGGTTGCGCCGTGACCGGCTGAACCGCCGCCATGGTCGAGGCGGGCGCCTCGTCGCGCGGTGCGGGAGAAAACAGGGCGTGGAAGGCATCCGGGTTCGATTGAAAGACGACCGGCACGGCCGCGAAGGCGACGGCTATTCCACCCAGGATGACGAGATTGCGCAGCATGCCGATACCCTCCGAGGAGGGCACGCTGCGCCGGAAATGGTGTTTTTCGCCTTTACCCGGCGCGCAACGCGTGCGCGCGGCCGGGAAACCGCTTGTTTCGGTCAATGGACGGTAAAGGAAACCCAGCCTATTTCGTGCCGTAGAGACGGTCGCCGGCGTCGCCGAGGCCGGGCAGGATATAGCCCTTCTCGTTGAGCTGGCGGTCGATGGAGGCGGTATAGACCGGAACGTCGGGATGCGCCTTGGTGAACCGCTCGATGCCTTCGGGGGCTGCCAGCAGGCACAGGAAACGCAGGTTGGTGGCGCCGCGTTCCTTCAGTTTCTCGACCGCCGCGATGGCCGAATTGGCGGTCGCCAGCATCGGGTCGACGACGATGACCAGACGGTCGCCGAGGTCGCTGGGCGCTTTGAAGAAATATTCGACCGCCTCCAGTGTCTCATGGTCGCGGTAAAGGCCGATATGGGCGACGCGCGCCGCCGGCACCAGGTCGAGAAGCCCTTCGAGCAGGCCGTTGCCGGCGCGCAGCACCGAGGCGAACACCAGCTTCTTGCCCTCCAGGATCGGCGCTTCCATGGTTTCCATGGGTGTTTCGATGGTGGTGGTCGTCAGTTCGAGGTTGCGCGTGACTTCATAGCCGAGCAGCAGCGATATTTCGCGCAGCAGCCGCCGGAAGCCGGCCGTGGAGGTCTCCTGCTTGCGCATGATCGAAAGTTTGTGCTGCACCAGCGGATGATCGACGACGGTGACGCCCTGCATGATGTGCTCCGGCAAAAGGTGATCTTTCGTGAATAGTGAATGACGCATGGTTTGGCGAGTCCTTGTCGAAGCCGAAGCAGGCCAACTCCACAACTGATCCTGATTTGGCCCCGCTCTGCCTTGTGCCCCGCCATCATCCCGCCTGCGGCCACGCGGCGCACCGCCGCGCCTTAAACGATAGCGCCCGCTATCCTGATCGGTTATGGTCGCGCCCGTTTCAAGGCGGATCGGAATAATGTCAGTTGAGCGAACCAAAGCCACCGGCGGCATGGAAACCTCCTATGGCTTCAGGCAGGTGGCTGAGGGCGAGAAGCAGCCGCTGGTCAACGAGGTGTTCCACAAGGTCGCCGACCGCTACGACCTGATGAACGACCTGATGTCGGCCGGCATGCACCGTGTGTGGAAGAACGCCGCCGTCGCCTGGCTCAACCCGCCGAAGCGGCCGGGCTGGCGTTCGCTCGACGTCGCCGGCGGCACGGGCGACATCGCCTTCAAGATCATCGAGGCCAGCCAGCGAAACGCCCATGTGACGGTGCTCGACATCAACGGTTCGATGCTTTCGGTCGGCCGCGACCGGGCCGGGAAGCGGGGCCTTGCCGCAAACGTCGATTTCGTCGAGGCCAACGCGGAGGAACTGCCGTTCGAGGACGCCAGCTTCGACGCCTATACGATCGCCTTCGGCATCCGCAACGTGCCGCGCATCGACGTTGCCCTTTCCGAGGCGTTCCGGGTATTGAAGCCGGGCGGGCGGTTCCTGTGCCTGGAGTTTTCGGAAGTGGACATGCCTCTGCTCGAAAAGGCCTATGACGCGTGGTCGTTCAACGCGATCCCGAAGATCGGCAAGGCCGTCACCGGCGACGGCGAGCCTTATTCCTATCTGGTGGAATCGATCCGAAAATTCCCCAACCAGGCCAATTTCGCCGCCATGATCACGCGCGCCGGCTTTGGCCGCGTCACCTGGCGCAACTATTCCGCCGGCATCGCGGCCGCCCATTCGGGCTGGAAGCTTTGATTTCGAGAATGAGGTGGCGATGAGCAGGTTCGGCGCCGGGTTCCGGCTCGCGAAGGCCGGCTGGGTGCTGGTGCGCGAGGGCGTGGTCGCGGCATTGCCGGGCGACCAGCTTTCCGGCCTGCCGAAATTCGGCTGGCGGATGGCGCGGCTTGCCACCCGCCGCAGCGCGCGGCGCTACCGGCGCAGCGACCGGCTGGCCAAGGCGGTGGCGCGGCTCGGCCCCTCCTATGTCAAGCTCGGCCAGTTCATGGCGACGCGGCCCGACGTGGTCGGCAACGACATCGCGCTCGACCTCGCCATGCTGCAGGACAAGATGCAGACCTTTCCCAAGGTCGAGGCGCTTGCCGCCATCGAGTCGTCGCTCGGGCGCGCGCCCGAGGACCTCTATACCAGCTTCGGCGAGGCGGTGGCCGCCGCCTCGATCGCGCAGGTGCATCCGGCGGAAGTGGCCGGCGAGGACGGCACCACGACGGTGGCGGTAAAGATCATCCGGCCGGGCGTGCGCCGCCGTTTCGCCCACGATCTCGAAAGCTTCTTCCTCGCCGCGCGCCTGCAGGAAAGATACATCCCCTCGTCGCGCCGCCTGCGTCCGGTCGAGGTCACGGAAACGCTCGCCCAGACCACCAAGATCGAGATGGACCTGCGGCTGGAGGCGGCGGCCCTTTCGGAACTCGGCGAGAATACGAAGGACGATCCGGGCTTCCGCGTTCCCCTAGTCGACTGGGAGCGTACCGGCCGCGACGTGCTGACGATGGAATGGATCGACGGCATCAAGATGAACGACGTGGCCGCCCTTGCCGATGCCGGCCACGATCTCAAGGCCATCGCCGCCAACCTGATCCAGTCGTTCCTGCGGCACACGCTGCGTGACGGCTTCTTCCATGCCGACATGCATCCGGGCAACCTGTTCGTGGAGGCGAACGGCACCATCGTCGCCGTCGATCTCGGCATTGCCGGGCGGCTCGGCAAGAAGGAGCGGCGGTTCCTGGCCGAAATCCTCTACGGCTTCATCACGCGCGACTACCTGCGGGTCGCCGAGGTGCATTTCGAGGCCGGCTATGTGCCGATGAAGCATGACGTCGCGGCCTTCGCACAGGCCATCCGCGCCATCGGCGAGCCGATCCACGGCCAACCGGCGGAAACCATTTCCATGGCCAAGCTGCTGACGCTTCTGTTCGAGGTGACGGAACTGTTCGACATGCAGACGCGGCCCGAACTGATCCTGCTGCAAAAGACCATGGTGGTGGTGGAAGGGGTGGCGCGCACGCTCGATCCGGCGTTCAACATGTGGAAGACGTCCGAGCCGGTGGTCGGCGGCTGGATCCGTGACAATCTCGGTCCGCGCGGGATTTTGAGCGATGCACGCGAAGGCGTCGGCGCGCTGATGCATCTGGCGCGCCAGGCTCCGGAGTTTGCGCAGCGCACCGAGCGTCTGTCGCGGGAAATCGACCTGATGGCCGAGCACGGCCTGCGTTTCGACGACGCGACGGCAAGGGCGATCGGCAAGGCCGAAGCGCGCGCCACCCGCTCCGGCCGGGTGGCGCTGTGGGTGATCGCACTGGCGCTGGTGTGGCTGGTGTGGAAATTGGCGTGATTTGACTGCAATGCATGCAGTGCATACATTGCAGTCATGGCAGGAGGATTGTTCGATGGCCACGCTGACGGTTCGGAATGTCAAGGAATATACCAAGCAGGCGCTGAGGTTGCGAGCGGCACGTAAAGGCATATCCGTCGAACAGGAGGTACGGTCCATTCTCGATCGCGCTGCGGATGAGCCTGTCGGCGAAAACGACGAGCCGCGCGAAGGTGCGAGCCTGTATGAGGCGATCCGAAACCTGGTGGAACGCTATGGAGGCTTTGAAATCGAATTGCCGGAACGCGGTCCACCCCGTGACCCGCCGACATTCGAGTGACCATGTTCGTCCTCGATACGAACGTGATATCAGAAAGTTTCCGGCCGCGTCCCGATCCAGGGGTTGCCGCATGGATGAGTGCCGTAATTCCGGAAAACATATTCGTGACGTCTCCAAGCAAGGCTGAGTTGCTCTTAGGCTTGGCCTACATGCCTGCGGGAAGGCGCAAAGCGGAGTTCGGCTTGGTCATCGGAGCATTTTTCAGCCGCTGGTTGAAAACGCCCGTCTTGCCATTCGGGACTTTGGAGGCCGAGGCTTATGCTGGGATCGTTGCCGACCGGCGACGGATCGGGCGGCCTGTCGCACAGTTCGACGCGCAAATCGCCGCAATCACCAAAACGCGAGGTTTCGCTATCGTTACCCGAAACGTACGTGATTTCGAACATTGCGGCGTCGAAATCATCAACCCTTGGGAAGCAGCGGCATGACCCTTTCCGGCAAGCGCGTCCTGTTGATCGTCGGCGGCGGCATCGCCGCCTACAAGGCGCTCGATCTCATCCGGCGGCTACGCGAGCGCGGGGCCATGGTGCGTTGCGTGATGACGGCGGCGGCACAGGAATTCATCACGCCGCTGTCGGTTGGAGCCCTGAGCGCCGATCATGTCTTCACCGACCTGTTCGACCGGCAGGACGAGCAGGATGTCGGCCATATCAGGCTTGCCCGCGACACCGATGTCATCGTCGTGGCGCCGGCTACCGCCGACCTGATGGCGAAGCTGGCGAACGGGCTGGCGAACGATCTTGCCTCCGCCGTGCTGCTTGCCGCCGATCGGCCGGTGCTGATGGCGCCGGCGATGAACCCGAAGATGTGGGCGCACCCCGCGACGCGGCGCAACCGCGCGACGCTGGAGAAGGACGGCATCGCCTTCGTCGGGCCGGACAGGGGCGAGATGGCCGAAAGCGGCGAGGCCGGCGAAGGCCGTATGGCCGAACCGCTGGAGATCGTTGCCGCCGTCGAGGCGCTTGTCGACGGCGGCGGCAGGCCTCTGGCCGGCAAGAAGATCGTGCTGACCTCAGGCCCGACGCATGAGCCGATCGACCCGGTGCGCTACATCGCCAACCGCTCGTCGGGCAAGCAGGGGCACGCCATTGCCGCGGCACTGGCGAAGCTCGGCGCGGAGGTACACCTTGTTTCCGGCCCGGTGACGATCCCCGATCCGGCGGGCGTTCGCACCATCCACGTGGAGACCGCGCGCGAAATGCAGGCTGCGGTCGAAAAGCTGCTGCCGGCCGATGCGGCCGTGTTCGTCGCCGCGGTGGCCGACTGGCGCATGGCGGATTCGGCCGGCGAAAAGATCAAGAAGGTTGCGGGCGAGGGGCCGCCGGCCCTGCAGATGGTCGAGAACCCCGACATCCTCGCCGGCGTCGGGCATCACAGGAACCGACCTGCGCTCGTCGTCGGTTTTGCCGCCGAGACGCAGAACTTGATCGCCAACGCGCAAGCCAAGCTGAGCAAGAAAGGCGCCGACTTCATCGTCGCCAACGACGTTTCGCATGGTGGCGGCAAAGCTGGCGTGATGGGCGGCGAGCGCAACCGGGTGCGCATCGTCTCCAAGGCCGGGGTCGAGGAATGGCCGGAAATGAGCAAGGACGAAGTGGCCGCGAAGCTGGCCGCGCTCATTGCCGAAAAGCTCGGCGCGGCGGGCGGCTGACGGGACCTTTCTGTAGGGCATTTACCTGGCAAGATACCCCCACCCCTACCCCTCCCCACAAGGGGGAGGAGAGTGGAAAGGTCGCTACCAAGTTCTCGTCCCCTTGTGGGGAGGGGCTAGGGGTGGGGCTACTGAAGTCCGCGACGAGGGGTGGTTTCTCGACGGGTGGCGCCCCACTCCTCAGGGAAATCCCTACTTGAAGGAGCGGATGAGTTCCAATTGGGTCACCGCCACGGCGAGGTTGAGGCCGGTCTGTGCCTGGACGCTCAATGGCTGCAGGGTGATGGAATCGCGAAAGCCGCCGACCAGGAGGTTGGCGCCGCCGCCGGTCACCACCGAGGCCTCGGCGTTGACGCCGACATAGTTGCCGGCGAGCTTGTCGCCTACGCCGCCCCGGGTGGCCGCGAGCACGGCCCATTGCAGGCTGCCCTGGTTGGTGGCGCCGAGATCGACACCCAGTTTGCTGATCATGCCGGTATAGACTTCCGAGCCGCCGCGGTGCGGCCGGAAGGTGCAGGTCACGCCCTTGTTGGAGGTGACGACATAGCCGGTACCGCCGTCGATGGCACAGTCGAGGATGCCAAGTTCGAGGGCGGCGGCGCTGGCCGGAGCGGCCATCAGCGTGGCGAGAAGTGCGGTGGCGCAGGCGAGTTTGATTGTCATCGGGAAATCCCTCGTTTCAGTTCACTGGAATAATGATGAACTGGCAAAAGGGTTCCTGCCCAACCGTGGCACAAGCATGGCAGGCAGGCATGACGGGGTGGCCGACGCGCCGTTCAGCCGGCGCTGGTGCGGCTGAGCCCGTCCTTGGCCGGCTGGTAGTTCGGGTTGAGGCGCACCGCCTCGCGGTAGGACTTGGCGGCCTTGGCCTTGTCGCCGCGCCGCTCGTAGACCAGCGCCTGGTTGGCCCAGGCCTCGGCGTTCTTGCTGTCGAGCTTGATGGCCATGTTGAAGTCGGCGAAGGCGTTGTCTTCCTGGTTGAGCGCCAGGTAGGACAGGCCGCGGCCGTTATAGGGTTCGGAGGCGTCGGGTGCCAGCGAGATGGCCGTCGAGAAGTCCTCGATGGCGAAGTTGTGCTGGCCCTGCTGCTGGTAGATCAGGCCGCGATTGTGGTAGGCGCGGGCGTCCGTGGTGTCGAGCTGGATCGCCTTCTGGAAGTCGTTGAAAGCATCCGTTGTGCGGCCTGCCTTGCGGTACAGGTTGCCGCGCCCGATATAGGCCGCGTCATAGCTGGGGTTGATCTGGATGGCGCGGTTGTAGTCGTTGAGCGCGCTCGCCTGGTCGCCCATGAAGCGGTAGATCAGCGCGCGGTTCGAATAGGCCTGGTAGAAATCCGGCTTGAGCTGGATCGCGGTGTCGAAGTCCTTCAGCGCCGCCGGGTACTTGCCGCCGCGGCCCAGCGCCGAGCCGCGCACGTTGTAGCCTTCCGGGTCGCGCGGGTTGGCGTTGATCACCTGCGTCAGCGAGGAGATGTTCTCGCTCGATCCTTGCGCCGTGTCGATCCTGGAAAGTTCGCCGGCAGGGCCGCTCTGGCAAGCCGCCAGGGCCAATCCCGAAAACAGGGCTGCCGTCAGAGCCAATGCGCGTGCTGCGCCCCCGCGCTTTTCGGTCACTGCGTTCATTTCGTCCTGATCCTCACTGGCTCGCCGCCGTTAAGATCCGGGTCCCCCTCCGGGCCTGGTCAATTAAAAACAAAAAGGTGGCGACGATTCAACATCGCGCCACCTCGGGGTATTCGTCGAAAAGGACGAAAGATAGGCGCTTCAGCGCGCCGGGCGCGCGGCACCGGCAGCGCCGACGGCCGGACGGGGCGTCATCGGCAGCAGGCCTTCGCGCTGGGCGCGCTTGCGCGCCAGCTTGCGGGCGCGACGGACGGCCTCGGCCTTCTCGCGCGCCTTCTTCTCGGAAGGCTTCTCGTAGTGACCGCGCATCTTCATTTCGCGGAAGATGCCCTCGCGCTGCATCTTCTTCTTCAGCGCGCGAAGCGCCTGGTCAACATTGTTGTCGCGGACGAGTACCTGCACGGGCAATCCTGTCTTTCGTGTTTGAAATCAGAAGGCAAGCGGCCACGGCCACCCGCCTCCGCGGGGAAATCCGCCGCGAATTGCGGGGGCTGATAGCAGAAAGCGGGAAAGCTGTCCACAAAAAGAGTGCGTGCCGGGCACGATTTCGCAACCGCTATTCGGCGGCGTCGCGCGTCGGCGTGGCCGTGTCGGGCGCGTGCGGGTCGCCGGGAGCGGTTTCGCAGCCGAGATCGGGGAATGCCAGCACGCGTCGGCCGTGGAAATCGGTGCGTGATACGAGCAGGTCGCGCTCCTCAAAATAGGCGAGCAGGCGTGCGGCGCGGCGGGCGGAGTGACTGCCATAGATGCGCGCCAGCGTCGCGTCGGGCGGGCAGGGGGCGCCGGCAAGGGCCGCCTGCGCGACGAACAGGAAGACGCCTTGCAGGTCCGCCGGAAGCCCCTCCGAAAGCTTCAGCGCGACCGGCCAGCCTTCGCCGTTGGCCGTGCTGCGGTCGACCCCGGCGCGCGCGACCGCGAACATACGGCGAAAGGCGGCGAGGTCGAGCGGCTCGCCCGGCACGCGGCGGATGCGGCAGCGAACGAGGAAATCCTGGTAGAGCACGGCGTCGGTGCGGAACGCCGCGTCCGGGTCGTCCAATATCTCCTGCAACACCGTTTCTATTCCCGCCGTGCGCTCCGCCTCGTCGATGATGGCGAACACCGGTTCGGCGGGCGGCTCCGGAGCCGGCGCGGGGCGCGCCAGCTGCGCCAGCAATTCGGCGGTGGGCACCGGGGCTGGTGGCGGCGGGCGGCGCACCGGCATGCGGGCCTCTTCCGGGCCGGGCGTGAAGATGAGGTCGTGGGCGTCATCCTGCGCCTGCGGCAACGGCGTCAGCTTGGGGCTGGTCGAGCGGGCGGAGGTCTCGACCGCGCCGATGGTGACCGGCAAGGGCCGCCGCGACAAGGCGGGGCCGAGGGCGACGAAATGGCCGCGCGCCAGGTCGCGGAACATTTCGGCCTGCCTGCGGTCCATGCCCAGCAGATCGGCCGCGCGGGCCATGTCGATGTCGAGGAAGGTGCGGCCCATCAGGAAATTGGAGGCTTCGGCGGCCACGTTCTTGGCGAGCTTGGCGAGGCGCTGCGTGGCGATGACGCCGGCTAGGCCGCGCTTGCGCCCCCGGCACATCAGGTTGGTCATGGCGCCGAGCGACACTTTGCGCGCCTCGTCGGAAACCTCGCCGGCGACG
>Ga0182735_1001772_pt1 | contig 14016 bp, 14 predicted proteins | sample eDN5th30CKraftMG_FD_128524 | JGI IMG/M metagenome (GOLD analysis project Ga0182735, IMG submission 128524) | Enriched Miracle-Growth compost microbial communities from Emeryville, California, USA - eDNA 5th pass 30_C Kraft MG (version 2) (version 2) ... | reverse complement strand
TCGTCGACGGCGGCGGTCGGTTCGTCCGTGGTCATGGGCTGCGTATCCCTCTCTCATGCGGCTCAGGCGTTCTCTCGCGGTCCGGACCGGCCTCTCGCCCGCGGGGCCGCGGCCTCAGGTGCGGGCGGTGCGGGCCGCGTCTCCCGCCTCATGGCGGCCGGGTCCGTGGCGGCCCGGCCCGTGGCGGCCGGGCCCGTCGTCATCGACGATCCGCGCCCCCGGCACGGGCCCGTGCACCGGGAGCGCGCGCAGTCCCTCGGCGCGCAGGCGGTCGTGCAGCTCGACGGCGGCTCCCTCGTCGTGCACGAGGAACGCGACGGTCGGGCCGGAGCCCGACACGATCCCGGCCAGCGCTCCGAGGCGCTCGCCGGCGGCCAGGACCCCCGCGAGCGCGGGCCGCAGCGCCACCGCCGGCGCCTGGAGGTCGTTGCGGATGCTCGCCGCCAGCTGCCCGGGGCTCGCGGCGACGAGCGCGTGCAGCACGTCGGGGTCGATCTCGGGCGCCGGCACGAGCGGCGCGATGCCGGGGGTCGCGCCGGAGCGCTGCGCGTCGAGGGTCCGGTACGCCTCGGGCGTGGAGATCCCGTCGGCGCTCGGCACCAGGACCCAGTCGTACCGGCCGCGCGCGAGGGCGGGAGAGAGCCGGTCGCCGCGCCCCGTGCCCACGGCCGTGCCGCCCATGAGCGCGAAGGGCACGTCGGCGCCGAGCCGCGCGGCCAGCTCGTGCAGCCGCGCGGCGGGCAGGCCGCAGCCCCACAGCGCGTCGCACGCGACGAGCGCGGCCGCGGCGTCCGCCGACCCGCCCCCCATGCCGCCCGCGACGGGCACGCCCTTGCGCACCTCGAGCCGGACGCCCCGGGTCTCGCCGGTCTCGGCGGCGAGCATCCGCGCGGCCCGTATCGCCAGGTTGCGGTCGTCGAGCGGGACGTCCGAGACGTCCACGTCGCCCTCGACCGCGATCGAGAACGCGTCGGACGGGTGCGCCCAGACCTCCTCGTACAGGGAGACGGCCTGGTACGCCGACGCGACGTCGTGATAGCCGTCCGGCTGGGCCTCGCCGACCCGGAGGAAGAGGTTGATCTTCCCCGGCGCCCGCACGTGGACCGGCCCGCCGGCCGCGGCTCGGCTCACTTCCGCGACGAGTCCTTCCACATGTCGACGTCGATGCCCTCGGCGAGGGCGTCGATCTGCTCGAGCTCCTCCGTGTCGAACGCGGGACCGGACAGCGCCCCGAGGTTCTCGTCGAGCTGCTCGGGAGAGGAGGCCCCGATGAGCGCCGAGGCCACGACGCCGTCGCGGAGCACCCACTGGATCGCCATCTGCGCGAGCGTCTGGCCGCGCTCGCGCGCGATCGTGTCGAGCGCCCGCAGGTTGTTCAGCATGTCCTCCGGCAGCGCGTCGGGCACGGTCGTGCGCGATCCGGAGCGGGCCGCGGCACCGTCGCCGAGGTACTTGCTCGTGAGGAGGCCCTGCGCGAGCGGCGTGAACGCGATCGCGCCGAGGCCCTCCTGGCGGAGGACGCCCGTGAGCCCGTCCTCGACCCAGCGGTTCAGGATCGAGTACGCCGGCTGGTGGATGACCAGCGGAGTCCCGAGGCTCCGCGCGATGGCGGCCGCCGCGACCGTGCGCTCCTCGCTGTAGGAGGAGATGCCGACGTAGAGCGCCTTGCCCTGACGCACGAGCGTGTCGAGCGCGCCGATCGTCTCCTCGAGAGGGGTGACCGGGTCGAAGCGGTGCGAGTAGAAGATGTCGACGTGGTCGAGGCCCATCCGCCGCAGCGACTGCTCAGCGCTCGCGATGAGGTACTTCCGCGAGCCGTGCTCGCCGTACGGGCCGGGCCACATCGGCCAGCCGGCCTTCGACGAGACGATGAGCTCGTCGCGGTACGGGCGGAGGTCCTCCCGCATCATGCGGCCGAAGTTGGTCTCCGCCGATCCCGCGGGCGGGCCGTAGTTGTTCGCGAGGTCGAAGTGCGTGATGCCGTGGTCGAACGCGTGGCGCACGAGCGCGCGCTGCGACGCGAACGGCGTGGTGTCGCCGAAGTTCCACCACAGGCCGAGGGAGATCGGCGGCAGGAACAGGCCGGACGCGCCGACCTGGCGGTACTCGGTGCCGAGGTAGCGATCGGCGGCGGCCGCATACGGACGGTGGGTGTCGGGCACGTTCGGGCGCACGCGGGGCTTCTCGGTCACGCTCCGAGCCTAGCCGTCCCCCTCCGGCTCGCGGGAGCCGCCGGCGGCGCAGTCGCCGCAGAGCCCGCCGAGGACGGCGCGCACCCGGGTGAGGTCGAACGCGTTGTCGCGCGCGGCCCGTCGCGCCCATGCGTCGATCTCGGGCGCCGGCGCGACGACGCTCGCCCCGCACCGGAGGCAGGAGAGCACGCAGTCCGTCCGCGAGGTCCGGCGGCGGTACCGCATCTCCCCGCTCGTCGAGGGGATCCTCTCGACCTCGGACTCGTCCATCGCCGCCAGCGCGCGGTACACGGACGACAGCGAGATCGCGTGTCCCTCCGCCGCCAGCACGCCGTGCAGGCGCCGCGCGGAGACGAACGTCCCCGCCTCGGCGAGGACCCCCGCGACGAGCGCCTGGCGGGCGGCGGACCTCCGGTCCATCCTCTAGCGGCGCACCCTTCTGCGCGAGCGTGCGACGAGCCGGCAGACCAGGTAGATCAGGAAGGAGATCGTCGTGATGTAGGGGCTGATGGGGATGGAGCTCCCGAGCGCCAGGAGGATGCCGCCCACGGTGGAGACGGTGGCGAAGGCGACGCTGAGCAGGGGCACGAGCAGGGGCGAGGACGAGACGCGCAACGCCGCGGCCGCCGGCGTCACGAGCAGGGAGAGCACGAGCAGGGCGCCCACGATCTGGACGGAGACCGCGATGGTCAGGCCGAGCATCAGCATGAACACGACGGAGAGGAACCGGGCGGGCACTCCGCGCGCGACGGCGACCTGCGGGTCGACGCTCGCGAACAGCAGCGGCCGCCAGACCACCAGGAGCCCGATCGTGACGAGCACGCAGATCGTCGCGAGCGTGCCGATCTGGGGGTTGTCGATCGCGACGATCTGCCCCGTCAGCAGTCCGAACTTGTTCGCGGACCTGCCCTGGTAGAGGGCGAGGCAGAGGATGCCGAGGCCGAGGCCGAACGGCATGAGGACCGCGGTGATCGAGTTGCGCTCGCGCGCCCGGGAGCCGAGGGCCCCGATGAGCAGCGCCGCCAGCAGGGAGCCGGCGATCGATCCGGGGACGACGCCGATGCCGAGCAGGAGCCCCGCGGACGCCCCGGCGAAGGAGAGCTCGCTGATGCCGTGGACCGCGAACGGCATGTCGCGGGCCATCACGAACACGCCGATGAGGCCTCCGACGATCCCGAGCAGCGCGCCGGCGATCACGCTGTTGTGCAGCAGGGCGAGCAGCTCGCCGTAGTTGGAGAAGTCGAAGATCTGACCCCAGAGGTCGTCCGAGTCCATCGGGAGGACGAGCATCAGGCGTCCTGCCCCTCGGGGTGATGGCTGCTGTCGGGCGCGCCCGCGACGATCACGCGGCCGTGCGAGCGGATGACGTCGACGGGCGAGCCGTAGAGGGCGCTGAGCACGTCGGAGCGGAGGACCTCGTCCGGCGTCCCGACCCGCACCCGGCCGTTCGCGAAGTAGAGGACGCGGTCGACGGCGGCGAGCACGGGGTTGACGTCGTGCGTGACGAAGAGGACGGCGAGGTCGTGCGCGCGACGGCTCTCGTCCACGAGGTCGCTGATGATCCGCTGGTGGGCGAGATCGAGGGAGAGGAGGGGCTCGTCGAACAGCAGGAGCCGGGGGTCGCCCGCGAGCGCCTGGGCGACGCGGAGGCGCTGCTGCTCCCCGCCGGAGAGGCGTCCGACGGGTGAGCGCTCGGTGGCCTCCGCGTGGACGGAGGCGACCAGCGCGTCGACCGCCTCGCTGCGCCGGCGGAGGCGCAGGGGGACGCCCCACCGGTGGCCGTCGAGGCCGAGGGCGACGAGGTCCCGTCCGCGCAGCGGGACCGCGTCGTCGGCGAGCGTCTGCTGGGGGACGTAGCCGATCCGGCGGTCTCCCCCGCGCACGGGCTGCCCGAGGAAGCGCACCGTCCCGGCGCGCAGCGGGACCTGCCCGAGGACGACCTTGAGCAGGCTGGACTTGCCCGCGCCGTTGGCGCCGAGGACGGCGACGAACTCCCCCGGGCGGATCTCGAGGTCCAGTCCGCTCCACAGCACGCGGGGGCCGTAGGCGAGGCTGGCGTCCCGCAGGCTGAGCACAGCCCCGCTCCTCTCGGAGCGGGGCTGCGCGCGCGCCGGACTCGTCCGTCCGACGTCGGTGCTCACGACGCGAGCGCCGACGCGATCGCGTCCAGGTTGCCCGTCATCCACGACACGTAGGTGTCGCCGTCGGGCAGCGTCTCCGTCACGGGGACGACGGCGATGGCGTTCTGCTGCGCCGCGTCGAGCACCGCCTCGGTCTGCGGGCCCGTGGTCTGCTCGTTGTAGGCGAGGAGCTTCACGGCGTGGTCGCTGAAGAGGGCGAGCGTCTCCTGCAGCACGTCGGGGGCCACGTCCGTGTCCTCCTCGATCGCCTCGCTGAACTCCTCCGGCGTCTTGTTGTCGAGCCCGATCGCGTCGAGCATGTACAGCGGCACGGGCTCCGTGATGGCGACGCCCTCGCCTGCGTACTGGGACTTCAGGTCTGCCTCCTGCTGCTCGAGCTGGCCGAGCTGATCCTTGAGGGCGTCGGCGTTCTCGCTGAACGTCGAGGCGTTGGCGGGGTCGGCCGCCGCGAAGGCGTCCTCGAGCTGGTCGATGACCTTCTCGACGGTCGGGAAATCGTACCAGACGTGCTCGTTGAGCTCCTCGCCGCCGGAGGCCTGGTACCCGGACACGTCGACCGCGTTGATCACGACGGCCGAGTCGTTGCCGGAGGCGTCCAGCATCGTGTCGACGAAGTCGTCGTAGCCGCCGCCGTTCTCGATCACGACCGCCGCCTTCGACAGCGAGAGCTGGTTCTGGGCGTCGGCCTCGTACTCGTGCGGGTCCTTGTCGGGGTCGTCGATGATCGACGTGACCGACACCGCGTCGCCGCCGACCGTCGCCGCGATGTCGCCCCACACGTTCGTGGACGCGACGACGCTCAGGGGCCCGGCGGAGTCCGAGGGGGTCGGCCCGGCGGACGACGGGCTGGAGCACGCCGCCAGGGAGAGGGCGGCGACGGTGAGCAGGGCGGGTGCGGCGACAAGGGTGCGCTTCATGGATGGCCTCTCTGAAGGGAACGGCCGCGTCACGCGGCGGAATCAGTTATAGCATAATGAAAATCATTTTCATGAATCGGGGATGGCCATGGAGGGACCCGCGACGCCGACCCGGCACACTCCGCAGAAGGACGAGGTACGCGAGGCGCTCCGCACGACGAGCGGCTTCGTCTCGGCTCAGCACCTGCATCGGCGGATGGTGCTGGAGGGGAGCGGGATCGGGCTCGCGACCGTGTACCGCCACCTGCGCGCGCTCGCCGCGAGCGGTGACGCGGACGTCCTCTCCGTCGCCTCGGAACGGCTGTACCGGGCGTGCGGCCCGGGCGTCCACCATCACCTCGTGTGCGAGGACTGCGGCACGGCCGTCGAGATCGCGCCGCCGCCGGAGGATCAGCTCCGCGCCGTCGCCCGCGCGCACGGGTACACGATCGCCGATGAGGCGATCGAGCTCTTCGGCCTCTGCGCCGACTGCACCGCCGACGACGGCCCCGTGGATCAGCGGCGGCGGGCGGGCGTGCCGCCCCGCCGCCGCTGAACACGACGGGCGCTAGCCGCCCGTCCTCTGCGAAGCGGAGCGGACACGACGCGCCGTCACTCCGGCGATCCCGAGCACCAGCAGCACCGTCCCGAGCGTGACGGGCCCGGCGATGTCCGCGCCGGTGGCCGCCAGCGCCGAGGCGGGCGCCGCGGGGTCGGCCACCTGCACCTGCTGCCAGCCGATGAGCGCGCCGGACGCGTCGAACACCGCGAGCCGATGCGCGCCGGACGGCGTTCCAACGGGGATCGTGACCGCGATCGTGCCGTCGGCCGACACTCGCGTCCAGTCGCCGCCGAGCAGTGCCGGGGTGGAGAACAGCCAGGCGGCCACCCATTGGCCCGCGCGCTCCGCGCCCTGGCCGACCTGCACGGTGATGACCTGGCCGGCCACGGGCGACCCCGTGGAGGGCTGGACGCCGCCGGCGGGCACGCCGTCGATCGCGTCGCCGGTACGCGCCGTCGGCGCCTGGGCCGGCTTGGCCGCGGACGGCTGCGTCGGCTCGCCGGCACCGGGATCGTCGCCGTGGTCGTCGTCGTGGTCCTCCAGTCGGACGATCACGGGCGCGGACTCGACGTAGGGGCTGCCGTCGTCGTAGGTGAGCTTCGCGATCACGGCGGCGCCGTCCAGCTCGTCGGTCGCGGTGAAGCGGTACGTGGATCCGTTCTGCCCGTCGATGCGCACGGGTGCGTTCTCGCCGTCCCTCTGCACGTACCACTCGAACCGGGTCAGCACGGAGGCCGGGGCGACCGACGCGGAGAGGCTCACGGCGTCGCCGTCGTGGTAGTGCTCGGCCGCTCCCCCGACGGTCACCTTCTGCAGCGGCGGCGCGTCGTGGTCGTCCACGTGGACGGTGACGGGCGCGGCCGCCGCGACGACGGAGCCGTCCGCGTCCGTCAGCTCCGCCGTGACGACCGCGCCGTCGAGGGCCTGCTCCGCCGTGAGCCGGTGGCTCGGGAGGGTGACGCCGTCGATCCGCACGGGGCCGTCCTGGTCCCGGCGCTGGAGGTACCAGCGGTAGGTGCCGTCCTCGACCGCCGGGTCGGCCGTGATCGTCAGGTCGATCGACGAGCCGCTGTGGTAAGGGGCCGGCAGCTCGCCGATGGCGATCGTCTGCTCGACCGGCGCGGCCGGCGCGGAGATCGTCACGGGCTCCGACTCCACCACGATCGGGACGACGACGCCCTCGGCGGCGCCGCTGTAGTCGGAGCCGCCGGAGACGGTCGCCCTGTACTGCACGCCGTCGACGGCGGGAACCGTCAGGGTCGCGTCCGTGCGCCCCTCGACGGGCTCCCATCCGACCGAGACGGACGGGCGCGTGAACCACGCGTAGTCGCCGAACGTGGCGTCGGCGGGAGACTGCGCGGCGGTGAGGGTGAGCTCGCCGCCCGGCGTCGCCGGGGTCTCCGCGCCGTGCACCGCGAGGCTCGCCGGCCGCGGCGCGACCGTGAACGCGTAGGTGGCGGAGTTCGACGTCGCGATGCGCGACCCGTCGGTGCTGGTGACGGTCGCCTGCGCCGTCAGCTCGTAGCGGCCGGGCTGCGTGAAGCCCCAGTTGGCGTGCGCGTGGGCGAGCTCGCTCTGATGGATGGTGCCCGGCAGCCGCCACGAGTCGGTCAGGATCTGCTTGGCGTCGCCGAACGCGCCCTGCGACCACAGGTACACCTCGCCCGGACCGTCCACATCGGTGATGGAGATGTCGACGTCGGCGTCCCGCCCGTACACCGAGCCGATCTCCTGCGTGTCCCAGCCCGGCCAGATCAGCTGCGGGTCCTGCGTGAGCGGCAGGTAGAAGAGCGTCGGGGGCGCGTCGCCGGGCAGGGCGCCTGCGGGCAGGCTCGTCGCGATCGCCTGGCTCTTCACGAACAGGTCGACGGATTCCGGCGTCCGCAGCGTGCCGGAGGCGGTGACATCCTCCTTCAGCACCAGCCGGACCGAGTCGTCGCCGTCCAGGACGAGGTTGAAGGCGTCGATGTGGCCGGTGTCGAGACGAATGGGATCGTCGGCGACGTGGGGTCCCTCCGCGGCGTGGGCCGCGGAGGGGAGCGCCACGGCGCCCACGACGACCAGGGCGCTGAGCAGCGCAGCCGGTCGCGAGCGGGGGGACACGTGCATGGGTGAGGACCTCCTCTGCGGGACGGCTCGCGCCATCCCTCCTTAATGAGAATCGTTCTCGTTAACCTAGCGGTCTCATAGCCTCCTCACAAAGTCCGCCCGTCTCGCCATGCCGATCCGCCCGGGATCGCGCGCCACGCCGGGAACGGATCGGCGAAGCCCGCCCACGACACGGGCCCGGCGGCGAGCTCCGCGTCCGTCAGAGCCGCCCCGTCCAACGCGGCCGTCAGGCCGGCGGCGTCCAGATCCAGTCCGATGACGGCGAGCTCCTGGCCGAGGGCGAGCAGCTCCTCGTCGACGTCCAGCTCCGCGTCGGCCGCGAGCGGATCGAGGCAGATCGTCCGGCCGACATGCTCCCACTGGGCGACCACGCGCGGCCGGGTGGCCAGCCGGCAGAACCCGGCGGAGCGCACGACGGTGCCGAACTCGCCCTCCCCCACCCGCTCGACCAGCGTCCGATGCAGGCGTCCGGGATGCAGGGGCCGGACGTGCTCGTACCGGAAGGCGCCGACCCGCGGATCGGTCATGTGCGGCGCGAACTCCCCGTTGAGCACGCAGAGCCAGCCCGCGCGGTCCTGCCGGGCCTCGTAGGGCTCCCCCGGCGGAAGCGGCCCCGCCTGAGCGCGATCGAGGCGCAGCCGGGCTCGCGGGCCGAGATGGCTGACCAGCGCCATCACGGTGGACAGGGCGGGCGTCGGCAGCGGCACCCAGTTCACGAGGACGACCGTGGACGCGTACTCGATCTGCCGGACGGCGAGCAGGGCGTGCGCGAGGACCCCCCGCCCGTGCTCGGACGCCACGGACACGTCGTCGGTCCGGGCGAGGTCGTCGAGCAGATGCGAGGCGTCCGCCACGCAGACGACCCCGACCAGGCGCATCCCGCTTCGCGCGTCGGCGGACTCGCCGATCAGCTCCAGCACGTCCGTCTCCATCGGGAGCTCCGCCACCACGCCCGGCCCGCGCATCCCCGCCTCGAGCGCACGGCGGATCGCCGCCGCGGCTCCGGCGCCGGCGAGGACGCGCGCGGGGACGAGCGCACGACCGGTGTCCGCGGCCAGCTCCTTCGCATAGCGCGAGCGCTCCGGCACGCAGGAGCCCACCACCGCGACCACGTCGACCACATCCACCGAACGACCTCCGTCCTGGACCACTCGACGCTCGAGTCGCCCCTATACTCCCTTGATGATAACGATTCTCAACAAGGAGGCAGGGAATGAAGGTCAGGGCATCGCTCAAGTCGCTGAAGAGCCAGCCGGGCGCGCAGGTCGTCCGGCGGCGCGGCCGGGTCTACGTCATCAACAAGCTGAACCCGCGATTCAAGGGCCGCCAGGGGTGAGCCGGGGCGGACGGGACGGCGCGGCGCCGACGGGGAAGACGCTCGACGCCCTCGTGATCGGGGCGGGGCCGGCCGGGATCGGCACGGCCCTCGCCCTCGCGGCCGTCGACGACCTCGTGCTCGGGGTCGTGGACCGGGGACGGATCGGGCAGACCTTCCTCGACTGGCCCGAGCAGCAGAGGTTCCTGACGCCCTCGTTCACGGGCAACGGGTTCGGCGCCACCGACCTGAACGCCGTCCACCCGCGCACCTCGCCGGCGTTCAGCCTCGGCACCGACTACCTCTCCGGCCCGCAGTACGCGCGGTATCTGCGCAGCGTCGTGGCGCACTTCCACCTGCCCGTGCTGGACGACACGGAGGTGACCTCGGTCGCGCACGACGACGACGGCTTCGAGGTCGCCACGTCCCGCGGTCCGGTGCGCGCCCGCACGGTCGTCTGGGCGGGCGGCGAGTTCCACGACCGGCCCGCCCCGCGCGCGGCCGGCGGCGCGCTGACGGACCACTCCGCGACCGCGGACGCGTGGGCCGTGCGTCCGGGGCGCGTCGTCGTGATCGGCGGATACGAGTCGGGGATCGACGTCGCCTGCCACCACGTCGACCACGGCGCCGAGGTCACGGTCGTCGACGGCGCGACGCCCTGGGACGCGGGCACCGGCTCGGATCCCTCCTTCCGGCTCGCGCCCCGTTCCCGGATGCGGCTCCAGGCGGCGCTCGCGACGGGACGGCTCGTGCTCACGGGCGCGCACGCGCGGAGCGTCAAGCGCGACGGCGCCGGCCACACGGTGAGCCTCGCGGACGGCACCCGCGTGCGCGCCGACTCCCGGCCCATCGCGGCGACCGGCTTCGGCTCGGGGCTGGGACCGGTCGCGCACCTGTTCGCCGACCGCGACGACGGCTGGCCAGAGCTCGACGAGGACGATCAGTCGACGATCGCGCCCGGGCTCTTCCTGTCGGGTCCCGCCATCCGGCACGGCGGGCTGAGGCTCTGCTTCGTCTACAAGTTCCGCCAGCGCTTCGCCCACGTCGCACGCATGATCGGCGAGCGGCTGGGCAAGGACTGCGCGGGACTCGAGGAGTGGCGCGCCGCCGGGATGCTGACGGACGACCTCTCGTGCTGCGGGGTCGAGTGCGCATGCTGACCGGCGGCCCGCGCGGCGGCACGACGACCGCGCTCCTGCTCGGGGCGATCGTCGCGGGCGGTCTGCTCGGCGCGCTCGCCCCCGACCTCGGCACGGTGCTCGCCGGGGGCGTGGACCCGTCGATCCTGCTGCTGGTCGGAGCGCTGTTCTTCACGCTCCGCCTCGACGGCATCCGGTCCCTGCGCCGGTCCCCGCGGACGATGCTCCTCGCGCTCGGGATGAACTTCCTCCTGATCCCGCCGATCGCGATCGCGCTCACGCTGCTGCTGCCCGGGGAGGCCCTGCGGCTGGGCGTGCTGATCTACTGCCTCGCGCCGTGCACCGACTGGTTCCTCGGCTTCACCCGCCTGGCCGGCGGCGACACGACCACGGGCGCCGCGCTCATCCCGGTCCAGCTGACCCTGCAGCTCGCGCTCTACCCGCTGTGGCTGGCGCTGTTCGCGGGCCGGCACGTGGAGGCAACGGCCGCACAGGCCGTCCCCGCCCTGCTCACCTGGTTCGCGCTGCCCGCCGTCGTCGGGCTGGCCACCCGGCTCGTCGTGCACGCCGCGATCCCGCGGCGACGGCGGGACCGCACGGTGGATGCCGTGGGCCGGGGCATCCCGCTGATCGTCGCCGCTCTCATCGTGTGCCTGTTCGCCGGGAACGTGCGCGCGATCCTCGCCGACCCCGCGTCGTTCGCCGGCGTCCTGGTCGTCGTGTTCCTGTTCTTCGCCGTCGCCTACGTCCTCGGCGAGGCGATGTCACGACTGGCGCGACTGCGGCCGGCCGAGCACGTCCTCCTGACGATGACGACCTCCGCCCGCAACGCGCCGCTCATGCTCGCCGTCACCACCGTCGCCCTCCCCGGCCAGCCGGTCGTCTACGCGGGCATCGTCCTCGGCATGCTGATCGAGTTCCCCCACCTGACCGCGCTCGCCCACCTGCTGCGCCGTCGCCGGCCGAGGGCTCGTCATCCGGGGAGGGCGGCGTCTCCCGTGACGTGAGCCCGACGGCGTCGTCTTCCACGCCGGCGAGCCCTCGCGCACCGAGATCCCCTCGGACACGATCGGCGCGGTCCTCCGACGCGCGGGGCATCTCCGACGGGCGGCGGCCTCAGACGGCGCGCGAGCCGGCGGCGGCCTCCGCGATCCGGACGAAGTCGTCGATCGCGAGCGCCTCGCCGCGCGCGGTCGGGTCGACGCCGGCTCGGTCGAGGACGGCGGACGCCGCGGCCGCGGACCCGCCGAGAGCACCCGCGAGCGCCTGCCGGAGCATCTTCCGCCGCTGCGCGAACGCGGCGTCCACGACCCGGAACGTGCGGCGCCGCAGCTCCTCGGAGCCGCGCGGCTCCGCTGCGCGCTCGAACGCCACGAGCACGCTGTCCACCCCGGGCACGGGCCAGAACACCTGCCGCGACACGGAGCCCGCGAGCCGCCACGGCCCGTACCAGGCGGCCTTCGCGCTCGGCGCGCCGTAGACCCGGCTGCCGGGGGGCGCGGCGAGCCGCTCCCCCACCTCGGCCTGCACCATGACGACGCCGCGTCGCAGGCGGGGGAACGTCTCCATGAGGTGGAGGAGGACGGGGACCGAGACGTTGTAGGGCAGGTTCGCGACGAGCACCGCGGGATCCCCCGGCAGCTCCGCGACCTCGAGCGCGTCGGCGTGGATGACGGCGAGCGCGCCCTCCGGGACGCCCTGCTCGCCCGCCGTGCGCGGCAGCCGCTCGGCGAGCCGGCCGTCGATCTCGACGGCGACGACGGACGCCCCGGCCTCCAGGATCGCGAGCGTGAGGGATCCGAGCCCCGGCCCGACCTCGACGACGTGCTCGCCCGCCGCGACGCCCGCGATCTGCACGATCCGCCGCACCGTGTTCGCGTCGATCACGAAGTTCTGGCCGAGCCTCTTGGTCGGTGTGACGTCCAGCTCCGCCGCCAGCTCGCGGATCCGGGCGGCGCCGAGCATCTGGACCGACATGCGTCTCACTGTAGCCGCGAGCACGGGGAGAGACTTCTCGCAAGTCGCCCTCGTCGCGTCGATCGCTGACGCTAAGGTGTCGTCTGTGACCAGCAGCGGAGCTCTTCCCACCGGCGCCTTCTCGATGCGCAGCCCCTTCGGTCGGAGGGCGATCGGGCTCTCCGTCGCCGCAGCCGTCGGCGGCTTCCTCTTCGGGTTCGACTCGTCCGTCATCAACGGCGCCGTCGACTCGATCCAGACCGACTTCGGCCTGAACGACTTCATCAAGGGCTTCGTCGTCGCGATCGCGCTGCTCGGCTGCGCGGTCGGCGCGATCATCGCGGGCAACCTCTCCGACCGCTGGGGGCGCCTGAGGGTCATGTTCCTCGGCGCGATCATGTTCTTCGTCAGCTCGATCGGGTCGGCGGTCGCGTTCGCCGCCTGGGACCTCGCGGTGTGGCGCGTCATCGGCGGCCTCGGCATCGGCATCGCCTCCGTCGTCGCTCCCGCCTACATCTCCGAGATCGCGCCGCGCCAGATCCGCGGCAGCCTCGCCTCGCTGCAGCAGCTCGCGATCACGATCGGCATCTTCGCCGCCCTGCTCTCGAACGCGGTCCTCGCGGGCGTCGCGGGCGGCGCGGACAGCGTCTTCTGGCTGGGTCTGGACGCCTGGCGCTGGATGTTCCTCGTCGGCGTCGTCCCGGCCGCGGTCTACGGCATCCTCTCCTTCACCGTCCCCGAGTCGCCGCGCTTCCTCATCTCGAAGGGCCGCGGCGACGAGGCGCGCGCGATCTTCGGGAGGCTCGTCCCCGAGGTCGACCTCGACAAGACGATGACCGAGCTGACGAACATGATCGAGACGGACCGGAAGAACAAGGGCGCGTCGCTCCGCGGGCCGGTGCTGGGCCTTCAGGGGATCGTCTGGGTGGGCATCATCCTGTCGGTGTTCCAGCAGTTCGTCGGCATCAACGTGATCTTCTACTACTCCACGAGCCTGTGGGCCTCCGTCGGCTTCGGCGAGAGCAACTCCTTCCTGATCAGCGTCTTCACGAGCGTCGTGAACGTGCTCGTGACGCTCATCGCGATCTGGCTCGTCGACCGCGTCGGGCGCAAGCCGATCCTCCTCACCGGGTCGATCATCATGGCGGTCTCGCTCGGCGCGATGGCGCTGTCGTTCGCGTTCGCGACCGGCACGGCCCCGGACGTCTCGCTCCCCGCGCCGTGGGGCCCGATCGCGCTCGTCGCCGCGAACCTCTTCGTCATCGGCTTCGGCGCCTCGTGGGGCCCGCTCGTGTGGGTGCTCCTCGGCGAGATCTTCCCGAGCCGCATCCGCGGCAAGGCGCTCGGCATCGCCGCCGGCGCGCAGTGGATCGCGAACTTCCTCATCACGGTGAGCTTCCCGGTCATGTCGGGATGGTCGCTCCCGCTCACGTACGCGATGTACGCCGCGTTCGCCTTCCTCTCCTTCCTCTACGTGCTGTGGCGCATCCCCGAGACGAAGGGCATGGAGCTGGAGCAGACCGAGACGCTCTTCGTGCAGAGGCCGAAGACCGGCGCGACCCCCGCCGCCTGACCCCGCTACGGCACCCGTCCGCTGTCGCTCGGTTCTCGCCCGGGCGCCCCGCCGCGAGATCAGGCGATGCGGCGGAGTCAGGCCGAAACCGGGCCAGACCATCCTGAGCCCGCCGAATCACCTGATCCGGCGC
>Ga0182735_1001771_pt1 | contig 14017 bp, 10 predicted proteins | sample eDN5th30CKraftMG_FD_128524 | JGI IMG/M metagenome (GOLD analysis project Ga0182735, IMG submission 128524) | Enriched Miracle-Growth compost microbial communities from Emeryville, California, USA - eDNA 5th pass 30_C Kraft MG (version 2) (version 2) ... | reverse complement strand
CAGCCGCTTGTGGATGAATTCGATGGCCCCGACGTCGACGCCGCGCGTCGGCTGGCCGACGACGAGCACGCCCGGATCCTGTTCCATCTCGCGCGACAGAACGATCTTCTGCTGGTTGCCGCCGGAGAAATTGGCGGTCTTCAGTCGGCAGTCGGCCGGGCGGATATCGTATTTCTCGATCTTCTCCTTCGCCGCGTCGCGGATGGCGTCGATGTCGAGGAACACGCCCTTGGCGTAGCGCTCGTGGTCGTGATAGCCGAGGATCGAGTTCTCGTTTTCCTCGAAAGCCAGCACCAGCCCGACATGGTGGCGGTCCTCCGGCACATGCGCCAGCCCGCGCTCGCGCAGTTCGCCGGGATCGGCGGCCCCGGTCACGTCGATCGGCCTGCCATCGAGCATCACGCTGCCCGAAACGGCGCTGCGGATGCCGGCGATCGCCTCGATCAACTCGGACTGGCCGTTGCCGGCCACGCCCGCGATGCCGACGATTTCGCCGGCGCGCACCTCGAAGGAGACCTGATCGACCATGGTGACGCCACGCCCGTCCTTGACCGTCAGGTCGCTGACGGCGAGCTTGACCGCGCCGGGTCGCGCCTCGCCCTTCTCGACGCGCAGTAGCACGCGCCGCCCCACCATCAGTTCCGCCAGTTCCTCCACCGTCGTCTTCGCAGTCTCGCGGGTGGCCACCATGGTGCCCTGCCGCATCACTGACACCGTGTCGGTGATCGCCATGATCTCGCGCAGCTTGTGCGTGATCAGCACCACCGTCTTTCCCTGCTCCTTCAGCTGCCGCAGGATGCGGAACAGGTGGTCGGCCTCGGCCGGCGTCAACACCCCGGTCGGCTCGTCGAGGATGAGGATTTCGGCGCCGCGATAGAGCGCCTTGAGGATTTCGACCCGCTGTTGCAGGCCGACCGGCAGTTCCTCGATCAGCGCGTCGGGATCGACCTGCAAGCCGTATTCGCGCTCCAGGCGCACCAGTTCCGAGCGCGCCCGAGCGATGCTTTTCTTCAGCAGCGGATCGTTCTCCGCGCCCAGAATGACATTTTCCAGCACGGTGAAATTGTCGACCAGCATGAAGTGCTGATGCACCATGCCGATGCCGGCGGCGATGGCCTCGTTGGAAGCCCGGATCGCCCTTGCCTGCCCGTTGACGCGGATTTCGCCGCTGTCGGCCTGGTAGAAGCCGTAGAGGATCGACATCAGCGTCGATTTTCCGGCGCCGTTCTCGCCGACGATGCCGTGGATGCTGCCGCGCGCGACCTCGAGATTGATGTCGCGATTGGCATGGACGGCACCGAAGCTCTTGTTGATGCCGATCAGCTCGATCGCGGCCTCAGCCATGCAACGCTTCCCATTCTTTTATCTTTGCTAGCATGGTGCCCGCGCGCTGCCAATCGGCCTCGCGCCGGCCGGCGGGCGGCTGCGAGCGGCACGCTTGCCAATTTCGAGCGAGGCTGAAATCATTGGCCGCAAAGCTGCCGCGGTACGGCAGGCAAGCCCCCGGCAGCAAATGGAGAATACCCGATGGCGATCGATCCCGATCGAGTAACGACGCTGGAAATGCGCGTGGCGGAGCAGGAAAAGGTCATCGACGAACTTTCCGGTCAACTCGCCGAGCAATGGAAGGTGATCGACCGCCTCCAGCACAAGCTGGACGCGCTGACCGAGCGCTTCCTGCTGCTGGAGGAACAGGCGGCGCCGGAAATCCCGGTGACCAAGCCGCCGCACTGGTAGGTGGCAGCAGCGTCGGCGCACCCGCTCCGGTGGGCAGGCTAGGACAGGCGGCGCGCCATCAGCATCGCCGGTTCGCCGCCGTCGTCAAAGGTCTCGACTACACGCCAGCCGAGCAAGGCATAGAACCGCCGGGCCTCCCACGTATAAAGGTAAAGCCTTTCGATCCCGTGCCCACGTGCATGCGCTTCGACCGCCCTCACCAGGGCGGTGCCTATGCCACGCTGCCGCGCCTGCGGCGCCACCACCAGCCCGGCCAGCCATGGGCCGACGTCATGCCGGGCATCCAGTTCGTCTCGCACCAGCAGGACCGACCCCGCCAGTTCGTCGCCCATGCGGGCAACCAGGGAAACCTGGAAACCGCCGGCCTCGGCGACAAGCCCGCGCAAGCCGGCCATATCCTGTTCGAGGGTACGGTCGCTGCCGGAAAAGAACGCTGGCATCCGCAACCGCGCTGCCGGCTCGACGTCATCTCCGGTCATGGGTTCGACGGTGACGGTCATCCACCCTCCTTACGAAAATCGCCGGGACAAGCCCGGCGATCCTCAGGAAACGGCAAAGTTCCCGGTCAATAGGGGCACTTATTGTCCGTGTTGTAGTCGTGCACCTGGATCTTGCCGGAGATGATGTCTTCCTTGGCCTTGTCGGCCGCGGCCTTCATCTCGGGCGTGACCAGGTCCTTGTTGTTCTCGTCCATGGCGTAGTCGACGCCGCCCTCCTTGAGGCCGAGATCGTTGAGGCCACCCTTGAAGGTGCCGTTCTTGCCATCCATGAAGGCGCTGTAGACGGCCACGTCGACGCGCTTCAGCATCGAGGTCAGCACATGGCCCGGCTGCAGGCCGTTCTGGTTGGAATCGACGCCGATGCCGAGCTTGCCGGTGTCCGCCGCCGCCTGCAGCACGCCGACGCCGGTGCCGCCGGCCGCCGCATAGATGACGTCGGCGCCCTGGTCGATCTGCGTCTTGGCGATCTCGCCGCCCTTGGCCGGGTCGTTCCACGCCGCCGGCGTGTCGCCGGTCATGTTCTGGATGACCTCGGTCGCGCCCGCCGCCTTGGCGCCGCCGACATAGCCGCATTCGAAATTGCGGATGAGCGGCACGTCCATGCCGCCGATGAAGCCGACCTTCTTGGTCTTGGAGGCCATCGCCGCCAGCACGCCGACGATATAGGAACCTTCATTGTCCTTGAACTTGAGCGAGCGCACGTTGGGCAGGTCGACCTGGTCGTCGATGATGGCGAAGTTCAGTTCCGGATATTCAGCCGCCACCTTCTGCAGCGATTCGACCCAGGAAAAACCGGCCATGACGATCGGGTTGCGGCCGTCTTCGGCAAAGCGGCGCAGGGCCTGCTCGCGCTGCGAGGCGTTCGACACCTCGAACTCGACATAGGCGACGCCCGTTTCGGCCTTGAATTTCTCGGCGCCGTTATAGGCGGCCTCGTTGAAGGACTTGTCGAACTTGCCGCCGAGATCATAAAGCAGCGCGGGCTGTATATCCGCGGCGAAGGCCGGAAGCGACATTGCAGTCGCGGCCAGAAGGCCAAGCACAATACGTTTCATAAAATCCACCCTGTCGGTTCGTCTCATCGTAGCGTTGCCCGCCGCCCGGTCGGCCGGCGCGGCCGTCAGCACAAGCTCCTCCGCTTGAAGCCGAGGGCAATCTGGCATGGCCTGCCGCAAAATTCACCCGGAATCTTGAGCCGCCCGAACCCGCCTCAGGCCCGGGCCGAATCGGGAAACACGACACCGGTGCCCGTCAGGCCGGCGCTGCCGCTCCTGTTCCTGGCAAGATACTGCTGATGATCGGCCTCGGCGAAATAGAACGGCGCCTCCGGCACGACCTCGGTCGTGATGGCACCAAGCCCCGCGCCATGCAGCGCGGCCTGGTAGGCGTCCCGCGAGGCAAGCGTCACCCGGTTCTGCCCGGCGTCGCGCGGATAGATCCCCGACCGGTACAAGGTGCCGAGATCGCTGCCCTGGCGCATGCCCTGCGTCGGGTCATGCGCTTCCCAGAACAGTTTCAGCAGGCCGGGCAGGGAAACGATCGCCGGGTCGAAGACGACGAGCACGGCCTGCGCATGTCCGGTAAGGCCGGTTCCGACCTCCTGATAGGTCGGATTGGGCGTCGTGCCGCCGCAAAAGCCGGCCGCGGTCACCCACACGCCCTCCAGCGGCCAGAACAGGCGCTCGGCCGCATGGAAATCGCCCATGGCGAAGACCATGCTTTCCGCCCCCTCGGGATACGGCCCCTTCAGCGGGCGCTTGGAGACGTGATGGCGCGCGGCGGTGCGAAGCGGCTTGCCGCGCCCCGGCAGGGCCTCCTCCGGCCTGGGCAAATGCAGCTTCTTGTTGAGCATGTCCGCGAGAAAAAACATCGGTGCTTATCCGGCCCGTCACGACGCCGGCGGGAAGCGCGGGTCGCGCGGCCTGCGCCGGTAACCGATCGCGTAAAGCAACAGCGCCAGTCCCGCAAAGACGGCAAAACCCGGAAGCTCGAGCACATGCGCGATGGCCATGTCCCAGGCCGCGGGGCCGATCTTCTCCCGCACGAAGGCCTCGAATGCGGCCAGCGTATCCGGCGAGACGGAAAGCCAGCTTGCCTTCAAGGGCGTCACTACCAGCGCCGAGGCCGCCACGGTGCGGGTCGTGTCCAGCACCGCCATGATGACGGCGACCGACAGGGCGACCATGGCGGCAAGCCGGAAAAGAAAGCGGAGCATGCGGACCCTTTAGCGGTTCTCTTCACGCTTCACTGATAGGACGCGGCCGCCTGCCGCGCAATGTCTGTGCGAAAGCCGCCGCACGAAACGGCCCTGCCCTCACGCCTATTCGGACAAAGCCGGCGGGATCGCCAAAAAGCAATGCCTTATGGCTTGGCATTCGGCTCCGGATCGACTAGATGAGCCCCGCATCCCATGCTTTGTCGGCTTGGATGCGCGAGGATGCCGCTGGTCGGCGGCAGCCGGGGCGTGGAAACACCGCGCCTGCTTTGCAAGGACATGGCGCATGTCCCGACCCGCGCGGCGAAACCGGCCGCGACGCTGCGCCAAGGACGGAGAGGTGGCCGAGTGGTTGAAGGCGCACGCCTGGAAAGTGTGTATACGGGGAACCGTATCGCGGGTTCGAATCCCGCTCTCTCCGCCATCACCGCCGGTCGCCATACAAATAATCCAGACATATCTATTGTTATCAAATAGATAGCACCTTCTTACCAGTCGGGCTTCGGGCCGGGGTTTGCGCACGCTCTATCGTGTAGGATAGCGCTTCGTCGCAATCCCCGGTCATGCGCCATATTCCGCTTCGCATCTGGCCGGGCATGACCGGTTGGCTGCAGTCAGGCCGGCGGCCGCCACCTCGCCCTCTCATCCAAGGACGCTGGTGTTTCGCTTTCCTGGGCAATCGCTCCCTGTCGAGACTCACCCGGCGCGCCAAGGGTCTGGCGCACGGGCCGAGGCGGCTGGAAACCACCCGTTGCTAGAAGCCCATGGTGAAGCCGACGGTTCCCTTGAGGCTGCGGCTGCCCGCAAAGCTGGTGGCAGCCAGCATCTCGCCGTGCAGCGCGTATTTGCCGCCGTTCCAGCCGTAGCTGCCGCCGAGGCCGAGTTCGGCGCCGAAGCGCTGCGGCTTGATGGCGAGGTCAACGCCTGACACCGCCACTGCCGTACCGTCGAGGAACTCGTAGGTCAGGTTGCCGATGCCGTAGACATGCTTGCCGGCGCCGGGCTCGTAGTCGGCCGCGATGCCGAGCCGGCCCTTCAGGCTGCCGCCCTTCCTGAGCGACACCTCGGCGCCGAACCTGTCGGTGAAGCGGTCGAAGTCGACCGAGGCATAGGCGAGTCGCACCTGCGGCGTCAGCGACCAGCCGCCGCCAAGCTGGGTCTTGCGGCCGGCCTCCAGGCTCAGCGCGTGGCCGCTGCCATGGAGGCCGTTGCCGATGCTGCCGATGTCGGCAGCGGAAAGGTTGCTGCGCAGCGCGGCAAGCTGCGCCTGGCCGTCGATATAAAGGCCGTTCTCGCCATACCAGGTCAGCGTCGCGCCAATGCCGTAACTGGTGGTGGTGTTGAAGCCGTCGCCGAGACCGGAATGGATGTCGGCGCTGGCGCGGCCATATTGTGCGGTCAGCCCGCCCACCCACATGCCCGAGGCATTGGCGGCGAGCTGGCCATCCAGACCGACCTGCACGAGCGAGCTGTCGTGGTCGAAGCGGGCACCGCCGCTGTCCGAGCCGGCCGACTTGACGCGGCCATGCGCGCCCTCGATGCGCGCCCAGATGGCGTAAGGGGTGGCGCCGCCGGCCGGTGCGGCGCCGTCGAGCGCCGTCCAGTAGCGGGTGCCGACGCGCTGCTGCAGGGTGGGCAGGTCGACCATGCCGAGCAGCACCTGCGGGTAGTTCTCGTAGACCGGCAAGGTCGGTGCCAGGCCCGTCGAACGCAGGTACCAGTCGCCATCGGCCGGGGTGCTGACGCCGTTCTTGCGTAGCGCATAGCCGTAGGCCCCCGCGATAACAGCCTGTTCCCCGTTGAGCACGTAGTCCCCCAGCAGGTTGAAATCGCCGTTGGAGAGGTTGTCGATCTCGATAAGCTTGATGCCGTCCACCGTAGGCGCGCCGGCCCCACCGATATTGGTCACCCGCACATTGCTGGTGCCTGACGTATCGCCGTTCACCACCAGCCGATCGGTCGGCGAGGCGCCGCCGCCGAGCGTCGTGTTGAAAACAAGCGTTCCGCCACTGCCGACATAGTTGCCGTTGACCGTCAGCGTCGTGCCCGGCGCGCCTCCGAAACTGACGAGGCCGGCATTGTCAAGCGCCGCAATGGTCTGGTCGAAACCGTTGAGCGCCAGCGTCCCTCCGCCGAGAATCGCGGTCGCCGAAGCCGCGCTGAACGTATTCGTCGCGCCGGCGGCAAGCGTGCCGGCGGCGACCGTCGTGGCCCCGGAATGCGTCGCCGCGCCGGCGATGACGAGGGTTCCGCCGCCATCCTTGGTGAGGGAGCCCGCGCCGCTGACAGCGCCGGTCAGGGTAGCCGTCGTCCCGGCGTCCGTCAGGAAGGTGCCGGCTCCGATCAGGTCGACGCCGCGGCCTGTGATGACGTCGGCCGCGGTGTTGAGCGTGCCCCCGTCGAAAGACAGGCGCCCTGCCGCACTACCGAGATTGGCGTCCGAGGAGATCCGCACCGTTCCGCCCTCGATGGCGGTGCCGCCGGCATAGGCATTATTGCCGGACAGCGTGAGAACGCCCAATCCCGTCTTGACGAGGGTGCCCGCTCCTCCGATGTCGGCACCAATGCCTATCTCGAAGCCATTGCTATCGAAGACGCCGCCGCCTGAGCCGATAACGAATTCGTCGCTGCCGAAATTGTTGATGAAGGCGGCATCGTTCTGCGTTGCACGCACGATACCGCCGTCGATGGTTACGCGCGCGGTCCCGCTGCCGCGGCTGATTCGGCTGGTTTCGAGAACGGCGCGAGCGGCATCCGTGCCTTGCACGACCAGCGTTCCACTGTCTTCTGCTGCGGATGATGCAAGGTAAATACCGGCACCTGCGCGAACGAGAGCACCGTCTTCGACGACCAGTGTGCCGGTGCCGTAATTTCCGATGCTGATGTTAAGGACTGTGGACCAGCTCGACCCCGCCCCCGTAACGGTGACGCTACCGATTGTTGCGCTTGCGGTGGTTGGCCCCCCGCCGCCGACGAAGCCCTGGCTGCTGGTGACGGTCGCGCCATCCTCGACAAGCAAGGTACCGACATTATGGTTGCCGACGGCGAGAGAGTCCCCGTTTGCCCATGTCGTGTTCGCACCGGTCACCACCACGTCGCCGCGCGCGCCGCTACCGACGATGCCAAGACCATTCTCGACACGCCCCCCGTCTTCGATGCGCAACGACCCGCCGCCATAGGCGCCGACAGTGAGCCTTCCGGAATTTTTCCAGGTCGATCCCGCTCCGGAAACCAGGGCCTCGCCTTCACCTTCCGCACCGAGCATGCCGTCCGCATTGCTGACTTGGCCGCCATCCGTGATGGTCATCGAGCCTGCTGTGGAAACGCCGATCGTCAGATTAGTGTCGGGAAGAATTTCCGCAGCGGTCGCAGGATCGGTATCGCCGTTGAGTGTCACCGTTTGGGCTGCGGCATGCGGAGCGGCGGAAACCGAAAGCGCCAATACCAGGGGGGCGGCGGAGGCAAGCAGCCGGTGCTTCGTGACATTAGCCTTGTCAGGAAAATTCAATGGAAGAACTGACATAGCTGCTCCTTCCCGGAGCCGCGTGAACGGTGCCCGGATCGCTGTCTGATACGAGCATCCTGTCAGGGATGTTGGATCACGCATGCGGCAAGCCGCAGCGATAGTTCGTCCCCGTCATGCCCGCCGCCCGCACACCGTTACACGGAAAAGCTTGCGGGAACCTGACCAAACAACAGCGAAATCAAGATTTTAGTAAAGTATTAAGCATGTTGGCGGACATGGTCCCCTCGGATGCCTCGTCCCGCGCTTAGCACGCCAGCGTGCCCATGGCCGCTCCTATCGAGGGCACGAACGGTGCCGGCTCAAACCAGCTGGCGCGGAATTTTCTTCTCCCAGACCCGGCCGGCCACTTTTTCTTCGCCTTCGAAGGCGTCGAGGGTAGCGTGGATGACGAATTCGGCAGGCGTGCAGCTTACCCGCGTCGCGGTTTCGGTGCGGATGCGCCAGTCGCCGCGCGCCAGCCGCCAGGTCGAGCGGGTCTCGGCGCTGGCGGTCGAAGGATCGGCGTCGTTGATGCGGTAGTGCTCGCGCGTGTCGGCATCGAAATTCAGGTCGATCGCCGGCAGGTGATAGGAAGCGCGCTCGCGGAACACCGTCACGGTAACGTCGCCGGTCATCGGGTCTTCGGTGATCGACCGGTTGCGCCCGCCGAGCTTGCGGATGGCATGCGGTTCGCTTTCGGCCTGCTCCGGCTCGGCAAAAGCCCGGAGGTCGGCATCCCCCGGCAACGGCGCGCGCACCGGCAGCGCCAGCGTGCTGGCCTGCGTGAAAACCGTGAGCGCGCCCATCTCCGGCGACGGCCAGGCGATCGGCCAGTGCGAGGTGGCGAGCGCCAGGCGGATGCGATGCCCCACCGGAAACGCCTGCGCGACATCGTTGAGCGTCACCTTTATGCGATAGGTCTGCCCCGGCACCAACGCCTGCGGATGCTCGTGGCTGTCGCGATGGGCGAGGTTGAGCAGCCCGTAGGTGACCAGCGTCGAGGCGCCGTCCGGGGCCACATCCTCCAGCCGCACCGCGATCATCGCCGCCGGCTTCTGCGACGCAAGTTCCAGTTCGACCACCGGCGCCCCGAAAATCTCGACGCGCTCAGCGAGCGGTTCGGTATCGAAGCAGACGGAACGTCCGTCGTCCGGCCGCTGGTCGGAAGGCAGTTCGCCGGCCAGCCCGTAGGGGCACCATTCGCCGAAGGTGACGCCCGTGGAAAGGCTCGACGCGACGATGACGGGGCCGCCCTTCCCCGGCCGGTCGGTCAGGCGGCGGTCGTCGAGATGCAGGATTTGCGGCTGGCGCCCAGCCGGCGGCCATGCCGCCTCGGCGATCCAGCGGCCCGGGCGCTCCGGGTAGGTCGTGGCCGGCGGCACGCTTTCCTGCATCCAGGCGCGCAGCATCGGCTCGTCCATGATGCCGGTGTCTTTCCCTTTCAGCCAGAAATCCCACCAGCGCAGCGCTTCCTGCAGGAAGCCGATCCGCGGGCCGGGATTGGCGTCATGCGGATAGGCATGCGCCCATGGGCCGATCAGCCCCTTCTTCGGTCCCGGCAGGCCGGCCAGCATGCGCGGGATGGCGTTGGAATAGCCGTCGGCCCAGCCGCCGACGGCATAGACCGCCGCCGTGATGCGCGAATAGTCCTCGCATACCGAACCCTGCTTCCAGAAGGCGTCGCGGTGCTGGTGCTCGATCCAGGAAGCCGCCATCAGCGGGTTGTTTTCCAGCCGTTCCAGCCACATCGCGCGCCAGCGTTCGCCGACCACCGCCGGGTCCGGCGGCTGCGCGCCGAAAGCGAACATGGTCGAGGCCCAGGCGATGGAATTATTGAGCAGGCAGCCGCCCATATAGTGGCAGTCGTCGGCATAGCGGTCGTCGGTGGAACAGGCGGTGATGATGGCCTTCAGCGCCGGCGGGCGATGGCTCGCCACCTGCAGCGAATTGAAGCCGCCCCAGGAGATGCCCATCATGCCGACCGCGCCGCTGCACCATGGCTGCGCCGCCAGCCAGGCGATCACCTCCACCGCATCCGCCTGCTCCTGCGGCAGGTACTCGTCCAGGAGCAGGCCGTCCGAATCGCCCGAGCCGCGCATGTCGACGCGCACCGAGGCATAGCCGTGGCCGGCGAAATAGGCATGCATCTGCCGGTCGCGCAGGACGGTGCCGTCGCGGCGGCGGTAGGGCAGGTATTCGAGGATCGCCGGCACCGGCGAGGCCTCCGCGTCCTCAGGCACCCAGATCTTCGCCGCCAGCCGCGTCCCGTCGCCAAGCTCGATCCACTCGGTGTCGATGGTGCGCACACGCCGCGGAAAATCGGTAACCGTCCTGATGCTCACTCGGGATGCTCCTGCCGCAGGCCTCCCGCCTGCCCGTGCGGACATTGCCCGAGCGCGCGGGGCGAAAGCAAGCCTGCCGACTTCGCGTGTCGGAAAATTGGCCCCGGAACCCTTTTCCACGCAGCACAATCGGCAAGAAACTTCATTCGCCCGGGATTGCGGCTTGCCGTTGCCGTTTTCTTGTGAACCATATGCGGCCTTCGTACGATCCTTTCCGCATGAACGGGCCGCAGGACGAAGACGCAGGACGGAAACGGCCACCCGATGGGGCGGCCCGGAGGAGATGTAGGCTATGGGTTACGAACTGACGCGCAGGGGCTTTCTCGCAGGCGCCGCCACCGCCGGGGTCACGGTGCTGGGCATGCCGTGGTCGAACGTGGTCCAAGCCGCCGACGGGCGCATCGTCGTGCGCGTCGAGGAAGACCTGAAGAACCTCGATCCGGCCAACCGCACCGGCACCATCGAGGTCAACGTCATCCTCGCCGTCAACCAGGGCCTGGTGAAGTTCAAGCCGGGCTCGACCGAATGGGAGAACGACGCCGCGGAAGAGATCAAGCAGGTCAACGACACGCTGATCGAGTTCAAGCTCAAGGAGGGCCTGAAGTTCACCGGCGGCTATGGCGACCTCACCGCCGAGGACGTGAAGTTTTCCTTCGAGCGCTTCAAGCCGGCAGCGGACGGCACCAAGGTCGATTATGCCGACGACTGGGCGGCGCTGGATTCGGTCGAGGTCACCGGACCGCTGACCGGCAGGATCCATCTCAAGCACCCCTCGCCGGCCGTCTGGCTGATCGCGCTGGCGGACGGCTCCGGCGCCATCATCTCGAAGAAGGCGTTCGAGGCGCTGGGCGACAAGTTCAAGACGACCCCGATCGGCTCCGGCCCCTACATGCTGAAGGAATGGGTGCCGCGCGACCACTTCACCCTCGTCGCCAACCCCGACTATCTCGGCGACAAGCCGACCTTCACCGAGATCGTCGGCAAGCCGATTTCCGACGACAAGACCGCCCAGATCGCCCTCCAGGCCGGCGAGATCGATTTCGGCCGCATCGACCCGGCGGTCGCCACCGACATCGCCTCGACAGCCGGCATCAAGGTGGAGAAGATTTCGGCCATCGACTATGTCTGGATCGGCCCCAACATCGAGAAGAAGCCGTTCGACGACGTGCGCGTGCGCCAGGCGGTCCGGCTGGCGCTCGACGTGCCGGCGATCATCGCCGCCGCCTATAACGGCTCGGTCGAGCCCGCCTACGCGCTGGAGGCGCCCGGCATCCTCGGCTTCTGGGCGGATGCGCCGAAATATGCGCGCGACGTCGATGCCGCCAAGAAACTGCTCGACGAAGCCGGCCAGGGCAGCGGCTTCTCGACCAGGCTGACGGTGCTCAACAAGGCGGTGTCGCAGGCGACGGCGGCAGTGGTGCAGGCCAACCTGGCGGAGATCGGCATCGACGTGCAGATCGACGCGCTCGATCCGGGCGCCTACTGGGCCTATGGCGAGAACGACACCAGCAAGGATCTCGAACTGGTGCTCGTGGAATATCACGGCAAGTTCGATCCCGGCTTCCAGACGCAGTGGTTCACCTCCGACCAGATCGGCACCTGGAACTGGCAGCGCTGGTCGAACAAGGATTTCGACGAACTGCACAAGAAGGGCGGCGTCGAATCCGATCCCAAGAAACGCGAGCAGATCTACATCGACGCGCAGAAGCTGATGGACGAATCCGCCGCCTTCTGGTGGATCACCCACAACGCCTACACCTACGCCTTCAAGGACACGCTCCAGCCCGGCATCCTGCCCAACGGCAGCCAGATGCAGTACGCCGCCTTCAAGCAGGCCTGACGGCTGTTGGCGAAAGGCGTGAGGGAGGGCCTCTGGGGCCGCAACAGCCTCGCCCGTTATGGCACCATCCGCCTTGCCACGGCGGTGCTGGTGCTGATCGGCTCGATGGCGCTTTTGTGCGCGCTGACCCTGATCGTTCCCGGCGATCCGGCGACGATCCTGCTCGGGCCGCGCGCCACCCCGCAGACGGTAGCGCTCTTTCGCGAGCAGATGGGGCTGAACCTGCCGCTTTACGAGCGCGTGTTCGTGTTCTTCCTGCGCGCATTGCGCGGCGACCTCGGCGTCGACGTGCTGACCAGCCGGCCGGTGGCCGGACTGGTGATGGCGGCGCTGCCCAACACGCTGCTTCTGGCGCTTTCGGCGATCGGGCTGGCGGTGCTGATCGGGGTGCCGATCGGCTGCTATGCCGCGGTGCGCCCCGGCAGCCTTCTCGACCAGGCGCTGGCGGTGCTCAGCGTCAGCCTCGTCGCCACGCCGAGCTATGTCGTGGCGATCCTGCTGCTCTATTTCTTCTCGCTGAAACTCGGCTGGTTCCCGGTGCTCGGCGCCGGCACGCCGGGCAATTTCATCGACCAGTTGCATCATCTGGTGCTGCCGGCGTTGGCGCTCGCCGTCGGCTGGATCGGCTATATCGCGCGGCTGGTGCGCTCCTCGCTGCTCGAGGTACTGGGCGAACCCTTCATCCGCACCGCGCGCGCCTATGGCCAGCCGGAACGGCGCGTGGTCATGAAATACGCGCTCAAGCTCGCCTGCATCCCCACCGTCGCCATCCTCGGCGTCGGCATCGGCGAACTGATGGGCGGGGCGGTCTTCGTCGAGATCATCTTTAACCGGCCGGGTCTCGGCTCGCTGATCTTCGACGCCATCAAGAACCGCAACTATCCCATCGTGCAGGGCGGCATTCTCGTGGTGGTGGCGATCTTCGTCCTCGCCAACCTGCTCGTCGACCTGTCCTATGCCTGGCTCGATCCGCGGGTGCGCGAAAATCTCGGCAAGGCCCGCACCGGGGGCGGAACCTGATGCGGGAGGTACTGTACCGCGTGTGGAAAAGCCCGAGCGGGCGGCTGGGCATGATCGCCGCGCTGATCGTCATCCTCAGCGGCATCGCCGCTCCGCTGATCGCCAGCCACATGCCCAACCAGATCGATGTCGCGGCAAGGCTGACGCCGCCCTCGGCGAGCCACTGGTTCGGCACCGACCATCTCGGGCGCGACCTCTATTCGCGTAGCCTCTACGGTACCCGTATCGCCGTCAGCGTGGCGCTGGCGGTGACGGCGACCGCGCTGGTGCTGGGCGTGCTGCTCGGCGTCACCGCCGCCTACGCGCCGCCGGCCATCGAGCGGGCCATCCTCGCCTGCTTCGATATCGTCAGTTCCTTCCCGAGCCTGATCCTGGCGCTGGCGCTGGTGGCGGTGCTCGGCCCCGGCCTGTTGAACATCATCCTTCTGGTCACCGTGGTGTTCATTCCGCAATTCGGGCGCGTGGCGCGCGCGCAGACATTGACGGTGAAGGAGCGGCCCTTCCTGGAAGCCGAGCGCGCGCTGGGCGCCTCCGGGCCCCGCATCATGCTGGTCCATGTGTTGCCCAACATCATCGGGCCGATCGTCGTGCTGGCCTCGATGAACGTGCCGGTGGTGATCACGCTGGAGGCCGGCCTGTCCTTCCTCGGCGTCGGCATCCGCCCGCCGCTGGCAAGCTGGGGCTCGATGCTGTTCGACGGCTTCACCTATCTCAACCAGTCGGTCTGGCCGGTTCTGGTGGCAGGCGGCATGCTGACGCTCGCCACCCTCGGCTTCACGCTGTTCGGCGAGGCGTTGCGCGACGCCATCGACCCCAAGCTGAGGCGCTAGCCATGGACGACAACAGCCTGGTCGAAAT
>Ga0182735_1001770_pt1 | contig 14020 bp, 15 predicted proteins | sample eDN5th30CKraftMG_FD_128524 | JGI IMG/M metagenome (GOLD analysis project Ga0182735, IMG submission 128524) | Enriched Miracle-Growth compost microbial communities from Emeryville, California, USA - eDNA 5th pass 30_C Kraft MG (version 2) (version 2) ... | reverse complement strand
GACCATGGTCGCCGCTTCCTCGCGCGAATGTCGCCTCTGCCCGCCAAACACTTTTGCGGCGGCTGGAAGGCCACCGGGCGGTAAGTGATTCACGGCGCTTGCTTCCACGGGACCCCCGTTTTTGCAGAACGACACGCACTTTCACTGGGCAAAATTTGCCCAGCTTATGGTTAGCAAAGGGTTAACGCGGGGGTTCAAAGGGACGGCAGGAAGAGGATGGGCCAATAGCCAACTCTTGGGAAAACCTCAGGAAAATCTTGGGAAACGGGAGGCTTTTCAGGGGGTGGCACAATTGCCGCCCTGTGCGGGTCATTGTAAGGAGAGGAGCCCGCCGCCTCGCAGCGTGACAGGGCCTGTAGCTCAATGGTTAGAGCCGACCGCTCATAACGGTCTGGTTGCAGGTTCGAGTCCTGCCGGGCCCACCAACAATTTCAATGGTTTGCGAGGTGTCTATAGTGGAAGCGTCCCGCTTCGCCAACGATACCCAACGAAACGTCCTGCCGACGATAACCGATCGACCTCGCGGCCTGTTTGAGGTGGCTTGGGTGGTGATGCCCATAAACGCGGTCGAGCATCTCGACCGACATACCGAGAAACCCAGCTGCCTCCCATTTGTCGATGCCGGCTTGCATCAGCCAGGTCGCGGCGGTGTGGCGCAAGGTGTGAGCGGTCACGTGGCCATCGAGGCCTGCCCGCGCGGCGGCGCTGTTAAACGCGGTCTTCACCGATGACCTGATCGGTTCGCCGTTCCACTCCACGACAAAATCACGAATGATGCGCTCGTCGCGCCAGCGGCGCAGATGCGCCAGCAGTCGGGGTGGAATGGGCACCGGCGACTGTCGCTTCTTGGTCGCCTGCCGGCCTTCTGCCAGCCAGTAAAAGATGCCGTTGTCGAGATCGACGAATGACCGACTTTCGCCGCGCTTGATCGACGCTGTCATCACGGCGTTGGTGCGCGTGCCGGTATAAAGTGCCATCAGAATGAACCGCGCCAGATGTCGAAGTGGCCGTCGATCTGTCTCGACCAAGGTGCCTTTGTTGGGACCGCGGTGAACAGTCTGGTACTCGCGCGCGCGCCAGCATACGTCCAGCATACGTAAAGCAACCGGGCTACTTCATCGCGGGTTAGCCATCGGTCGCGAGCTTTGCCCTTCGGGGGCAAGACGACCCGAACGATCCCGCGGTGATACCCTTCTTTCGCATGATGATTGATGGCGGCGCGAAGGTCTTCAAGATCACGGCGTGCCCCACCTTCCGACCCGATGTGCCGCGCATATTCGCGGCAGGTCTCGCCGTTGATCTCGGAAAGTTTTTTGCCACCCCAGAACTCGTTAAGGCGTTCGAGACGACCTAATAACTTTGTAGCGGATGGATGATCAAGGAGCCTTCGATCATCGACGTAAATCGAGATCACGTCGGCGATGTCGATGTCTTCGATGTCGTTACGTTGCCGCTTTGGCTGGTGTTTCGCGGCGAGGTACGCCGCGAGGCATTTCTCTGCTTCTGCAGTTTGGCTCTCAGAGCATCTTGTGGCGAACTGCTTGCCTCGGTCAAGGATGACCCAAGTTGCTGGTCGAAGCGAGCCACCGCAGTCGCGATGCTCTGATCGCGGCCAGAGTCTTGGTCGTTGTGTTTTACGCGGCATAATTCTCTCATCCTCCGAACGTGATTTATCGTCGAGTAATCTTTCCCCGCGACCTGCTCGATGATGAGCCGTCCGCGAGCAGCTTCTCTGCGTAAGCCGGAAGGCGTCATCGTGCCGTCAGGGAAGGTTAATGCGGCAAGGACCGACAGGCGCATAGGCGCATCTGGATCAGTCTGAGCCAAGGCTTCGCGATGATTACCGCTCGCTTTAGGCATCAGCGTCGTCCCCGCTGCGGGACTGGAGCATCCTTAGCGGCGTTGATGTCGAAACAGCGACTTCGAGACTTTCTGATGAGCCTAACGCGCGGTCAGTCGCCTTCAAGTCGTAATGCGACGTGCCGGAAATAAGGGGAGGCGTCCGGCCAAGTCGCACCCATTGGGAGAATGGGCTGGGGGACAACCCACAGTATGCCGCCGCTTGCGCGCGGGTCCGTAATCGGGGGCACTAAAAAATCAGCAGTAGATTGCTGCTATCCAATCCGCTCCACTGATAAACATTTAGGGAAAAGCTATCCAGTTCAGCTTTTTCTTATCAGTTATTGAGACAGTATATCGGGTCGTTCCTGAAGTTCCTTAACCTGTCTCTCGCACCTTCAGATTAGCGATCGGGTGTCAAAGCGGTCTGTGAAAAGAATGCCGGAATTGGGGTGCTCCCTGTGCTCAGTCAGAGTTGGTCAGGCTGCCTTCGCTTTTGAGCTTCTTTTAGGTTTTTTGACAGGAGCAAGGACAAGTTTCATTCCGAGCGCCTTAGTAGCTTTGCTGATTGACCCAATGGTGGGATTTCCGCCAGATCTAAAGCCTTTGTAGATCGCGGCCCGGCTTAGACCAGTTTCCTTGGAGAATTTTACTATTCCTTTGGCGCGCGCGATATCGCCAATGGCGACAGCAAGAAAATCAGGATCATTTTCGTCAAGCGCGGCCTCAAGATAGGCAATCTGTTCAGCGGGTGTCTTGAGGTGTTCGAGAATGTCGAACTTGGTTGTTTTGATAGCCATATCAGACCTCTTTAGCTAACTGCTGGGCTTCTTTAATGTCTCGCCTTTGTGATCCTTTGTTACCACCGCAGAGCAAGACGACAATCGTGCGGCCTTTGCGGGTGAAGTAAACCCGATATCCGGGGCCGTAATCCACGCGCAATTCGCTGACTTTGTCGCCAATGCTCTTGGCGTCGCCCAGATTGCCGAGTTCAAGGCGGCGAATGCGAGCCACGATTCTGGCCTTGGCATTCATGTCTCTAAAGCGCGCAATCCAGGCGGAGAATGCTTCAGTCTGGCGGACTTCAATCATGTCTACTTAAATACACAGAATTCATTAACATGTCAACTATAGTAGACGATAATCGCAGCGGCGAAGAGGTGCTACCGCACTGACTGATAAGCTTTTGGTACAAACCCATCCAGTTCGACACTGATAAGCTTTCGGTACAAAGCTTATAAGTTCGTCATGAGGAAGAGGGCAGGTCTGGGGCCGCATTGAGACAAATTGCTTATTCAAGGACGTGCGCGCTTGTCATTTTGGCCGCCGTTATCGGAGGCTTACTCGAGCGTCAAGCGCTCCATGAATCGCGGAGCGCTTATCTATCAATGTCGATGCCGGTCAGGTCGATATGATCTGGTGATCGAATTGCTTTTTGTCACTGACCGGCACCTATACTCTGGGGCGGCGAGCGATTTTATCCGCGTGAGGTATAACGAGAACTATGTCCGACGATATGATCTCTTGCACGTAGAGTAGAAATCCGCGGTTACGATCGGATAGTAATCTTCGTCTTAATCGAACATACAGATTGCCCCTCGGATATTCCTCGACGAGTAATCTCATTGCCGCCGTCTGTACGGGGCTGTGCTTGTGTTTCGTAAAATTGCGTCGAACTCCCTCTTCCAATTGTTTCATTTTTCGGACCGTTGCGCGGACGATACTGCAAGCGCGAATGACGCGAGTGCTTGACAAGTAGAATAGCTCTTAATTATCGTACTCATACGTATGACACGTATGAGAGGCGGATATGACTCCCAACTCATCGGCTCGCGATGTCGCGTTATTCATAGAGAATAACCACAACGATCATGAAGTGTGGTACCCGATCTACCGACTTCGTGAAGCGGGCATGAAAGTCACGGTCGTTGGTCCGGAGAGAAAAGATTACGTCTCCAAGCTCGGCCAAATTCTACCAGCGGACATTGCCGCAAGAGACGTGACCAACACTCTTTATGATGCGCTAATTATTCCTGGCGGTTACGCACCAGACATGATGCGCCTCTGCGCAGAGATGATAGCCCTCACGGCGAAACACCATCAGCACGGCAAGCCAATCGCAGCAATTTGTCATGGCAGCTGGCTCTTGGCGTCCGCAAACATCATCCGCGGCAAGCGCGTAACCGGCGCTGCATCTATCAAGGACGACCTCCTCAATGCAGGTGGCCTGTTTGAGGACGCCGAAGTCGTCGTCGACGGATCGATTATCACGTCTCGCAAGCCCCCGGATTTGCCGGCTTTTTGCCGGGAAATTCTAAAACAACTACCACCCGGTCGGTAAGAGACGAGAGCAAACCAAAAAAAGTGCGGTCGGTTGAGGCCGTCAGAAATTGCACAGGGAGGGAGAAATGACGAAAAACCTATCTGTCTACATCTTTGCGTTGATTGCCGCAGCCGCTTCGCTTCTTTCAGAGAGCCCTGCGTGTGCGGAAGTAAAGGAAGTACGTCTCGCGCAACAGTTCGGTATCAACTATCTACCGTTGACCATCATGCGGACAGAGAAGCTTATCGAGAAGCATGCAGCCGCGTCGGGGCTGGGTGACGTCAAGGTCACGTGGCTGAAGTTTGGCGGCAGTAACTCGATCAACGACGCACTTATCTCTGGTCAACTTGATTTCGGCTCCGGCGGCGTCGCTCCACTTTTAACGGTTTGGGACAAGACGAAAGGGAAGTTCGACATACGCGGTGTTGCAGCGCTCGGTTCAATGCCGTTCTACTTGAACTCTATCAACCCCAATGTGAAAACTATCTCCGACTTCACCGATAAGGAAAAGATCGCTTTGCCGGCGGTCGAGGTCTCGATCCAGGCGGTTGTTCTTCAAATGGCTGCCGCAAAAGCGTTCGGCGCGGAGAATTACAGGAAGCTTGACCGGTTAACTGTCGGAATGAAGCATCCTGACGCCATGGCAGCGCTTCTCTCTAAGACCGAGGTTACGGCTCATTTTGCTAATTCGCCATTTCAGGAGCAGGAACTGCAAAATCAAGCGGTTCACCGTGTCCTAAGCTCATATGAAGTGCTCGGCGAGCCCACGACCTTGAACACTGTCTATACAACCGAAAAGTTCCATGACGGCAATCCGAAGACGTACCGAGCGGTGCTCGATGCGCTCAAGGAAGCCATGAAATTTATAAATGACGACAAGGCGCGCGCTGCCAAAATCTACGTCACGGAGGAGAAAAGTAAGTTATCGCCGGAGTTCGTTCAGAAGATTTTGGAAGATCCAGATTTCATTGTCACGAGTGAGCCAAAAGGGGTCATGAAGTACGCCGAATTCATGCACACCGCGAAGAAACTGAAGAATCTGCCGAAGAGCGAGAAGGACGTGTTCTTTCCGGAGCTTTATCAGGCAGGTGAGTAGTCCAAAAAAATGGTCAAAACGATCTTCGTGGGCGGACAGGAAATTTGGAGGAGGATGAATGACGACAGCACCGTTGTTGGAGGTCAAAGGCGTAACGTTGCAGTACAAGACGCCAAGCTATCTCATCACCGCGACCTACCGGGTTGATTTCAATGTATTTCGAGGCGACAGGTTTATCCTGCTTGGACCCTCAGGGTGTGGAAAGTCGACTCTGCTGAAAGCCGTTGGCGGCTACATGACGCCGACCGAGGGCGAAATGAAGCTGAAGGGCAGGGGCATCCGCCAACCCGGCCCGGACCGCATGATGGTATTTCAAGAGTTTGATCAGCTCTTGCCCTGGAAAACCGTCAAAGAAAACGTGATGTTTCCTTTGCAGTGCACCAATAAGCTCGGCGAGCGCGAAACCGAAGAGAAGGCGATGCACTACATCCGCAAAGTCAATCTCGAGAAGTTCGCCGACAGTCATCCGCATATGCTGTCGGGCGGTATGAAGCAGCGCGTGGCGATCGCACGTGGCATGGCGATGGAGCCGGACATTCTGTTGATGGACGAGCCGTTCGCGGCTTTGGATGCGCTGACACGACGCAAGATGCAAGACGAGTTGTTGGCGTTGTGGGACGACACACGCTTCACCGTCTTGTTCGTCACCCACTCAATTCCTGAAGCTATCAAGATTGGCAACCGCATTCTGCTGTTGTCGCCACATCCGGGACAGGTCAAGGCCGAACTGAATGGAGGCGTGGAGGGCGAGGCTGCGGCAAAGTTAGAGTCGCGCATTCAAACCATGCTGTTTGCTGATACCATCGAGGAGGCGGAAAATGTCTGACGTCACGGTTTTGCTGGGAACCTTCAGGACCACATCTCGTCCGGAATTCGTTCGCGACGCCGCAGCCGCTGAGCGTGCGCCGGTGGTAGTGGAGAAGCCGCTGGCCCTCTTCACTCGACTCTATAATCAGACCTGGCTGCGCAAGATTGTCATTCTCGCTATTCTTGCGCTTATATGGGAAGCCTATGGTCGCTATCTGAACAACAATCTGTTGTTTCCGACCTTCGGTGAGACCATGAGTGCTTTTCTCACCAATATCGCGAACGGCGTTTTGCCGTCACGGGCGTGGGCTTCCATTGAGGTGCTGTTGATGGGCTACGCTGTCGGTGTTGTGCTCGCAGCGCTGCTGACGGCGCTCGCAATTACGACTCGTATTGGCACGGACTTCCTTGAGACGCTCACGTCGATGTTCAATCCGTTGCCTGCGATCGCGCTGTTACCACTAGCGCTGATCTGGTTCGGACTCGGCAACGGATCGCTAGTGTTCGTCCTGGTCCATTCGGTGACGTGGGCCATTGCACTAAACACGCATTCTGGCTTCCTGTCCGTAAGCCGGACGCTCAAAATGGTCGGGCGAAACTATGGCCTCGGCGGCTTCAGATACATAAGCAAAATTCTGATTCCGGCAGCATTCCCGAGCATCCTGACAGGTCTCAAAATCGGCTGGGCGTTCGCGTGGCGCACCCTAATTGCCGCCGAACTGGTGTTTGGCGTGTCGTCCGGTTCGGGAGGCTTAGGTTGGTTCATTTTTGAGAACAAGAACAGCCTTGACATCCCAACAGTGTTTGCCGGCCTGTTGACGGTCATCATAATTGGCCTAGTTATCGAGAACGTTCTCTTTCGTGCCATCGAGGCCAACACCGTCGATCGCTGGGGCATGCAATCGTAGGCCGAAGCAATGTTGACCTGAGCGCATTTGCACCGGGGGCGTCGCTGAACTGACGTACTCAAAACGCACTGCTGCTTTTCCTCTCGCGAATAGCTGAACATTGACACCCCCAGCATCCGCCTCCATAATATACTCATACGTATGAGTAGTATGACTAGGATTACTTTCGAAAATGAAAGGTTGAGGCCCATGAACTGTCCAGTCGCTCACGTCACGGGAGATTTGATGTCGCCAGAGTCGGTTGCAGATCCTGAGTCCTATTTCGGCCGGTTGCGGGACGAAGATCCAGTCCACTGGAATGAACAGCGGAAAATGTGGATTGTGACGCGCTATGACGACGTGGTCTGGGCCTGCCGCCAGCCGCAGCTGTTTTCATCCGACAAGCTCGGCTTCAACGTCAAGGAATTACCGGAAAAGGACAGGGTACGATATGAACAAAAATTCTCGCCAATTTATAAGGCTTATGCGAATTGGCTGAGCGCAGTTGACAACCCGCTGCACGACCATATTCGTTTGATTGTCAATCAAGTGTGGACCCCGGCGCAGGTTGAAAAACGCCGCGCGAGCATCCGTCAATTGATTCAGGGCCTACTCGACGAGATCGAGAACAAAGACGACATCGACTTCATCAAAGACTTTACTCTGCCACTTCCTATCAAGGTAATTCTTGATTTCCTGGGCTTTCCTCACGAGGACTGGAAGGAGATCAAGAAGCACTCGGATAGTTGGCTCTTTTATCATTTCGGCGGCGGTACGGATGAAGTGCGCTGGCAATCAGGCATGGATGGCATTGAGGGCCTCACTCGTTATGTCGAACCACGGGTAAAGGAGCGGCGAGCCAACCCAACGGACGACTATATATCGGGATTGATAAAAGCCGAGTGGAAGGGCGATCGCTTAACCGACGAGGAGATCATCGTCCACTGTGCGAACCTGCTGTTCTCCGGTCACGAAACGACGACGAACCTGCTGGCGAACGGCATGCATCTGTTGCTGTCGAACCGCGATCAGTGGGATCGTCTCTGCGCAAATCAGTCACTGATCCCGACTGCGGTCGAGGAAATCATCAGAATGGAAGGCGCGATCAAGAGCATGCTGCGCTACGCGCTTGAGGACGTGGAAATGAAGGGCAAGAAGATTCATAAAGGGGACTTGGTCCTGCTTGTGAACGCGGCGGCCAACAGGGACAGTGCCAAGTATGCAAATCCTCAGCAAGTGGATGTGGGGCGTCGTCCGAACGCACATCTTGGATTTGGCCAGGGCATTCACATTTGCCTGGGTGCACCTCTTGTTCGCGTTGAAGCCCACGAGGCTTATTCGGCGCTTACTCAACGTTTCCCTCAGATGAAATTGGCGGCGGACACGTTTGAGTACCATGCCATTCTGCGGGGACGAGCGCTAAAAAAACTTCCGGTGAAGTTGAAATGACAAAAGATTGCCGCGCGCGCATATCGATAGACTACGACAAGTGTGTTGGTTCCCGCATCTGCACGGCGGTCGCACCGAACGTCTTCACCTTGAACGAAAACTCGCAGGCGGCCGTGGTGAATGCCGAGGGCGATACGCTAGAGACTATTAAAATGGCAGCGGAAGCATGCCCGGTCAGCGCAATTACGATCGAGGAAACGACTGAATAGCCGGCACGGATACCAGGAGCCGTGCGGTGAAAAGACGTGCGGGTTGGGAGAGATGAAATGGTTGGCGCTGCCGCAAAGAAATTGGTGGATGATATGGTCGATGCAATTCCGAAAACGCTCGAAGTGAGCGTGCGATCAATCACACCCTATGGTGAAAACATCAGATGCTTCGAAGTGGTCGACGCAAATAGCCGGCCGCTTCCTGCATGGAGCGCTGGAAGCCATATTGATCTTCATTTGCCTGGTGAGGGCGGCGGTATCCGGCAATACTCTCTTTGTGGCGATTCGGCTGATCGCATGAGCTACCGCTTTGCCGTGCAAAGGGAAGAAGGCGGTCGCGGCGGATCGAAGCGAGTCTTTGAAGAGATTCGTCCTGGGAGCGTATTGACGATCGGTGTCCCGAGAAACAATTTTGCCATTGTGGATGGAGTGCAACGGCATCTTCTGCTGGCAGGCGGCATCGGCATCACGCCGATGATGTCGATGATCCATGACCTAGAACGGGAGGGGTGCGACTATGCACTTCACTATTGCACACGCTCCCCCGAAAGAACTGCCTTCCTCGATCGACTGGCCCCGCTTCAGTCTAACGGCAAGGTCTTTGTGCATTGGGATTATGGCGACCCATCCAATGGTCTCGATTTGAAGGTGTTGCTTAAGGATTATTTCGAAGGGACGCATCTGTATTACTGCGGGCCTCCCGGATTTATGGGGGCTGTAGCGGCGGCATCGGCTCACTGGCCAAAAGGCACTGTCCATCGCGAATTCTTCACGCCATCGGCGAACGATCCGGCCATTGCGGCGGCACATCCGGCCAAGGCGGATGAAGTATCCGGGGGCATGGGCAAGCCCTTTCAGGTCAAAATTGCCAGCACCGGTGACGTCTACGACATACCGAGCGACCGCAGCGTACTCGATGTCCTAAGGGAGAATGGCTTTGTTATCGAGACGGCATGCGAACTTGGAGTTTGTGGCACATGCCGGACGCGAGTTCTCGAGGGTGAGGTCGATCACAAAGACTTCGTTTTGGAGGAGCATGAACAAGAACATGAAATGACGGTTTGCTGCTCGCGCGCCAAATCGTCTCTGCTGGTGCTGGATCTATAAATTTTCAAAGGCATTTCTTGGCAATTGCTGGTGGCAACTAGCGATTTAGACGCCTTTCACGTGCCATTCGGCCTGGATTCGGTTAAAAAGCAGGGATTCCCATGCTGTTGGTGAGCCGAGATTCGGGCGTTCATATGCAAAAGGCTGTAGTCAACGATCCCCTTTCCGGGGCAGAGCCGCTCTACAAGCAGGTCAAAAATAAGATCATCCAAAATCTCACTTCCGATGAATGGAAGCCGGGATCGGTCATCCCTAGCGAAACCAAACTAGCTGAAAAGTATGGAGTTGGAGTTTCAACGATCCGTATGGCGATCGGTGAACTCGTGGCAGCGCGAATTCTCATCCGCCGGCAGGGAAAGGGGACTTTCGTGTCCTCGCGCGCGGATCAGCACAGCGTATATCAATTCTTCCACGTCGTAAAAGACGGCGCGGACCGAGAAGCTCCTGTGAGCGAACTCCTCTCGTTCAAACGTGGTCAAGCCGACGACAAGGTCGCGGATATTCTTAATCTTCCTCGGTCGTCGAAAGATAGTGAAGTTTTTAAGCTTCGCAACATGCTGCGCATATCCGGCAGTCCCGTCGCGGTATACGATATTGTCATCCCGTGCGTTTTGTTCAAAGGCTTAAACGAGAACGTCATTCGAAATTTTGGGAGGACGCTGTACGGCGTTTATCAGGGGCGTTACGGAATAACGATTGTGTCGACTACGGAAGAATTGCGAGCGGTTAAGGCCGATTCGACGATAGCTCGAAGCCTCAAAATTCAGACAGGCGATCCCGTTATGGAAGTTACGCGCGTCGCCAGCACCTTTGATTCAAAGCCGGTCGAAGTTCGTCGAGGCTGGGTAAACACCAAGGGATTTCATTATTTTATCACGCAGGGCGGCGGATAACGCTTATCCAAAATCTTCAGTTGAATAATTTTGGACGAAGTATTTTGATCGCTCCGTAAGCATGCGTTTGTTCGCAGCGGCGTGGAGGAATAGGGAGCCACGACGCAAGAAATATCGCGCAATACCCAGGAAGCTGTGCGGGGCAGCCCAGGTTGAACTGATAAGCCTTGAAGACAAAGCTTATAAGTTCGTCATTAGGAAGAGGGTAGAGCTGTAGGGATAAGGTTTAGGGAAAACCTATCCAGTTCAGCTTTTTCTTATCGGTTACTGAGGCAACTCCCACAGTTTTAAGGTTTGTCCTATACGCGAGTTTTACGACCACTCTTTTGAGGTGCAGGGGTACGTTTAACTTGCGTGGTATCCGCCTCGGCAAAATACTTGCGAGTGTATTCTATAAATGCCTTTGCGACACGGCGTTGCGCCACCTTGCCAATGCTAAGGCATCCAACTTCGAGCGGGCGTAAATTCTCGATGATTGGTATATAACGAATGCGGGTGCCGTCGTAGGTCGCAGGGGAGTGCGGGACCAGGTTCAAGATTGAATATCCTAATCCATTGCCAACAAGCGTTCGGACCATTTCGAAGTTGGTCGAACTAAACCTCAGGTTTGGTGAAATATGTAACCCATGAAAGAGCGACATGAAGTAGTCACGAGTATGGGGCAAGTCCATCAAGATTAGCGGCTCTGAGGCGAGGCGCTTTAGCGATACCTTCCGTGCGTTTGCAAGCTCGTGATTAGCAGGAAGGACCACCTGAGGTGGAACAACTGCCAGAGTCAGCCATTCGAAATGTTTGGGAATATTAAGGTCGAACGTGACGGCCAACTCATACTGGCCGCCAACGAGACCGGATAGAATTTCTTGTTGATCGCAGACGTAAATCTTGACTGACACACTCGGATGAAGCCGACAAAACTGCGCCAGCAAGTTTGAAAAATAGACAGGCCCCAAATTTGTAAAGCAGGCGACGCTTAGTTCTCCCTCCAGGGAGTGACCAAGCGCGCCGGCGCGCAATTGAAATTCATCCGCGCGCGCAAGCAGAGATCGCGCCTCTGCAACAATGACCTCGCCTGCAGGCGTTAGCTTCATTCCGCGTGCGGGTTGCCGAACGAATAATTGAATATCGAGTTCGGCTTCAAGGTCGGAGATGGCGACAGATACCGAGGCAGGCGAGATGTGAAGTTGTCGCGCAGCTGCTGTCACGCTCTTGTTTCGAGCAGCTTCCAGAAAATATTGCAGTGCGCGCAACGAGAGACGATTCATATTTGCCTAACAGGATCATAGGAAAATTCTGCTTTTCTAAATCTTCCAGATGCGGAAGGATTTCACAAGCCGATTAATGGAGGAAGAAAGTGCTTCTTCCTGCAACCAAGCTAGGGGATGCCTTTGAATAGCAAGGGTTCAGAATACAGTTCGACAAGAGCGCTTGTCACTGCGGTGCACGCGGCGTCCGTGATGCTGGACAAAGCCGCATGCACCGCCAAAGCATGTGAGTTGATTGGAAAGGCCGCTGCGGACGGTTCCCGGTTTGCGGTTTTCCCTGAATCATTCCTTCCGGGCTTTCCGTTGTGGAATGGGCTTATCCGACCCATCAACGGTCATTCGATGTTTCGACGGTTCGCTGACAACTCTGTTCGTGTTGACGGTCCGGAGATGGCAGCGATAGCCGAAGCCGCGGCTAAACATCGCATATTCGTAAGCATGGGAATTTCGGAAGTTTCGCCTCACAGCGAGGGATGCTTGTGGAACAGCAACGTCCTGATTTCTGATCGTGGCGAGCTGCTCAATCACCACCGCAAACTTGTGCCGACGTTTTATGAGAAACTGAGTTGGACCAGCGGAGATGGGGCTGGCCTGAAAGTCGTGTCGACGAGTATCGGTCGTATCGGTTCGTTGATCTGTGGTGAAAACAACAATCCGCTCTCTCGATATACATTGATGGCACAGAGTGAGCAGATTCATACTTCAAGCTATCCGCCGGTCTGGCCATTTCGAAACCCGCTGGGGGCGAAGCCTTACGATCTCAGCGATGCGATCCGCGTCCGTGCTGCTGCTCACTCGTTTGAAGCGAAGGCCTTCACCATTGTGAGTGCCGGGTTTCTCGACGAGGAATCGCTTGCTGTGATTGCGAGCGGGAATGCCGAGTCTGAAGCCATACTGCGAGCTTGTCCCCGCTCATGCTCGATGATCGTCGGGCCTGATGGCACGTTGCGCTCCGATATTCGCAGCGACGCGGAGGGATTTGTTCATACGGAGATCGATGTCGCCGAAATCCTGGAGCACAAACAGCACCACGATATGGCGGGCTATTACAACCGCATGGATATTTATTCGCTGCATGTTCAGCGTGCGCGACCGCAGCCGGCTTATTTTCGAGGAGATATCCTTGAGAGCGAGAACGACGCCTTTATAGATGGCGAAGGAATGGATTGACGCAAAGCAACGGAAGATCCGCATAAGAAAGTCGTAAATCAACAGGCATCGCGAGCCAGAGGGGAGATTCCCATGAGGACGTGTAAGGGTCGAAGTGTTTACGGTTTATTGGCTGCTGTGTTTATCGTTTTAGGTCCGGCGACAGCCAAATCGGCGGAATTTGGAAAACCGGGAGAGCCGGTTCATTTGGTTGTCGGGCATCCTTGCTGCTACACCGAAGTATGGTCGGTCATGGTGTTGCACGGGAAGGAGCTTTGGAAGAAGTACCTCCCACAGGGTTCTACCGTGACATACGATGTGGGCCTGCAAGGCTCAACGATCGTAAACTCGATGTTGGCCAAGAAACAGCATATCGGGTACATCGGCGATCTTCCCGCAATCATCGCGACCACCAAAGAAAATGTTGCGGATGTCCGGATCGTGGGGGTCTCCGGCGTTGCGTACGATCAGTGCAACATTCTTCTCGCGCGGAAAGACGCTCCGGAATTCAAGTCCGCCGACGAAGCTGCCAAGTGGTTAAGCGGCAAACAGATGGCCGTTCCCAAGGGGACATGTTCGGATATCTTTGCGCGCTCGGTGTTCGAACGGGCAAACGTTAAGCCGGCAGCTTACCTCAATCAGAACGTCGAGGTTATAACCAGTGGTTTCCGTGCAGGTAAGCTTGATGGCGCCGCAATCTGGGAGCCAGTCGCCGCAAGACTTGTAGAGGAAGGCTTGGCGCGCCGCATCTCCTCCGGTGTCGACTACGGTCTGAAAGACTCGTCGTATATCGTGATGAGTGCGGAATTGATCAGTCAGCGCCCTGATGTCGTTAAAGGGTGGCTGAATGCTGAACTCGATGCGCAGCAGTTCCTGGCAGACCCGGCAAACGCCGCGGAAGTGATCAAGCTCGTTATGACGCAGACGACGGGATTTCCTGAAAAGTCCCTATGGTCGGCACTTTATGCAACCTATCCGAAGGAGCAGGGGGGCACCAAT
>Ga0182735_1001769_pt1 | contig 14024 bp, 13 predicted proteins | sample eDN5th30CKraftMG_FD_128524 | JGI IMG/M metagenome (GOLD analysis project Ga0182735, IMG submission 128524) | Enriched Miracle-Growth compost microbial communities from Emeryville, California, USA - eDNA 5th pass 30_C Kraft MG (version 2) (version 2) ... | reverse complement strand
GAAGCCCTGGTTGCCCTTGCGCTGAATGATCTCGAAGAAGATCGGCCCAATCTGGTTCTCCGTGAAGATCTGCAACAGGATTTCGTCCTTGGTGCCGTCGATCAGAATCTTGCGCTTTTTCAGTTCCGCGACGGATTCGCAATGCCCCGGCACGCGACGATCGACGAGTTCGTAATACGTGTCGATGGTATCGAGCAGCGCGATCTTCGCGCCGCGCAGTCCGTCGACGGTGCCGTAAATGTCGCCCGTGCCGAGCGCGATGTGCTGAATGCCTTCGCCGTGGTACGCGTCGAGATATTCCTGAATCTGGCCGGCGTTCTCCGAGCCTTCCTCGTTGATCGGAATGCGGATCTTGCCGCACGGCGAGGTCATCGCTTTCGACTTCACTGCCGTCACCTTGCCTTCGATATCGAAGTAACGCACTTCGCGGAAGTTGAAGAGCCGCTCGTAGAACTCCGCCCATTCGACCATGCGGCCGCGATGCACGTTGTGCGTCAGGTGATCGATATACGTGAGGCCGTGGCCGACCGGATTCTGCTCCGCGCCCGGGATCGGCTCGAAATCGACGTCGTAAATGCTGATATCGCCGATGCTGCCCGGCTGCGCGCCGTTCTTGCCGCGCCAGCGATCCACGAAATAGATCAGCGAATCGCCGATGCCCTTGATCGCCGGGATATTCAGCTCCATCGGACCGGTCTTGTTGTCGAAACCCCAGGCGCCGAGTTCGAGCGCGCGCTGATACGCCTTGGCGGCATCGGCGACGCGGAATGCGATCGCGCAGATCGACGGCCCGTGCAGACGCGCAAAGCGCTGCGCGAAGGAATCCGGCTCCGCGTTCACGATGAAGTTGATTTCCCCTTGCCGATACAGCGTCACATCCTTGTGACGATGCTTCGCGATCGCCGTGAAGCCCATCTGCTCGAACAGTTTCCCGAGCGCGACGGGATCCGGCGCGGTGTATTCGATGAACTCGAAGCCGTCGGTGCCGACGGGATTGTCCCAAGTCGTTGCGGTCATGCATGTCTCCTGATTGGCGTGCGGCGCGTGTGCGCGACGTGAAGACAGTTTAGTCAGATGGCGATGGCAAAAACTTGCGAAACAAATCGCGCATTCATAAGATTGCGCACGATACTGCTAATCGAGTGCATTCCGGAGCTATGAAATGGCCGAACCCGAATTGGACATGATAGACCGCCGCATTCTTGCGATCCTTCAGGAAAATGGCCGGCTGTCGAATCAGGAGATCGCCGAGCGCGTGAATCTGTCGCCGAGTCCGTGCTTGCGGCGCATCCGTCGGCTGGAGGAGATCGGCGTCATTCGCGGGTACGTCGCGTTGCTCGACGCAAAAAAACTCGGGCTCGGCTTGCTTGCCTATATCAACGTGCGTCTGGAAAAGCGCGGCGGCACGCAGGCCGCGGCGGGCACGCCGAAGGCGCCGACGCACGGCGATCTCTTTCGCGAAGCCGTGCGTTCATGGCCGGAAGTCGTCGCGTGCGACGCGATGACCGGCGAGATGGACTTTCTGCTGCGCGTGCAAGTGCGCGACATGGATGACTTTTCGCGCTTCGTGCAGGACGAGTTGCTGCATCATCCATCGGTGATCGACGTACGCTCGAGCTTCTCGCTGGAGCGCATCAAGGAGACGACGGTTCTGCCGTTGCGCTGAAATGAAAAAGGGCGGTCGATGCCGCCCTTGCTGGTCCCGCTCGCAGCGCAAACCCCGCGCTGTTCTCGATGATGGTTAAGCTGCGTCCGCCGTCGGAACGAACGCCTGAAAAACCTGCGACGCACGATGCGCCTGGCGCTTGATCGCGTAGTCGAACACGGCCGCTTGTTCCTGGAGCATTTCGGCCATGATGCTGGTCTGATCGGCCGGCGCGAGCGACAGATAGGCGTCCGCTTCGCCGTACGCGTACTCGATCTTCATGCCCGACTTCTTCGCGATGTGCATCATGGTCGAGTTGCGCGACAGGCAGTGCATGTAGAGCACCGACACGTGCGTGTTGCGGCTGCGCATGGCGGCGCGCTCGAAGAGCTTCGAGCCGACGCCGCGGCCGCGGGCGCTTTCGAGCACCGACACGCCGAACTCGGCGGTGCGCTTGTCGCCTTCGGCGGGCAGATAGGCCAGATGGCCGACGCCGATCAATTCCAGCGCGCTGCCGAAGACACCGAACACCTTGTCGTCCGCGAAATTGATGTTGCGCACGTAGTTCTCGATGACGTGGTCCGGCACGATCTGGCCGAACCGCAGAAGACGGTCGTCTTCATCGAGCGCGAGGAAGTGCGTGAGGAGACGCTCGCGATCCGCCGAAGACAACTCGCGGACGAGAACCGGCATACGCGCGTCTTTGAGCGGCTGATCGTGCGCGACGATCTGCTCGGCAGTGCGGTTGATAGTCAGTTCCACGGTCGTTTCTCCTTCGATTCGTCATGCAGCGTGCTGCAAAGCAAAACGAATTCTAGCCGATCTGGGAGAAGCGAGTACGGGAAAACCCTTAAAACCGATTAGGCGTGACGTTCTAAACAAGCGCTGAAATCAATTTAGGTCAATGAAATCAGTCGCTTAACAGATTGGCGTGAACGCAACGGTTCACCGACCGGTGAGTCTGTTGTGCCGCAGCATTTTCTAACGGTCGACGTTTAACCCATTTTCGATCATGTCGACGACCTGCTCGGCGAATTCGCTGTAGCCGAGCTTTCCGCCCGGCTTGAGCCAGGTGAACGTCCAGTTGATCATGCCGAACACCATCATTGTGAGGGCGGTCTGATTGTCCTTGGTCGCGCGTTTCGGATACGCGCGCGCCAGTTGTCGCGCGAACGCCGCCACGATGTCGCGCTGACGATCGAGGACGATTTCGCGCTGCGCCTCTTCGAGATACTTCACGTCGTTCAGCAGCGCAACGTGCCGGCTGTGCGACGTCTCATATTCGGCGAGGAACGCGCGCACGAGCTCGGCGAACGCCTCGCGCTCGCCCAGTCCGCGCCGCTGGCTCGCGCCTTCGACCTCCGCGATGATCAGCATCAGCCGCTTCGTGTAGCGATCGAGCAGATCGAAGAGGATCGCTTCCTTGCTCTCGTAATAGTGATAGAGGCGGGCTTTCGACGTGCCGCTCGCCGCGGCGAGATCGGCCATCGAGGTACTGGGATAGCTCGTCTGCGCGAATTTCGCGGCGGCGAGTTCGAGGATCTGTTCGCGTTGCGTCTCGTGATCGGGCGCTTTGGTACGGGCCATGTGTTCGAAGAATGCGTTCTTATAAATATGGATTCAGCGGCGCAGTTCGGCCTGACTGATTTCGGACGGCGTGCCGCGGATTTTAAGCCGTCCCGCCATCACGAGTTCGCGGCAACGCCAGAACGCGACGGCATCGGAGAGCAGGAAATCGAAGCGCTGTGCCATCGCCGCGCCGGCGATGCGGGCGGCCGGCTTCCATTCTGGACTGGCGAGATCGAGCAGCGCTTCGTCGACGTCGGTCCAGGTTCCCGATACGAGCATGTTGTCGCGCAGCCGGCGCGTTTCCGCGTTGGCGTACTTCGCTTCCTGCCATTCGAGCGCGAGCCGGCTGATGCGCAGCACGGAAATGGGCGCGGCGGTCGGCAGCTTCGCGACCAGTTGCTTCGGCGAGAACATGCCGACGGCCGTCGCGCGGTCTTCGCGGCTGACGCGTTGCGGCTCGCTGTCGTCGGTTCCGATCGACAGATCGTCGTACGTGAGTTTTGCTTCGTTCAGGCGCTGCGGCGCATTGCGCAGATGATAGGCGACGCGTCGCAACGTGAGCTGATCCGCCGCGCTCTGACCGTGCCACACGACGATCTGTCCGTCGCCGCGCGCGAGGCGGGTGAAGAGCGCCTGTTGCTGTTCGAGTTCGTCTTCGAAGTCGATGCCGCTCGTTATGATCTGACGCCAGAACGTGGCGCGCGCGAGCACCGATTCGTCGATGTCCCTGAGCGGACCGACGGCGAGATCGTCGCGCAGCGCAATGACGCGCTCATCGCGTTCCGCGCGCAGCAGGGCTTCGGTGAGCGATTGGGCCGCGCTATCGCCATTCGTGACATGAATCGTGTTCATCGGTGTCGGCTGCCGGAAAGACGAAAGGACCGCTCGGGTGAGCGATCCTAGTTTACGCGAATCGAATGCCGGCGGGACGTCGCTTACCGCTCGTCGAAGCTCACAACCACGCGCTCGCTCACCGGATGGCACTGGCAGGTCAGCACGAAACCCTCATCGATCTCGTGTTGTTCGAGCGTGTAGTTCTTGTCCATCTTCACTTCGCCTTCGAGCACTTTCGCGCGGCACGTGCAGCACACCCCGCCCTTGCACGCGTACGGCAACGCGAGCCCTGCCTTCAGACCGACATCGAGCACGCTCACGCCTTCATAAGGCAAGCGCAGCTTGCGCTTCTTGCCGTCGATGACCAGTTCCAGATCCGCCGCCGGCGTGCTCTCCGTAATCTCGATCGTCGGCGCACCCGCCTGCGGCAACGGCGTGCCGAAGCGCTCCACATGAATCTGCTTCGGCGGCACGCCCGCTTCTTTCAGCGCCGCTTCAGCGGCGTCCATCATCGGGCCGGGGCCGCAGATGAACGCTTCATCGATCTCTTCAGGCGAGAGCAGCGTCGAAAGAAACGCCTTGCACTTCTCTTGATCCAGCACGCCGTTGAACAACTCGACATCCTGCAAATCATCGGACAGCACGTGATACAGCGAGAACCGGTCCATATACCGGTTCTTCAGATCCTCGAGTTCCTCGGCAAACATGATCGCGTCGACACTGCGATTGCCGTACACCAGCGTGAAGCGGCTCGTCGGCTCCATGTCCAGCGTCGTCTTGATGATCGCCAGCACCGGCGTGATGCCCGAGCCGCCCGAGAACGCCACGTAATGCTTTGCGTGATCCGCGTTCAGATGCGTGAAGAAGCGCCCGTCGGGCGTCATCACCTCGATCTCATGGCCGGGCTTCAAGGTCTCGAACGCGAAGTTCGAGAAGCGCCCGCCGCGCACGCGCTTGATGCCGATGCGCAATTCGCCATCGCGATCGTAGTCGGTCACGCCCACGCAGATCGAATACGAGCGGCGCGTCTCCTCGCCATCGATATGCGTCTTGAGCGTCACGAACTGGCCCTGCGTAAAGCGAAACGCATCGCGCAATGCGGGCGGCACATCGAATGAAACGGTGAGCGCGTCGGCGGTTTCGGGGCGCACGTCGCGAATGCGCAGCGGATGAAATTGCGGAGTCGCCATGTTTTCTCGGCTCGCTTGTCAGTGAGGTTCAGTACGGCTTGAAGTAATCGAACGGCTCGCGGCAATCGATGCATCGATACAACGCCTTGCACGCCGTCGAGCCGAATTGCGCCAGCTTCTCCGTGTGCGTCGAGCCGCAGCGCGGGCACGCGATCGTCGCGGGCTTGCGCGCCACGAAGCGGATCGGCTTTTCCGTGCTAACGCATGCGCCCGTCGGCGGCGCGATGCCATAGCGGCGCAGCTTCTCGCGCGCGTCATCGGTGATCCAGTCGGTCGTCCACGCAGGCGCCAGCACCGTCTCGATGCGATGCGCGCCGAGTTGCGCATCATCGATCGCTTTCGCGATGTCCTCAGCAATCTGCGACATCGCAGGACAGCCCGAGTACGTCGGCGTGATCACCACTTCGAGCACGCCATCGTCGCCGTGACGTACATCGCGCAAGATGCCCAGCTCGCGAATCGATACCACCGGAATCTCCGGATCGGGCACCGACTCGAGCACGTGCCACGCGCGTTCGATCGTGGTTTGCATGGCCTGCATTACCAGCTCGCGCCCGGATGCTGACGCGCCAGGCTCTGCATCTCCGCCAGCAGATAACCCATGTGCTCCGAGTGCTCGCCTTGCTTGCCCGTCGTGACGTGCTGCACTTCTACGGGCACTTTGAGCGTCGCTTCATCGAGCGCCGATGCAACCTGCTCGCGCCACGCCGCTTCGAACTCGCTCGCCAGCGGCGCGATGCCCGCATCGGCGACGGCCTGTTCGATTGCATCGGTCGCGAAGAACTCGCGCGTGTACGGCATCAGATAATCGAGCGCAGCCTGCGCACGCCGATGCGACTCCGCAGTGCCATCGCCGAAACGCACCAGCCAGTCGCGCGCGTGATGCAGGTGATAGCTCGTCTCCTTGATCGACTTCGCCGCGATCGCCGCGAGTTGCGCATCGTTCGATGATTGCAATGCGCTCCACACTTCCATCATCAACGCCGAGTACAGGAAGTTGCGCACGATCGTCACCGCGTAATCGCGCTCCGTGCGCGTCGTGCCCGCGAGCGGGCCGAAGTGCGGCAACTCCGCGATCGTGTAGTTGGCGAACTCGCGCTCGGTGCGAAAGTATGCGTAATCGTCTTCGGTCTTTTTGTTGCCGTTGAGCGATGCTTCGAGCGAAGCAGCATGCGTGTAGAGCAAACGCGCCTGACCGATCAGATCCAGACTGATGTTCGCCAGCGCAATATCCTCTTCCAGTGCCGGGCCGTGACTGCACCACTCCGCGTTGCGCTGTCCGAGAATCAGCGCGTTGTCGGCAAGACGCAGCACGTAGGCGAGATGTTCTTTCTGGCTCATGTCGCGCGCCCTTACATGTGATTGATTTCGTCGGGCAGCACGAAGAACGTCGGATGCCGATAGATCTTGTCGCCCGCGGGCTCGAACAACTCGGCCTTGTCTGCCGGGTCCGATGCCGTGATCGCCGCCGAGGGCACCACCCAGATGCTCACGCCTTCCTGACGACGCGTGTACACGTCGCGCGCCATGCGCAACGCCGCGCCCGCGTCCGGTGCGTGCAGGCTGCCGCAATGCTTGTGATCCAGTCCCTGCTTGCTGCGCACGAACACTTCCCAGATCGGCCATTCCTTGTTCATCTTCATCGTCTCCATGCTCATGCAGCTTGTTGGTGGGCGCGGGCTTTTTGCTTCTCGGCATACGCCAGTGCGGCTTCGCGAACCCACGCGCCGTCATCGTGCGCCTTCACGCGCGTGGCGAGGCGCTCCTTGTTGCACGGACCGTCGCCGTTGACCACGCGCCAGAACTCGTCCCAGTCGATCGCGCCGTAGTCGTGCGCTTGCCGCGCTTCGTTCCACTTCAAGTCGGGATCGGGCAATGTGACGCCGAGGATCTTCGCCTGCTCGACGGTCGCATCGACGAACTTCTGACGCAGGTCATCGTTCGAGATGCGCTTGATGCCCCACGCGAACGACTGGCCGCTGTGGATCGAATCCTTGTCGCTCGGGCCGAACATCATCAGCACCGGCCACCACCAGCGGTTCACCGCCTGCTGCACGAGATCCTTCTGCGCTTGCGTGCCTTTCATCATCGCGAGCAGCGCGTCGAAGCCCTGCCGTTGGTGGAACGACTCCTCCTTGCAGATGCGGATCATCGCGCGGGCATACGGCCCGTAGGTGCAGCGGCACAGCGGAATCTGGTTCATGATCGCGGCGCCATCGACGAGCCAGCCGATCACGCCGACATCGGCCCACGTGGGTGTCGGATAGTTGAAGATGCTCGAGTATTTCGCCTTGCCTGCGTGCAGCGCGGCGACCAGTTGATCGCGCGAGACGCCCAGTGTTTCGGCCGCGCTGTAGAGGTACAGACCGTGGCCGCCTTCGTCCTGCACCTTCGCGAGCAGGATCGCCTTGCGTTTGAGGCTCGGCGCGCGGCTGATCCAGTTGCCCTCGGGCTGCATCCCGATGATCTCCGAATGCGCGTGCTGCGAGATCTGACGCACCAGCGTCTTGCGATACGCCTCGGGCATCCAGTCCTGCGGCTCGATCTTGCCGTCGGCCTGCATCACCGCGTCGAAGCGGGTTTGGGCGGCGGAGGCTGCGGCTTCGTGGCTTTCGGCTGCGGACGTCGCGCTGGGGAGGTCGAGGGATTGCGTGTACATGTCGGCACTCGCTCAAAAGAAGTCGCTGTCCGGCGATTATAAACCGACCGGACGGTCGGTAAATGCGTTTTTGAGACGTATTCGGGTAACTCCGCATGCGAGAAGCGGATCCCGTCGCGCAAAGCGCGCGACCTTTAATCTAGTGCAGGCAGGAGGAGAAACGAAAAGAGCGGCAGGCGAAACATCGCCTGCCGCTCTTTATAAGGCGGGATCGGAAACTGTTTTAACGCGGCTGCTGCGCGGCGAAATCCTCAGCGTCGACGTCGTAGCCCGACGGTTCCCAGCGCACGGCGAACAGCGCGACGAGCCCCGCGAGCGGCGCGACGGCGATGATCCAGAACACCTTCGTGCCGAGCGCCGCCGACAAGACCGGGAACAGGAACAGCGAAACCGTCGAGCTGGCGCGCATCAGCGTCTGATTGAAGCCGACGCCGACACCACGCAGCGAAGTCGGATAGCTCAGCGACGCAAACGTCATGCTGTGCGAGCCAGGCCCGACGCCCTGTCCGAGCAGGAACGCCGCGAGAAACGCGATCGCGACGACGACTTCGACGCCCGTCGACGGCTTCCCGACGATCGCGAGCCCGACGAGCGCCGCAAACTGAAACGCGTAACCGACGACCGACAGCTTCCACGCGCCGAATTTCGGCACCGTGCGCACGGAAAACAGCCCGCCCGCGAACGCGAAACACAGATTGAGCGCGAGCGACGCGAGGATCGTAGTGAGCATCGATTGCGCGAGGAAACTCGAAATGATGACCGGCAAGCCGAACGCCACGGCGTTATAGGCGAACGACGACGCGATGGCGATGACCGTCGCCAGCACGGTCCGGCGCAGGTAGACGCCGCGCAGCAGCGCGCCGTAGTTGCTCCACGTCGCGCGACGCGCCTTCGGCGCAACGGTGGCGGTTTCGTCGACGCGGGCATCGATGCCGTACGAGCGCTTGAGGATCGCGGCCGCGCCTTTCAGATCGCCCTGATTCGCGGCCCAGACCGGCGATTCGCTCATGTATCGGCTGCGAATCGCGATGATCGCAATCGCCGGAACCGCGCCAAAGCCGAGGATCAGACGCCAGAGCCAGCCCGCGTTGTGTTCGGGCAAGACCGCGTACAAACCGAGCACCAGCAGATACGAGACGCTGATCGCCGCGTACCAGACCGGGCACCACATCGCAACGCGTGCCGCCTTGTTGCCGCGGCCCTGCAAGCGGGAAAATTCCGCGAGAAAGGCCATCGCGACGGGCAAATCGATGCCGACGCCCAGTCCCATCACGAAACGCGCACCGCCGAGCACCCAGGCGTTCGGCGCGAGCGCGCAGGCGATCGCCGCGACGACGAAGAAGAACATGTCCGCCATGAAGACGCGATAGCGGCCGACCTTGTCGGTGAGATATCCGCCGAGGAACGCGCCGATGATCGCCCCGAACGTGATCGCGGCGGCGACGAAGCCGGAGCCGGTCGGCGTCAGCGAGAATTCGCGGGCGATGTCCTTCATGCCGAACGCGAGCGCGCCCAGATCGTAGGCATCGAGAAAAATGCCGCCGAGCGCGATGGCGACGACCACGCGCGCGTCGCTGCCGATGGCGGCGCCGTGGTTGACGAGACTGGAAACATCGGCGGCGCTTTTGATGACCGGCCGTGAATCCTGGGTGGCGGACTGGGCGGCAGGGCGTTCGGGCGCGAGGGAAACGGACATGATCAGGCTATTTCAGTAAAAAGTTGTCGATGCAACGAATCGCCGGATCGTACTGGCCCGCGCGCAGGCGGCCAAATTCTTTTTTGTTATTTAATGACTTACGCGGCGCCGTCGATGCGTTCCCGCCGCGCAGACCGGCGATGCGACAATGTCGCTCCGTTTTGTTCTTTCTATTCAGGCATGTCGTCAGTTGAAAACATCGAATCGGTGAACGTCGCGGTCGTCGGCGGCGGGCCGGCCGGGCTCATGGCCGCGGAGGCGCTCGCGGCGGGCGGCGCGCGCGTCGGTGTGTTCGACGCGATGCCGTCCGTCGGACGCAAATTCCTGATGGCCGGCAAAGGGGGCATGAATCTCACGCATTCGGAGCCCGCCGAGGCGTTCCTCGCGCGATACGGCGCGCGCAGCGCGGCGATCGCGCCGCTGCTCGCGCGCTTCGATGCAAGCGCGTTGCGGGATTGGGTTCACGACCTGGGCGTCGAGACTTTCGTCGGCAGCTCGGGGCGCGTGTTTCCCACCGACATGAAAGCCGCGCCGATGCTGCGCGCATGGCTGCATCGGCTGCGCGCGTCGGGCGTCACGTTTCATATGCGGCATCGCTGGCTCGGCTGGGCCGACGAACGCGCGTCGATATCGCGGTTCGCGACGCCATCGGGCGAGAAACACGTTCGGCACGATGCGCTCGTGCTGGCGCTCGGCGGCGCAAGCTGGCCGCAACTCGGCTCCGATGGCGCCGCGCTGCCGGTTCTCGCCGCGCGCGGCGTGGCCACGCGTCCTTTCGTGCCGTCGAATTGCGGCTTCGATGTGGGCTGGAGCGAGCATTTCAGCAGCCGGTTCGCGGGCGAGCCGCTCAAGTCGGTGGCGATCGGCGTGCCGCGCGCGGACGGCGCGCCCGACTGGCGCGTCGGCGAGTGCCTCATCACCGATCAGGGTATCGAGGGCAGTCTGATTTACGCGTTATCGGCGCCGATTCGCGACCGGATCGACGAAAGTCACGGCGCCGGCGCGACGATTCTGCTCGATCTGACGCCGCAGCTCTCCGCCGAACGCGTGCGCGAGGAAGTGCTGCATCCGCGTGGCGCGCGCTCGATGTCGAGTCATCTGCAAAGCCGGCTGCATCTCACGGGCGTGAAAGCGGGTTTGTTGCGCGAATGCGTGAGCAAGGACGAATTTGCCGATCCCATCACGCTCGCCGCGCGCATCAAGGCGTTGCCGCTGCGTGTGCTGCGCCCGCGGCCGATTGCGGAAGTCATCAGCAGCGCGGGCGGCGTCGAGTTCGAAGCCCTCGATGCGCGTTCGATGCTCGCCGCGCTTCCCGGCGTGTTCTGCGCGGGCGAAATGCTCGACTGGGAAGCGCCGACCGGCGGCTATCTGCTGACGGCGTGTTTCGCGAGCGGGCTCGTCGCGGGCGAGGGCGCGCTCGCGTGGCTTGCCGAGCGCGCCTGATCCAACTTAGGCGACGACCAGCCGCCACAGCGACGTGACTTCCGCCGAGCGCGCGGCGTGCAGCGGATCGGACTTGTCGATCGCCTTCGAATGACGCGGCTTGATGTCGATACGTCCATCGACCTTCAGTCCGGCCTTGTCGATCCATTCCTGCAACTGCGCGCGCGTGCGCAGGCCGAGATGCTCCGCGAAGTCCGACAGGATAAGCCAGCCTTCGCCGCCCGGTGTCAGGTGCGCGGCGAGGCCGTCGAGAAAGCCGCGCAGCATGCGGCTCTCCGGGTCGTAGATCGCGTGCTCGATCGTGGCGCTCGGACGCGCCGGAAGCCACGGCGGATTGCAGACGACGAGCGGCGCGCAGCCCTCGGGAAACATGTCGGCTTCCACGACCTTCACCTGACGAGCGAGGCCGAGTCCATCGACGTTTTCCCGCGCACAGGCGAGCGCGCGGGCGTCGACGTCGGTTGCGACGATCCGCTCGACGCCGCGCCGCGCGAGCACGGCCGCGAGCACGCCGGTTCCCGTGCCGATATCGAACGCGAGTTCCTTTGACGGCAGCGGCTGATTCGCGACCAGATCGACGTACTCGCCGCGAACGGGCGAGAACACGCCGTAATAGGGATGGATCCGCCCGCCGGCCGCGTCGATGTCGACGCCTTTCTTGCGCCACTCGTGCGCGCCGATCAGACCAAGCACCTCGCGCAAGGACACCACCGATGCTTCATCCGACGGCGGCCCGTATGCTTCCTCGCATGCCTGGCGCACGTCCGGCGCGCGTCGCAACGGGATGGCGTAGTGCTCGTCGAGCGGCAGTACGAGCATTGCGAGGGTGCGGGCGCGCTGCGATTGCGCGAGTCGATGGAGATTGAACGCATCGATCGGCGATGTTTCCGTCGCGGGCTTCTTCGCCTTGCGCGGTTTGTTGTCGATACGGCGGGCCATCGCCTGCAGCAACTGGCGAGCGTTCTGGAAATCGCCGCGCCAGAGAATCGCGGTGCCTTCGCAGGCGAGCCGGTACGCGTGATCGGCCGTCATCTGATCGTGTCCGATGACGACGCGCTTCGCGGGCGGATTGCCGCTCTCCGATCGCCAGCGGGCTGAGCGGCTTTCGCCGTCTTCATCCCAGACGAGTTGCTGCAGTGCTGAATTTTTCGATTGCATATTTATATTGATGCCCGCTGCGTAAGTCATCGCGCCGGCGAAAAAAGAACTGGCAGCATTGTGAGGCCATTTCACGGGCGTCGCTGCTGCTTGTGCGCGTCGCCGGCGATGTGCGGCGCGAGCTTGATGACACTTCAGGCACAATCGAGCCTTTTCCGAACGCCATCGCCGAATGAAACTCCGAGTTCTCGCCGCGATTTGCGCGGCCGCGTGCGCCGTCCAACTCAATTTCGCGCCAATGGCGTTCGCCGCCGACGCTGCGGAAACGCCCGCCAACGAGCGATGGGTCAGCGCGTGGGGCACTGCGCTGCAGTCGATTCCGCAACTGGCGAACCTGCCGCCGCTCTATCGCGCGCCGGACGTCGCGGGGCGCACCGTCCGTCAGCTGATTTATCCGCAACTCGACGGCAAGCGGATGCGTCTGCGGATCAGCAATCTTTACGGGACCGAACCGCTCGTCGTCGAGTCCATGAGCGTCGCACGGGCGGTCGGCGGTAGCAGTGCAGCGATCCAGGCCGGCAGCGCACGGTCCGTGTCTTTCGGCGGACACAAGAGTGTGACGGTCGCGCCGGGCGCGCAAGCAACAAGCGACGCGGTCGATTTCGACGTCGCCGCGTTTCAGCCGGTCGCCGTCAGCATGTTCATGGGGAAGGATCAAAAGCTCGTCGCGTGGCACCGCGTGTCGAGCCAGTTGAACTACATTTCGACGCCGGGCGACCGCACCGGAGATGGATCGGCAGCCGCGTACCGCACGCGCTTCACGCAATATGCGTGGCTCAGCAACGTCGCGGTGGAAAGCGCGTCGGCGCACGCGATCGTGGCGATCGGCGATTCGATCACCGACGGCATGCGTTCCTCGCTCAATGCGAACCGGCGCTGGCCGGATGCGCTCGCGAAAGAAGTCGCCCGGAAAAGTGGCGGGCAAACCGCGGTCTTGAATGCGGGCATCAGCGGGAATCGTCTGCTCAGCAACTCGCCCTGTTACGGTGAGGCCGTCGTGAGCCGCTTCGAGCGCGACGCGCTGCGTCAACCGGGCGTGCGGGCGGTGATCGTGCTGATCGGCATCAACGATATCAACTTCATGGCGATGCCCGCGCACGCCGGGCTCGATTGCGACGCGCCGCACACGGAAGTCAACGCCGATGCGCTGGTGCGCGGATATCAGCGACTGATTGCGCAGGCGCATCAGCGCGGCGTGAAGATCTACGGTGCGACGCTCACGCCCGCTTCGCTGCCGCCGGAAAGGGAGTCGATCCGAACGGCGGTCAACGAATCGATTCGCGCGAGCCGGGCGTTCGACGGTGTCATCGACTTCGATCAGGCGCTGCGCGATCCGGCGCGCCCGAGCGTGCTCCAGCGCCGGTATGACAGCGGCGATCATATCCATCCGAGCGACGCGGGATACGCGGCGATGGCCGCGGCAGTGCCGATGGAGTTTGTCATCGGAGCGGCGAAGGCGGCACACTGAAGCAGACGCGAAAAAAATTGCGTTCGTCACCTTGTCATTCGTGTGTGCTTGACCTACTATTCAGCCCCTCGTCGCAAGACGAGAGCCGCCGAGCGAAACGGGCGGTCTCAGAAGTCACCGGATTTGGAAGCGAAAGCGAAAAATAGTGTTGACAAAGAGAAAAAGATTCTTCATAATCTCGTTTCTCTGCTGCTGATGCAGCGACGCAAGACGGAAGTTGAAGTAAGACTTGTCTTGCGATGTGCTCTTTAAAAACTAACAGCCGATAAGTGTGGGCGCTTGATGGCGAGTGCGGCTGGTTCTTCGGAATCGGCGATAGCAAAAGTATCAAGAGTCTCACACGAAGTATCAGAGGAAGGTTT
>Ga0182735_1001767_pt1 | contig 14027 bp, 10 predicted proteins | sample eDN5th30CKraftMG_FD_128524 | JGI IMG/M metagenome (GOLD analysis project Ga0182735, IMG submission 128524) | Enriched Miracle-Growth compost microbial communities from Emeryville, California, USA - eDNA 5th pass 30_C Kraft MG (version 2) (version 2) ... | reverse complement strand
CGAAGATCGACAGCCCGACATCGTGGCTGTCTGCGGGCGTGGTCGCCTCGGACGGGAACGGGCCGTCAGCGTCCAGGATGTTCCACATCATGCAGCACCTCCTCAGTTCGTCGTCGCGCCGTAGCGTCGTTCTCGGTCTGCCCGGCTGCCCGGACGAACCCGTTGCCGTCGTCGTACATCTTATGGGAGCCCGTCTGTACGTGCCCGCCAGGTCCTCGCAGAGCCCCACCGTCGCAGTCCCCCACCGTCGCGGGCCTGCCGCACCTGGGCTGCCACACCCAGCACCAGCGTGCGGGACGCGTCTGGAGAGATTCTATTCCTGAAATTACACGTGTGTCATCTTCGAACGTCAAGCCCTGGTGTGCTAATGAGACCGCCGCTCGTACACGTGTTCGACGAGTACTGTCGCACCATGACACCTGCGCTGCCCTCGGCGATCCTGGACCAGCTCGAGAGCGCTTCCACGAGACCACGTCTGACCTGGTACGACAGCGACGGACGCATCGAGCTGTCGGGGCACGTGGTGGCGAACTGGGCGGTCAAGACGACCAACCTCCTCGTCGAGGAGCTCGATGTCGAGCCCGGCGCCCGGGTGGTCCTCGATCTGCCGACCCACTGGCGCGCGCTGGTGTGGTCCCTCGCCGCGTGGCGCGCCGGCGCGACCGTCGTCGTCTCGCCGGACGACCGCAGCCGCCTGACGGAGCCGGACCTGCGCCCGGACGACGTCGTCGTGACCGACGAGCCAGGACGGTGGACCCAGAGCCGCTCGCACCTCGTCGCCGTGGCGCTGCACGCCCTCGCCCGGCGCTTCGACGGCGAGCTGCCCCCGCGGGCGCTCGACGCCGCGAGCTCGGTGATGACCTACTCGGACCGCCTCGGGTTCGTGCCGGCCACCGAGGAAGGTGAAGTGGCGCTGGAGGTGCTCGGAGGTCCCCGCGTCACCTATGCCGAGCTGCCCGACCGGCTCGAGCAGCTCGCCTCGCGAGGAGGATCAGGCACCGATGCCTCGGCCAGCACCCGGGCGCTCCTGCCGGTGGGTGCTGGGGCGCTCGTCACCCTGCTCGCGACGGCCGCCACGCTGTGGTCCGCCGACGGTTCGCTCGTGGTGGTGCCGAGCGACCTGGCCCGCGACCGGGTCGAGCGGATCAGCGCCGACGAGCGCGCGACCGCGCGCCTCGGTGATGCGGTCTAGCTCTCCGGTCTGAGATGATCACGGGCATGCGTGGAATCATCCTGGCCGGCGGATCCGGTACCCGACTGCACCCCATCACCCTCGGCGTGAGCAAGCAGCTCGTACCCGTCTACGACAAGCCGATGATCTACTACCCCCTGTCGACGCTCATGCTCGCGGGGATCCAGGACATCCTGATCATCACCACGCCGCACGACGCCGAGCAGTTCCGACGACTGCTGGGTGACGGTAGCCAGTTCGGCGTCTCGCTGAGCTACACGGTCCAGGCGGAGCCGAACGGCCTCGCCCAGGCCTTCGTCCTAGGTGCGGACTTCGTGGGCGACGACTCCGTCGCGCTGGTGCTCGGCGACAACATCTTCTACGGGCACGGGCTGGGCAGCCAGCTCCAGCGGTTCACCGCGGTCGACGGCGGCGCCGTCTTCGCCTACCGCGTCGCCAACCCCACCGAGTATGGCGTGGTCGAGTTCGACGAGGCCGGCAAGGCGCTCTCCCTCGAGGAGAAGCCCCAGCTCCCCCGCAGCAGCTACGCGGTCCCCGGTCTGTACTTCTACGACAACGACGTGCTCGCGATCGCTCGCGAGCTGACGCCTTCTCCGCGTGGCGAGTACGAGATCACCGATGTGAACCGTAGCTACCTCGAGAAGGGCCGTCTGCACGTCGAGGTCCTGCCGCGCGGGACCGCATGGCTCGACACCGGCACGTTCGACTCGCTCCTGGAGGCGAGCGACTTCGTCCGCTCCATCGAGCTTCGACAAGGCCTCAAGATCGGCTCGCCCGAGGAGATCGGGTGGCGCCAGGGGTTCCTCGACGACGATGCGCTGCGGGCCAGGGGCGAAGCCCTCGCCAAGTCCGGATACGGCACCTACCTGCTCAGCCTGCTCGATTGACCCTGGCTCGCCCGCTCATCCTGCGGACCACGCGTGCCATCGGCACCATCTGCCCGAGCCAGCAGATCGAGTCCACAGATCAACCTGCTGACCACGACACCTGGAGAATCCGTGCAGATCCGCGAGCTCACCGTCCCCGGCGCCTGGGAGATCACCCCGCGCCAGTTCCCGGACGACCGTGGGGTCTTCCTCGAGTGGTTCAAGGCGCAGGCGTTCGCGGAGGCCGTGGGCCACGCGCTAGACCTGCAGCAGGCGAACTGCTCGGTCTCTGCGGCCGGGGTGGTGCGTGGCGTCCACTTCGCCGACGTCCCGCCGGGGCAGGCCAAGTATGTCACGTGCCTGTCCGGGGCGGTCTGGGACGTCGCGGTGGACCTGCGCGTCGGCTCACCCGCCTTCGGCACCTGGGACGCGGTGCTGCTCGACGACTCCGACCGCCGGGCGATCTACCTCTCGGAGGGCCTGGGCCACGGGTTCATGGCGCTCAGCGACCAGGCCACCGTGGCCTACCTGTGCTCCACCGGCTACAACCCGACCGGCGAGCACGGCATCGACCCCTTCGACCCCGACCTCGCGATCGCGTGGCCCGCCGTGGGACGTGACGGCGCCCCGCTCGAGCGCCTGACCTCGCCCAAGGACGCCGAGGCTCCCTCGCTCGCGCAGGCCCGCGAGCTGGGGATCCTCCCTGACGCGACCGTCGTCGCGAGCTACGTCGCCGGTCTCGGCCGCTGACGCGTTCTCTCCGCAGACCTCACCACCAGAAAGCGAAAGGACGCACCATGCGCATGCTCGTCACCGGAGGTGCCGGGTTCATCGGCGCCAACTTCGTCCACCTCGTCGTGCGCGAGCACCCCGACGTCGAGGTCACCGTGCTCGACGCGCTCACCTACGCGGCAGACGAGAGGTCGCTGGAGACTGTCGCCTCCTCGATCGACTTCGTACGCGGCTCCATCACCGACGCGCCGCTCGTGGACCGCCTCGTGGCGGGCAGCGATGTCGTCGTCCACTTCGCGGCCGAGTCCCACAACGACAACTCCCTGGTGGACCCCTCGCCCTTCGTCCAGACGAACGTCATGGGGACCTTCACCCTGCTGGAAGCGGTGCGCAAGCACGGCGTGCGCTTCCACCACATCTCGACGGACGAGGTCTATGGCGACCTCGAGCTGGACGACACAGCGAAGTTCACCGCGCAGACGCCCTACAACCCGTCCAGCCCCTATTCGTCGAGCAAGGCGGCGTCGGACCTGCTGGTGCGCGCGTGGGCACGGTCCTACGGGATCGCCGCGACCATCTCGAACTGCTCGAACAACTACGGCCCTTACCAGCACATCGAGAAGTTCATCCCCCGACAGATCACCAACCTCATCGACGGCGTGCGTCCGCGCCTCTATGGCGCGGGCCTGAACGTGCGGGACTGGATCCACGTCGAGGACCACAACGTCGCGGTGTGGGACATCATCGAGCGCGGCCGGACCGGCGAGACCTACCTGATCGGCGCCGACGGCGAAACCTCCAACCTCGACGTCGTGCGCACCCTGCTGGAGATCTTCGAGCGCCCCGCCGACGACTTCGACCACGTCACCGACCGTGCGGGGCACGACCTGCGCTACGCCATCGACGCCAGCAAGCTCCGCGACGAGCTGGGCTGGCGGCCGCGCCGCACCGACTTCCGCGACGGTCTGGAGCAGACCGTCACCTGGTATCGCGAGAACGAGGACTGGTGGCGGCCGACGAAGGCCGCTACCGAGGCGAAGTACGCGCAGAGCGGGCAGTGACAGGGCTGTCGGGGACGGGGCGCAGGTCACCCGCCCCCAACAACGGGGCGTGCACCCCCGACCACTGCTCGAAAGTGCCGCTCAGGAACGCCGAGGTCGCGGCCGTCCAGGTATGACCGCGCTCGTGGCGGACGTACACGAAGCCGACACCGCTGCCCGCATAGACGAGCCCGCCGTCGGCGACGACCCGCTGGAGCAGCGCGCGGTCCACCGAGCGCGGGACCGGTCGCCAGCCCCCCACGGCGGCGAGGTCCGCGACGGAGAGCATCATCGTGCCACCCGCGACCTGCTTGACGTAGGTCTGGCTGGCGAACCGACGGTGCACCGTCATGTCATAGGGCTCGAGGTACACGTACTCCGGCTGTTTTCCTACGACCTGCGCCCCGGATCCCATGTGTGCGAGAACCAGGTCCCAGATGTGCTCCGGCGAGTAGAGGTCGTCGTCGTCCACCTTCGTGACGAGCTCGCCGTTCGCCCGGGCCGAACCGATCGCGAGCGCCTCGCCGAAGGGCACGGTCTTGTCGAGCACCACGGTGGAAGACACCTGGGCGCGCACCTCGGGCGCCCACGTCGACTGGTCGGGCGCGGGCGCGCCGTGGAGGACGACCACGGTGTCGAGACGCTCGTAGGTCTGCGCCGCCATCCGTGCCACAGCCTCGTGGACCAGCTCCGGTCGGTTGGTGACGAGAACAGCGGTGACGTGCGGGACGAGCGAGGAGTAGCCCATCGCCCGCACCTCGGCCGACAGACGCAGATACCCGCCATAGGTCCGTTGCACGTGCCGTGAGACCTCGACGGACCGAAGCGCCAGACCTAGGCCGTGCGTCGCCGGCCGCGGCAGCGCGACGGCCGCAGCGAGCGCCCGGTCGTACGGCTCGAACAGGGCGCGCAGCCCCGCGCCGCTGTGGAGCACGACTCCCGTGGCCGCGATCTCGATCAGCCGTGACACGAGCCAGTGGCGCTCGACCGGGAGCTCGGGCACGACCAGCGCATCGAGCGAGACGGAGGCGGTGCGATGGAGCATCTCGACGGCGGCCTGCCGGAGCGGTGAGGTAAGGTCCGTCTCGAGCACGGTGCGCCCTGCCACCTCGATCCTCAGGCAGCGGTCCCGAAGGTCGGCGCGCACATGGGCTCCCTCGCTCTCCTCGGACGTGTGGAAACCGCGGCGGCCGACGGTGGTGTGGAGCCGCAGGTCCACCACGGGCACGCCGCGGTTCGCACGGGCGCGAGGGATGCCCGTGCGGTTCACCGTCAGAGCATGGGCGCGCTGCATCTCGGCGAGCGGGGCGGTCTCTCCGGAGATCAGGAGATCGTTGCCGAGCAGCGCCTCGGGCGCAGGCTCGACCGCGGGCGCCTCGGCCCAAGGCTCGGGAAGCAGAGCGAGGACGCCAGATGGCGCACCTGGCGCGACCGCGACCCGTGGGGAGCCGTAGCGCTCGGTCATCGAGCCGGGAACCACCAGCGGGACCACGGCTGCCGCGAAGCGGCTCAGCGGCATCTCGGTCATGACCTCGAGCTCGACCTCAAGAGGACCGCCTCCGTGCGACGGCATCGTCACCCTGCTGGACACGAGCCCGGAGAGAGTGCCGAGCCGACCGGTCCATCCAGCCGCAGCAGGGACGAAGGACTCGATCACGAGCACGACGTGCGCGACGGAAGGCTCGTCGACGGCGGGGACGGAGAGCTCGCGCAGCGCCTGCACGTCGGCGACCCGGACGCAGGTCACCGGGTCGACAGCGTCCTGAGGTGCGATCCCTGCCGGGGAAGGCCGGAGGGCGGCATCCTTCATGTTCGTCGAGCCTCTCGTGTCGTCGTCGATCGCGGTGCCGTCGGATCGTCGGGACAGCGGTCGGGCGGGCCACACGACGAAGCTCACGGCGCGGCCCATGTGCCGTCGGGCGATCTCGCCCATGGTAGCCGTTGACGTCCGGAACCGTGTGGTACGTCGCGGTCCGTGGTCAAATGTTCAGGACGGCCGCGGTACCGGTGCTCGAGGCCGCGCGGCCCGTCGGGCAGACAGGTCCTTGACCACTCTCACGGAGGAACGATGCAGATCCGAGCGATCCGCAAGGCCGCCTATGCCGCGGTCGGGCTGACGGCCGCAGTCGCACTCGTCGGGAGCATCGTCTCTGCCGCACAGGTCGTCGGCGCGGCGCTGAGCTGCGCCGTCGTCGCGCTGGCCGTCGTCGTGCGTAGCGAGGCCGACCTCGCCGCGCGTCGCCACGCGGACGCCGAGCGCCGGCTCCTGGGAGCGGTACGCGCGTCACGTCGCGTCACGTCGCGGACCGAGACGAAGGTCGCCCGCGCACTCACGAGGTTGCGTCGCAGCGCGCGGACCCAGGATCGGCTCTTGCAGGCGATCCGCACCGCTGCGCGGACCGTGGACGACCAGCAGGTATCTGCCGATCTGGCCAGGCAGGACCTTCAGCGCTCGCTGGCCGGGGTCGAGCGCCGCGCCGCGTACATCGAGAGCGTCTCCCGCGCCCTGAAGACCAGCGTCGAGCGGTTGCCCGGCACCGTCTCGAACCTCTCGACCACCCGCAGCGCGCTTGAGACGGACCCACGCCCCATGCCGGTACCCGGCGGGTGGGCCGCCACGGCGGCGACGATCGACTATCTCGTCGACCTGGTCAGGTCTGACGCCGCAGTCCGCAACGTCGTCGAGTGCGGCTCGGGAACCTCTACGGTCTGGGTGGCGCTCGCCCTCCGGGCGCGCGGCGCGGACGGGCACGTCTATTCGCTCGAGCACGACGCGTACTACGCGTCGCAGACCCGGGCCGAACTCGCGGCGCACGGGCTCGAAGACCGCGCGACCGTGATCCACGCACCGCTCGAGAGCTCGCGCCTCGACGACCATTCCTCGCCGTGGTACTCCGAAGCCGCCTGGCGCGAGCTGCTGCCTGACGAGATCGATCTTCTTTTCGTGGACGGGCCTCCGGGAACGACAGGCGCGGACGCCCGCTACCCCGCGGTACCGCGGCTAGAGCACCGTCTGCACGCGGGTTCGGTCGTCGTGCTCGACGACACCGACCGCAGCGAGGAACAGCGCGTACGCGACCGCTGGGTCGAGCGGGCCAGGGAGAGCAGGTTCGCTCTGGTCGTGGAGCGGACCATCGACCGCTCCACGGTCCTTGCCGTCGAGCGACGCTAGCTAGCCTTCCTGCAGATCGTCCTGGTCGCTGTCGCTCCGCGCCAGTCGATCGAACACTGCCTTGAGCGGCTCGTCGACGACGAGAGCCTTGGTGCTCGCCAGGTAGTCGGGGAACCGACGGTCGAACGACCGCCGTTGCCAAGCCAGCTTGATCGGCTTGAACTGTCTCCCGTAGATCTCGTCGGTGATCGTGCCAGGGAGCCCCTTGATCGTGTGCACCATCAGCTGGTGGGAGTCGCTCAGGTAGTCCATGATCGCGGCGTACTTCGGGGTGCCGATACGCGCCTCGGGGTCGACGTACCAGTACCTGCTGTAGGAGATCTCCTTGCCATCGGTCGGGTTCTCGTCGACCGCTGACTCGATGAACTTCTGATCGAAGCGCACAAACCCGTTGGGGCTCTCGGCCGCGTGCTCGAAGATGGACCGCCCGTCCTCCGCGAGAAAGAGCTCGTCGACGTCCGAGACCGTCACGGCGTAGCAGTTCATGAGGAACCGCCGGCGGCAGTGCTCCCACGCCACGTACTGACCGTAGTCAGAGTCCCACGGCATGCCGGGCTCAGAAGGCTGCGCACCGTACTTGTATGGCCATTCCACGACGATGAGCACATCGAGGCCCACCACGTCATCGAGCGCGGCCACGATGTCGTGCGCCGTGTATCGGCTGGACATCATGTCGTAGAGCACCACGGAGTCGACCCCGTTGACCTTCACGTAGAACTCGACCCACTCACGGATCCACGCCAGCTCGTTGTTCCGCTGCATGGCGACGAGCACCGTCTTGTCCGTGAGATGGTCGTTGAGGTCCGCACGCACCGGGAGCTCGGCCTCGTAGTCGTCGTGGTAACGAACCGCTACCCGATCTGCTCGGCCGACGCCCTCGAGCACGACACGGTGCGCGCGATCGAGGGGGACCGAACGAGGCAGGACCCCGGTGACGTCACCGTCGACACGGTAAGGGTTCTGGGTGAACCGCTCCTCGAGGTTCAACAACGGCGGACCGACCATGACGACATCGTCACCCGACTGGAACACGTCGCAGTACACGGTCTGCGAGTCGAACAGCTCGAGATAGTTGCCGTCGATCTTGGCCGGGTCCCGCGGCGGGGTGCGACGAATGGTGGCCTGCGCCTCGAGAACGAGGTCGGATGTCTTCACGATCTTTCGGATAGCCAACGTCAGTCCTTTACGCCCGGCGCGAGACCAGGGTCACCACGTCGGTGCGGGACCCCTGCGAACAGTCGCGAGAGCGCACAGGCGGACCTCCGCAGCGCTGGTGCGCGACCGGGCCCGATCTTACGCCACACGCCCCTCAGAGCAGATGACCAGGCCTTCCTCACCGCGCGACGCGAGAGGCGGTCTGGTAGTGTTCCCGCGGATCCGACGGTTGCCGAGCAGAGAAGAACACATGACCGACTCACTTGTCCCGGTCCGGCAAAACCACTGGCGAGATGCGGCGGTCCCGCTACCGGCGGACTGGACGCCGCACCGCACCGTCTCGGTCGTGATCCCCGCCTACAACCCGGGGCCGGTCCTGGATCTCACGCTCGCCTCCCTCGCCGCACAGGACTATCCCCAAGACCTCTTCGACGTCGTCGTGGTGGACGATGGCGGGAACGATGCGTATGAGCTTCCGGCGATCCGACCGACGCGCACGCGGCTCGTCCGACCAGAGACCGGCTGGGGCAGAGCGAACGCTTGCCACACGGGAGCGACGAGCTCGGCGGGCGAGATCATCGTCTGGCTCGACTCCGACATGGTGGTGCCGCGCGACCACATCACCGCCCACGTGAGCTGGTACGACCGCGTGGCGGACGTCGTGACGAAGGGCGACATCACCTTCGTCGACGACTGGGCCGTCTCACCCGCAGAGGTGTTCGACGCGACACGCGCCGACGAGCTCGCGACGCTGTTCCCGACCCAGGACGACGCGCTGCAATGGGTAGAGAAGGTCTACGAGGAGACTGACGACCTCAACACCGACCGCGCCAACGTCTTCACGATCTACACCGGCGCGTCCGCGTCCGTGTCCCGCGAGATGTACGACGCTGCGGGAGGCATGGACACCAGCCTGCGGCTCGGCGAGGATTCCGAGCTCGCCTACCGCCTCGCGCAGCAGGGCGCGGTGTTCATCCCCGCCCGCAACGCGCCGTGCTTCCACCTCGGCCGCACCACGACCCAGGTGCGTGATGAGCAGGTGCGGCACCATGACTCCCCGTACTTTGCGCAGCGTGCCCCTCTCATCGGGGGCAGGCGCACGACGTCGGGCCGCATCTGGAGCGTGCCCAAGGTGCGGGCGGTGGTCTCCGTCGACACGTCCACCGCGCGCCTCGCCCGTTCCACGGTCGACCGGCTGCTCTGCGGTCTCGAGGAAGACATCCACGTCGATCTCGTCGGACCGTGGAGCACGCTCCACGACGAGCGTCGGCGCGTCCTCGACGACCCCACGACCGAGCTCTATCTCCTTCGAGAGTGGTTCACGAGCGAGCCTCGCGTCTCCCTCGTCGAGGAGGCACCAGCGACCGTCACCCCCACACCCTTCCTGCTCGAGGTACCTGTCGTCGCAGGGTTCAACATCGTCTCCCTCCACCGCCTGCTCCACATGGTCGAGAGAAGACGCCTCGGTGCGCTCCGGGTACCGCTGGAGAGCCCGTCGGGCCCGGTGTCGGTGGACCTCTGGCGGGTTTCGGCGCTCAACCGGGTGCGCCGTCACCACCCAGGAGGCGGTCTTGCAGGTCGTGAGCTGCAGAAGGCCGTCGACGAGGTCTGGGGCGTGTGGTGGGGCACTCCCAAGGAGTTCAAGATCTTCAACCTGTCGACTCGCTCGACGTTCCCCGAGAAGCTGATCCGGAGCCGCGGGGCCGAGCGCAAGGCGCTGGAGCTCCGCCGCGAGGCGGCGAAGACTGCAAAGCTCCGCAAGGAGCTGCTCGCTATCGAGCGCAAGCTCGCCAAGGCCGGACCTCGCCCTGGCGTCAAGGGTGCGCTCAAGGACCTGCGCCAGGACGTACGCCGTCTCGCCAAAGCGGTCGTGAGGCGCCTGCGGTGACCGGCACCATCGATCCAGCGGCTCGCTCAGCCCACGTATGATCATCCCCATGCGCGTCTCAGTGATCGGTTGTGGATATCTCGGTGCCGTGCATGCGGCCGCGATGGCGGAGGTGGGTCACGACGTCGTCGGGATCGATGTCGACCCCGCACGGATCGCTCTCCTGAGCGAAGGGCGCGCGCCCTTCCACGAACCTGGTTTCGAAGAGGTGCTCAGGCGGAACGTGGACAACGGGCGCCTCACCTTCTCGACGGACAGCAGCGCCGCCGCAGATCGCCAGGTCCACTTCGTGTGTGTCGGCACCCCGCAGTCTGCCGACGGTCTCGCCGCGGACATGACCTACGTGAACGCCGCCGTCGATGCGCTGCTGCCGCACCTGGGCGCCCACCCGGAGGGCCGGACCCTCGTCGTGGGCAAGTCGACCGTGCCGGTGGGCACCGCCGCCACGCTCGCCGCGCGCGTGGCGCCCACCGGTGCCGTCCTGGTGTGGAACCCCGAGTTCCTGCGCGAGGGCTTCGCCGTCCAGGACACGCTCTCCCCCGATCGCCTGGTCTACGGTCTGCCGGCCGACCCTCAGGACGCCGAGGAGGCCCAGCAGGCGCTCGACGCCGTGTACGCGAGCCTTCTCGCCCAGGAGATCCCGCGCCTGACGACGGACTACGCGACCGCCGAGCTCGTGAAGGTCTCTGCCAACTCCTTCCTCGCCACCAAGATCTCGTTCATCAACGCCATGTCCGAGCTGTGCGCGGCGACCGGCGCAGACGTCACACAGCTCGCTGCCGCTATCGGATACGACGAGCGCATCGGCTCGAAGTTCCTGCGCGCGGGCATCGGCTTCGGTGGCGGCTGCCTGCCCAAGGACATCCGGGCCTTCATGGCGCGCGCGGACGAGCTCGGCGTCGGCGACGCCGTGGGTTTCCTGCGCGAGGTCGACCACGTGAACAGCCGCCAGCGCGACCGCGCGGTCGACCTGGCACGCACCGCCGTCGGCGGCGACCTCTCCGGCAAGCGTGTCGCCGTGCTCGGTGCCGCCTTCAAGCCGGACAGCGACGACATGCGCAACTCCCCCGCGCTCGACATCGCTGGCTCCATCGCAGCGGAGGGCGCGAGCGTCGTCGTCACCGATCCCGCCGCGGGTCCCGTGCTCGCCGCCCGGCCGTCACCGTTCGAGGTGGCCGACGACGCCGTCGCGGCAGTCACCGGCGCTGACGTCGTGCTGCTGCTCACCGAGTGGAAGCAGTTCCGCGCGCTCGACCCGGCCGAGCTCAAGCAGCACGTGGGGACCGCCAGCATCGTCGACGGTCGCAACGCACTCGATCCCGCGCGCTGGCGTGCCGCGGGCTGGACCTACGCGGGCATGGGACGTCCCTGACCTTCCCAGCACCGCGCAGGGTCCGTCCTCGCCCCCGCTACCGCGTCCCGTCCCCCACCACGACCCGCGGCGTCCCCGCCCACACCGCGGCGTCGGTGACCCGCCGCCCGTCGACCAGCAGGCGCACGCCAGGCAGGTCGGCCGGGCCGAGCGTCGCGTACTCACGGTGGTCGGACTGCACGACCGCGACGTCGACCGTCTCTCCCAGGTGGTACGGCGTCCAGCCGAAGCCCTCGAGCTCGTCGTCGGAATAGAGCGGGTCGTGCACGAGGACCTCGGCCCCCCGGGCGCGCAGCGCCTCCACCGCGGGGAACACCCCGGAGAAGGCGGTCTCCTTCACGCCGCCGCGGTAGGCCGCGCCCAGCACCACGACGCGCAGGCCGGTCAGCCCGCCGAGCAGGTCGGACGCGCGCGCGACGACGTGCTCGGGCATGGCGGCGTTCGTCGCCCGGGCGGCGCGCACCACGGTCGCGTCCGGGTCCACGGACAGGTAGAGCCGCGGGTACACCGGGATGCAGTGCCCACCGACGGCGATGCCGGGGCGGTGGATGTGGCTGTAGGGCTGGGAGTTGCACGCCTCGATGACCGCGTAGATGTCGATGCCCGCGGTCTCGGCGAACCGGCCGAACTCGTTGGCCAGACCGATGTTCACGTCGCGGTACGTGGTCTCGGCGAGCTTGGCCATCTCCGCGGCCTCGGCCGAGCCGAGGTCCCAGACGCCGTTGGCGCGCGGCAGATCGGCACGCTCGTCGAAGGTCAGCACGGCCTCGTAGAACTCGCGCGCGGCCGCAGCACCCGCCGTCGACAGGCCGCCGACGAGCTTGGGGTACTTGCGCAGGTCTGCGAAGACCCGCCCGGTGAGCACCCGTTCCGGGGAGAACACCAGGTGGAAGTCCTCGCCCTCGACGAGGCCCGAGCCCTCCTCGAGCATCGGCTTCCAGCGCCCACGGGTGGTGCCCACGGGCAGCGTCGTCTCGTAGGAGACGAGCGTGCCGGGGGTGAGGTGCTCGGCGAGGGACCGGGTGGCGGCGTCCATCCAGCCGAAGTCCGGCTGAGCGGTCTCCTCGTCGACGAACAGCGGCACCACGAGCACGACGACGTCGGCACCGGGGATCGCCTCGGCGTAGTCGGTCGTCGCGCGCAGGCGTCCGGCGGGAACGAGCCCGGCCAGCTTCTCGGCGAGGTGGGCCTCGCCGGGGAAGGGCTCGCGCGCGGCGTTCACCGCCTCGACGGTCGCGGCACTGATGTCCACCCCGACCACGTCGTGCCCCGCGTCGGCGAACTGCACCGCGAGTGGGAGACCGATCTTTCCGAGGGCGACGACGGCGATATGCACGGTTGCGATCCTACGGGGTCGATCCCCGCCCGAGCCTCCAGGACTCCCCCGACCGGCGGTCTCGCGTCGGACGCCGTCTCAGCGCAGCGCCCGTCGCAGCGCCCACCTGTGGTCCTTCAGGGGGAACCGAAAGCTCGAGGAGTACACGTCGCTGCGCGGTGCACCGGGCTCGCGCACCTGTGGCTCCTCCGTGCCCCAGAAGTAGTGGATCGTCGCCCCGTTGGCCGTCGCGACGAGCTTCTCGTTCGCCGCGCGGTACCCGTCGCTCGCGATCAGCACCACCTTCGCGTGCGGCGCGAACATCGTCGAGAACATCGCGCTGCCCGCGAAGCCGGCGACGACGCGTGCGCCCGCGAAGATGGCGGCCTGGTCGCGGTAGGCGTAGTCCTCCGGGTAGACCACAGCGAAGCCTCGCCGTCGGAAGAACGACTCGATCTCGGGGGTGTCGAGGCACTCGCGCTTGTTGCCCGCACGACGCGAGACGAAGATGCGGTCGCCGACCTCGGCCGGCGGAACCGTGGGCGCGGGTGCCGCGGCGTCCGACACCCGCAGCGGCGCGGCCGCCTGCAGCCCCGCAGCGAGCCGCTCCCACACCTGGGTGATCTCGGGGTCGATCGACAGCGGGTTCTCGAGCGCCGGGGTCGCCGCCAGCAGCCGCTGCGGGACCACGACCTCGTGCGGCCCGATGACGACCATCGTGTCCGTGGGGATCCCCAGCGCCTCGAACATCTCCAGCTGGAAGGCCGGGACCTTCTGGACCGAGTTGCGCACGCTGATCAGCGCGCGCAGATCCGGGTAGAGCTTGCGGGCCTCCACCCAGCCCCAGTATCTCGAAAGCACCTCGGTGGTGACGTGGCCGAAGTGCCCGGGGCACTCGGTGTCGAGGTAGAAGTAGGTGCCCGGGAGCTCCCGCGGCGGTTCGAGCTCGAAGCCCACCTCGACGCTCTGCGCCCCCTGGAACCGTGAGTCGAGGCGCCGGTGGTAGAAGCGCCTGCGGTGAGCGTGCCGCCACGTCTCGGGGAGCCAGTGGTCCTCGAGCCACATGACCTGGCGCGCCGCGCAGCAGGGTCGCTCGTACTCGTGCAGGCGCATCTCGGGCACGTCCGTGGACAAGGGACCGGACTCGAACGGCCCCTGGCCGTGCGACACCAGCTCGCCCCCGCCCTCGTGGCGCCGGGGCTCGCGCAGCACGAGCGTGCGTCCCCAGGCGTCGCCGTAGCGCGCGTCGAGGACCTCGTCGGCCTGCTCGGCCCGGACGGTGAACATGTGCTGGG